>JFJP01010959.1_pt1 | contig 10364 bp, 4 predicted proteins | sample 431651 | NCBI WGS metagenome assembly JFJP01 (sample SAMN02602958, study PRJNA72255) | Microbial mat metagenome, whole genome shotgun sequencing project. | biome: fresh water; feature: sink hole; material: water; isolation source: purple microbial (photo- and chemosynthetic) mats found in... | reverse complement strand
AGCCATTTTTTTCAACTTTTTTGGTTTACCAACTGGCTTAATTCGAGTGAATTGAAATTTGCAATTTGGACATAAATATCGCTGTTTGTCAGCTATTTTACCGTGTTTTTGGAGATGTGAATGTCCACATTTAGGGCATTTTTTTGGAGTCATTTTTAGTAAAAACTATTTTTCTTGGTTAGTCAAGCGACAGTACCACTGATTTTTTGATTTTTAAGTTTAAATTTTAGACTGTTTAGTTTATTTTAGAAAAAATTTTTTATTTTGGTCGGAATGCAGGGAATTGAACCCTGTGCCACACGCACCCCATGCGTGTATTCTACCGATGAACTACATTCCGTGTTTTGTTTTTTAAACTCTGAAATTAACCACAAACTACAAAAAATAATTGCAAAACTTTAGATTTAGTTTAGAATTTTGCGAATCAAGTTTTGAAATGAAATAAAGAATTTTTTAGAAAAAAAGCTTTAACTAAGTGTTTGGGAAAGTATTTGTTTTGTCAAGTCAAAAATTGAAATTTGCAATTTGACTGTTTGAAATTAGCCATTTGTAAAAATTTATTATTGGTTGGTTATGGCAAAATTTGCTCTAATTTGAATAAAGTTCTGGAAAAAATAATCTACTTGAGAAATATTCAAAAACTAAGCTCAAACTGATTACCAAAGATGCAGATAAAGTTCGCAAAACAACAAATTTGGATTAATTAAAAAACTAGAGATAAAAAAAGAACCCAAAACAACAATTCAAAAAGTGTAAATTAATTCAACCGAGTTTCGTCAATTGCGTAAATTATGCCACTTTTGAGAGTTATCTTAGCTTCAATTTTTTCGGAAAGTTGTTCAAGATTGCTTTTAGCTCCAAGTCCACCCAAAATTTCTCGCAGAGGATTGGCTGGAGTTTGCATTTCCCAGATATTATAATTGCTAAGTTTGGCGTTTTCAGCAGCTTTTTGGTAAGATTTTTCAATTCCAGCAATCTCGTCAATTAGTCCAAAGCTTTTGGCAACAGAGTTTGAATAAACAAAACCATTTGCAAATTCCTTAACTTTATTTGGCTCCAATTTACGCCCAGTTGCCACCGTTTGGATGAATTTTTGGTAAGTTTCGTCAACTTGTTTTTGGATAAAACTGACTTCTTCCGGAAGTGGCTCCCTGAGCGGATTGCCGTAATCTTTGTTAGCCCCTGACTTGATAACTAGCTCTTTGTAGCCGATATTATCAGCCAACTTTTGAAAATTTGCAAGACTTGTCCGCACTCCAATACTGCCAGTTTCGCCATATGGAGAGGCTACCACGTAGTTTGGATTTTTGTAAGTTGCCCAGAGACCACCACTTGCCACAACTTGATCAAAATAAAAAACCACTTGCTGTTGCCCTTTTGCTTTCAATAAATCACCAATCAAATCCCCAATAATTTCGGAGGCAAAAACCTCACCGCCTGGCGTGTCCATCCGAAAAACTACATTTTTGATATCTTTATTTTGTTTAATTGTTTCAAAATCTTTAGATACCAAATCTGTCCAAATTCCGTTTTGTATATTATCAAAAGACTGACCTTTACCGCCAGTTGCGATCGCGCCTTGCATATTATAAACCAAAATTCCATCTGAGCTACTAGGATTACCAATTTTTTGAATAATTTTTAGATTTTCAGTTCTAGTTTCCATTGAATCAGAACTTGCAATAGAATTTTCTAGCTGTTTGGAAGTGCTGCTGACGCCCAAAAGTATCCCAAACAAAATTAAAACCCCCAAAATACTAGCCACAAAGCTCGGAAGTCCAAATAAAATATAAGTCCACAAAAATCCATCCAAACCTTTAATTTGAATTGGTTGAGCTTTGTTTTGAGAGTTGTTGACCGAATTGTCGCTTTTTCCTATTTTATTTTCTAGATTTTCTAGTTTTTGAGAAATTTGAGCGAGTAAAAAATTAGAAGTTTTTGAATTTTCCGCTTGATTTTGAGACAAGTTATCGTAATCGTTTGAAAGATTGTGTTGATTTTCAGAAGTGGACATAAAAGTTAGGTTTTAGAATCGGGGAAAGTTGGAAAAAAGTTAAAAAGTAAAATAAAAAATTAGTTCAAAAAAAGTATCAAAATTATTTAATGCTTTTCATTAGAAAAATTAGAAAATAAACCGAAACTTTTTAGAAAACTTATCAATTTCAAAAACAAAAATTTTAACTTTGTCAAGATTTGTGGAATTTATGGCAAATTGGTAGTTTTGGTTTTTTCAATTTAAAATTCAATTTTTTGTTTTAGAAATGCAAATTTTTTTGTGAATTTTTGTGAATTATATAGCCAACCCGTATTAATCCTTTACATTTTTTCAGCCTTTTTGAAAATACAAACTTTCCATTATCTTTGTAATTTACTGATAAATTGAGTGGTTTAATGTTTGGCAATTTTTTTACTTTTTCGTAAAGGTGTTATGTGGATTGACTATAAAATAAACTTTCCAGTTTAATTATTTTTTATTATTATTTTATTTTTCCAAGATTTGGTTTCTCACTCTTGCCAAAAAATAAAACCCCAAAACGGGGTAAAATTTGTTTTTGGAAATAAAGCTTTTTATTAAAAAAACTCAGAATTCTAATACTGAGAATTTCAAAATTATGAATTGAAAATGATTTAAAATTTTGTTTGAGATCCAATTTGTTTGAAATTTGACTTGAAATTATCTTTAAATTTTTGAAAATTTTTTACTTAGTTCCGACCGCCAAATCCACCAAAGAAGCTGCGAGGTTTTTCTTCCTGTTTGTCAGTTTTTTCCTTATCTTTTTGAGAAGTTAAATTTTGGATATTTTTTTGAGAATTGGTGAATGGATTCTCCTCTTCGTTTTCAGGATTTGCCAAATTATTTTCCTCATTTTGACTTCCTTGAGAACTAGCAGAATTATCTTTCAAATCTTCATTTTGATTATTTTGAAGTTCAGAGTTTTGAAGTTCAGAGTTTGAATTATTTGAATTTCTGAAATTTTCACTTGGGTTTTCGTCTGAATTACCGTCTGAATTTTCACTTGGATTTTCACTTGGATTTTCAGTTTTTGGCTCTACTTTTTCCTCTTTTTTAAAATCGTTTTTGGAATTTTGAAGTTTAGCAAGTTGCCCTTTGAGAAAAGCCATAGAATCAGCTTTGATTGTCTTCGTAAAGGCTTCTACATCAGCTTTTTCAATTTTAACTAAACTGTCTTTTTGGACTTGTTGGATTTGTTCGGGAGCTTCCTCGAGAGCTGCAGCCACGACCGTCAAAATTTGGTTCAAAGGTGTTTCGGTGCCGTCATCCTTTGGTTCTAATCTCATCTGAATTGCCAGTTCTTTGGCTGGAACTCCAAACGACAAGGCTTTGTTAACGATTCCAAGAACCGTGTCAACCATATGTTTTAGCTCTTTGCTGAGTTTTTCGCCACTTGCTGAGACGAGTTTGACGCCACCACCGTCGTATTGCAAAGTGATGAGAATGTCGCCGAGCTGAAAATTGCCAGAAGTACTTGCGAGTTGTTGGAGTTGGAGTGAATATTTGGACATAAAAGAGATGATTTTACCAGAGAGTTGGAAAAAGTTTTTGGAAAGCGGGTGAGTTGGTTTGGAATTGTTTTGCAAATTATTTGAGAAGTTTGAAAAGTTTTGGTGTTGCAAATTAGCAAGTTTGACATCCATGTTTTGTGAATTTTGGAAGTTATCTAAGTTTGACACAAATTTTTGGTTTTGTCCAATTTTTGTAATCTCCGCTTCAAGTTCCGAGATTTTGGCATTTTTAAGAGAATTTTCTTTGTTCAAATTTTCATTTTTTACCATTTCCGTTTCCAGATTTTTTGACAATTCTTGGATTTGATTTTGCAAAGTTTTTTCGTTTTCCAATAATTTTTCGTTTGCTGAAATTAGTTTATAATTTTCATTTTCCAAATTGGTTAGTTTTGAATTATCTTGAGAACTGAGATTTTCGGAATTTACGTCATTTGAATAATCAAAATTAGAAATCAAACCATTTGCCAAATTTGAAATTTTTGGATTAAAAGCTAAATTTTCCATTTTTTGATTTTCCAGTTCTCGACTCAGTATTTTGGTTTGGTCGTGAGCTTTGATAATTTCTGATTTAAGATGTTCATTTTCTTCTTGAGTTTTAGTTATTTTTTCAGCCATTTCAGTTTTTTCAATTTCCACATTTTTGCTGTCAATTCTATGAAAAACGTTTTGGTTAATTTTGCCCAAAAGTCCGTGCAAATCCACAGCTTCTAGATCACTTTCTTGCCAAATTTGTGAATTGGAATTTTCGCCGTTTTCAGTTTCTTCTCCAAATTCTGCGTTAGAAAGCTCAAAAGTTGGTTTCTCTCCTGGAATAATTTTTATAATTTGGTGAATTTGTCCCAAAATTGGTGAATTTTTATTGACAATTTTGACCAATTCTCCCAGTTGCAAAGCGGTTTCTGAATCAGTCAAATGAGTAGACTGGTGAGCAGATTGATTTTCAAATTGGTTTTGAGAATTGTTTTGAGAATCTTCCATTTCCAAACCATTTTCGCCAAATTTTTCAGTTTCCATTTCTGAGTTCTCCGTTTTTTCTTTTGCCAAGTTTTCTAGTTTTAAAGATAATTTTTCACTCTCCGTTTCTAGATTTTTATTTAAACTTGAATAATTTTCTACCAAAAGTTTTTCTTTTTGAGAACTTGCCAAATTTTCCGAATTATTGTCCATTTCGTCAGTTTTTTCAAAAAAATTGTGATTATTGGAATTTTTCATATTCTGATCATTTTCCACTTTGGGAATTTCCAAATCCTTGTCAAAATTATCAAGACTTCCATTTTCATTTCCGCTCTGAGTTTCATTTTCATTTTCATTTTGAATTTGTATTTCACTTCCGTTTTGAGTTTTTTGAGAAATTGGGAAAGGGTTTTGGTTTTTGGAATCTTTTTGGATTTTTGGGTTTTCATTGTCAATTTGAAAAATTTCTTTCAATTTAGAATTTAGCTCATTTTCCAAAATTTGGCTTGAAGTTTGGCTTGAATTTTCGGCTGAATCTGGAATATCAAAACCAACAAATTTTTCAATTTCAATTTTTTGAGAGTTTTCTAATTTTTCCAAATCACTTTCTAATTTTTCCAAATTTTTTCTTTGTAGCTGCCTATTTTCTCCAAAAGTGTTTGAGGAATCTAAATTTTCAGTTTCAAGGTTTATCAAATCATCGTTTAATGAATCTTGGTTTGAATTTTCATTTTCAACACTCTCTGCGTATGGATTTTCTACGTTTGTCAATTTTTCTAAGTTTTGAGTTTGCAAATTTTGGTTTTTGTTTTGGCCTTCAGTTTCATTTTTTGCTTTAGATGTTGAATCGCTTTCCAAATTTTTTTGTTTTAAACTCTCCAAAGTTTTCAGGTTTTTGGGAAAACTAATAATTGTCGCTTCGGTTGAATTTGTGAATTTGTCAAGATTATTTGGCTTATTTTCCATTTTTTGCGAATGTTGAACTTCCAAATTTCCAGTTTCCAAATCTAAACTTGGATTTGAATTTGAAATGTTTTGATTTTCGCCAAAAGGATTTGTATTTTCCGAATTTGCCAATTTTTCGTTTTCAAAACTAGCTTCCAATTTTCCAGCTTGTGAATTTCCATTTTTAGAATTTGTCAAAGTGTTTTCCGAATTTTGAACTTGATTTTGAACTTGACTTTGAGTCTGAGATTGCAGGTTTTGAGCATTTCCCAAATCTGGCAAAGTGTTAGAAATTAACTTATTTTCCACTTTTTCAAAAGGTTTTTCCGTTTCTGAATTTAAATTCTTTGGTTTTCCGTTTGAGGTTTCCAATTTCATTTCACGATCTGACCAAACCTGCCACTCTTTGACCGCCGGGAAAAGCAAAAGATGGCTATTTCGCCTCGGGACAATTTCAAAATTACTCTTTTCGGCACTTTTTTGGTCAAAATTTTGACACATTTCCGTGCTACTTTTGATGTCGCCACTTTCAGTTTCGTACCAGTATTCAAAAGGTTTGTCACGGAGAATTTTTTTGATATTATCCCAATTTTCACAAAGTCCTTTTTCCTCAGACAAGCTCTCGCTCGAACGATAGACATTGTTGCTAACCAGATTTCCAACATAATCAATTTCTTCAGTTTCCGATTTTTCGCGGTCAAGATTATTATAATAATTGGTAAAACCTGCGATTCCCAGTCCAATTTTGCGGTATTGATTGACGATTTGGCGAGAGTTTTTATTGAACGGAATAACTTCCAAAAGAGCGTCCAAAAACCTGACCGCAATCTCGATATTTTCCTGCAAAAGCGTCTCGTTTATTTCCTGATCTTCCAAGTGATTACCCAAAATTAAATCTCCAAAAGGCGTGGCGGGACGAGTAGTCTCGGATTCTGCCAAAAGTTCCAGTGTTTTAGAATTGAGCAAAAAATAACCACCATCCAACAAATTTTGATATTTTTTGACCCAAAAAGCTTGAAGTTCTGGCGTATTTTCGGTTTGCGAAGCTTGTTTGATAAGGTTTAAAAATGACATAAAAATCAAAAAAATAAAAATGATTTGAAATTGGAAAATTGAAACTTAGATTTAAGGTTTAAAAAATAATTGAAAAACTTGGATTTGTGCTTGAAAAAAATTTGAATTTTAAGCTTTTTTTGAGTTTTTGAGTTCAATTTTTAAAATTAATTTTATGGAATTCAATTTGAGAAGAAATTTGAGAAGAAATTTGCCAAACCAAGTTAAGAAATAAAGAAACTTTTGCAAACATGAACTTTCAAAAATTCATTCCAAATTTGAAATCAAAAACTGAAAATAAAAAAACTTAATTCAAAAAACAAATCAAATTGTAAACTTAAAATATATGAACTTTCATATTATAAAACACTTTTTTAACTTTGGCAAATTTGACCTAAAAACTTTTCAAAGACCTTATTTTCTTTGTTATTTTCAGGATTTTTCTACTAATTTTTAAACTTGTTTTTTGATTTTTCTATTTTTGGCTTTCGTTTTTTTTGTAAATTCACAGAAACTTTTCCACTTTTGGAATGAGATTTTTAAAATTTCAAATTGATTTTAGTTTTCTGGTTTTCAGCTTTTCCCAAGATTTTTATTCCATCCAGATTTCTTGAGCCAGAAGCTCTAAAGTAGTTTTTTCTTGCCAAGTATTTTGGGAAATCCTGCATTCCAGCCACAAACTGATAATTTCTTCTTGCGGATTATTTAGTTTTTCTTTGAGAAAATTGTCAATGCCGAAAACCGTGATTTTGAGGTCGGCAATTTCTATTTTGATGTGTTTTTGCTCTTTTCCAAGCCAAAAATAAAGCGGCCCGAGTTTTTTTTGCCGACCAAGAGCGAATTCGTTAAAATAGCGTTTACCTTGAAGTTTGCTGTTGACAAGCGGAACTTGAAAAACGAAATTCGGCATTGCAAAATCCTGACCAAAAGGCTCCAATTGACAAACATCTCGCAAAAATTGCAAATTAAGTTCTGGCAAATTCAACCAAATTAAGTTTTTTTGGGCAGTTTTAGTTTTGAGAAAAGTTGGAATTTTGGTTTTAAAAGTTTTGTTGACAAAGGATTTTTGGGAACTTTCGCCAGTATTTTGAGCGGCGATTTCACGACTTAAATTTTGTTTGATTTTGTCCAAATTCTCCGCATTAGCACTAAAACCGGCAGCACAGGGATGTCCCCCAAATTTGGTAAGAAGCGGATTTTTTTCGTCCATTTTTTTCATTGCGTTCGGCAGATGATAGCCAACTGGAGCTCTAAGACTTGCGGTTGCCAAGTGCAAATTTTCTTCAGGATTTTGAGCTTCTAAATCCAAACTAAAATTTTGTTCATTTTTTGGCTTTTGATTTTTTGAATTTTCAATTTCCGATTCGCTTTCCGTTTTCTTAATATCATTTTCCAAATTTCCAACTTCCAGATTTTCGTTTTGTGAATTTTTTGAGATTTTTATTGAGTTTTCGACTGAATTTTTGGGTGATTTTTTCATTTTTTTCTGATTTTGAATTTCCGTTTCCGCTTGAATCTCCACTTCAATTTTTTTGTTTTCTAAATTTCCTAAATTTTCTTTGAAATTTTCCGTATTAATTTCATTCTCACTTTCCAAATTTTTAGCTTTGAGAATTGTCTGAATTTGGGCTTGGGCAGTTTTGGCAGAAATTTCTTTTTGGACAACTTTAACCAGAATTAACTCTATTTCCTCGGCAATTTTGACATCCAAGCAAAAACTCAAAACCTCTAATTCACTGGCTAAAAGCCGCGATAAATAACGATACATAATTCAATTTACAAACAAATTTTAATTTTGTCAAGAACTTTTGAGCCAAAAAATAATTAACCAAAAGCATTTTCCCAAAGTTTGTTTTTTTCAAGATTTTCAACTTCTCAGCTTCAATTTTCTGTTTCAATTTTTTAGAATTTAGCTAAATTTCAAACTTTCTATTTTTCCAATTTTTCTAAAACTACATTTTTTGTTAATTTTAAAAGGTTTTGAATTTTTTTGAACCATTTTTTGAACTAATTTTTAAATTAAATTGAAATCAAATTTTCATTTTAGAAACCAAAACTTTTTGGAAAAATTCCTTTTTTTTTAATAGACTTTTTCCTTTGAATACTTTTTGTTCATTTTCCTAAAATGAATTGAGTGAAACGATTGACAGTTTGCCAGAATTTACTCAGAGTTAATTCGGCTTTTCAGTTCTTAAAAAACTTCAATTTGTGGTAAAATTTCTCAAATTATTAAAAAACCAAAATAAATTATTTTCTCCAATTTTAGATTTTTAAAGCCCGGTTAAAGACTAAAAGTTATTATTTTATAAATATGCAACTCAAACTTCAAGAATGGCAAAAATGGCTCGCAGCGATCAGTTCTGCTCTGCTTTTGGTTACAATTATCGTTGGGGTAAGTCAGTGGATTTCTAATCCTAATTTTCGCAACTTTATTCAAAATGTACCCAAAAAAGGTCCAGTTGCCGCCTTTATTCAAAATGATGACGATTTGGCTCTCAAAAAAAACCTCAAAGATCTGGATGATAAACTCAATAAACTGAGCGAAAATGACAGTTTTTACCAAACAATCAAACTGGCGGATTTACCGATTTATCCAGAAAGTTGGGTGGGACGGAATTTTGAAGCGAATGAAAAAACTAATTTGCTAATTAGCGGGTCAATTGCTGACCCTGATGGAGACGGACTTTCCAATAAAGAAGAATATTTTCTCGGTAGTAATCCCAAAAAAGCTGACAGTCTGTGTGCGACAAGTGACGGCAAACCTGCTGCCAATTCTAGCAAAATTATTTGTGACGGCAGTGGAAATGACCAAAAATATGTCAAAGCTGGGATTAGTCCACTCACGGGTCTTGACCTCGAAACTCCCCAAAGTTTTAGACTTCTCAAGCAAGATTTGGCGATAATTCAGGGAATTCAGTCAAGTTTTGAGACCGCTTCCAGTGAAGGTGTAGATTTTCCAGTGCTTTACCAGCTTTCCAAAAAAATAGATTTGAACAAAGAGCTTGAGCAAATTAGCGTTCGAGAAGTCTCTGATAACGCCCAAAATATCATTGATTATCGCACAATTCGACTTGAACTTCTCCAAGAAAGTATCGGTCAAAATGAAACCAGCAGTCTGTCTCAAGTTTATCAGGCGATCAAAGTAGAGCAGCTCCAAGCCCTAAAAGCCCAATACCAAAGCCAAATTGACAAGCTCAATAAAGTCGCCGTCCCAACCAAAATGCTAATTACGCACCGCTCTTATTTCCTGATTATCCAGAAGTTAATCGCTTTAATTGATCACAGGATTTCTGGAATTCAGGATAATAAACTGAAAGATGTTGAATTTGGGCGAATTAGTCAGCAAAAAGCCGTAGAAATTGTTTGGGGCTACCGCGTACTTTCTGAACTTGGTGCCAAAGACGAAGAATTGAATTAGCATTGAATTAAGGTTTTTGAAATTAAAATAGATCCATTATTCACATTTTAAATCACAATTTAGAATCTAAAATCCGAGAAATTGAGTTTTATTTTCGGTGATAATTGACAAAATATGAGACAAGTTAAATAGATAAATTATGTCCACTTCTTTCATTATTACAAGTTTTTATTATAAAATTACTGGGAAAAAAATTTTATCTGAAAATTTGGGTTTTTATTTTGATAAACCTAGAGGCAAAATTGAAATTGAGAAAGTTGCTGCAAATTTGGGTACTTTTATTCGGTATAAGCTACCAACATGGATAACAAAAGAGCAGAAAAATAATGATCCAATGATAATAAAATTGTTGGGACATGCTACATATACGGTAATTTGTAGATATGATTATGATCCTACGATAAAAACTGATATAGATGAAAAAAGAAATTTATTAAGTAGTTACTCTGCCCTTGTTTATTTTATGACA
>JFJP01023962.1_pt1 | contig 10365 bp, 7 predicted proteins | sample 431651 | NCBI WGS metagenome assembly JFJP01 (sample SAMN02602958, study PRJNA72255) | Microbial mat metagenome, whole genome shotgun sequencing project. | biome: fresh water; feature: sink hole; material: water; isolation source: purple microbial (photo- and chemosynthetic) mats found in... | reverse complement strand
GTGGCCAAGTGGTTAAGGCAGTGGATTGTGATTCCACCATTCGCGGGTTCAAACCCCGTCGTTCGCCCTAGTTAATTCGCTAAGATCAAAAATTTTTGATCTTAGCGAATTAACTAGATATAGTTTGTATATATTATATAGCTGATTATAAGCATACTATATTTGTGATAAGTATCATATTTATAATTTTATCCAAAACATGGATTATAAAAAAAAAGAGGTCATGTATTATGAAAAATTATTTTGGGAACGTTTATAGATATATATGTATAGTGCCAACTAATGTTGCATTTGTTAGTATTAATCTAATTGATCGATCTAATTACATAACATACATTAAAGAGATGAAACATAATAAAAATCGATTGATTGTATATTCTTCAGATAGAGAAAAAGAATCTGATATCAATTTAGATAATGATGAGAATCATAATTTAGCCAAATATGCTAATATAAATTTGAATAGATTTCCTATAGCTACTCAGTTACTGTCTTTTTGTGTTTTATTTCATACTAAAATAAACAAAGAAATACACTTTTTTATTCACTTCTTATGTGTTGTTCATGGTTTGCAAATTAGATATCTTAATCAAGAACCATCTAATTTGCAAACATATAAATTAGTTAAGATTTTTTTAAGCCATACATTATTTTCCATACAAGTCACTGATATCTTTTTTACAATAAAATCAATTTTCAAAGATATACAACATATATTGATTGGACCCGTATTAATTGGTATAGACTTTATAAGTCTAAGTAAACTTAAGAATTATTTATATCAATTTCGCTCGGGTTTTATAAGATGGATATCATCTATTTTTCAAACATTGTTTCTACAAATAGATGAAGATGGTGAAGAAGTTTTAATGAACATCAAGGAATTTGATGTTTTTAAACAACAAAAACCAGGGACCGTTCCTTTTGTAAAAAAAGGTCCTATTTATAACGAAGATTATACATTTCTTAAATTGCGTCATTTAAAGAGAAAAACTTATTTATTTTTTCGAATGATCGCAATAGTTATATTACCTTTCATTATTTATCGAACTAATCAAAAATTACATTTTGAGCCTGGTTTACCAAAATTAGCTTATATAGTATCTAATTTGAATAAGCAAAAGATTAACAATTTGCATGAAAATGCTTGGGAAAATGTTTTAAATAAAAATGATCTAAAAGGGTTTGCAACAAAGTTGAACATGAAGTTAAATTGTGTTGCATCTTCTAATTTGATAAAACCACATTGTTGTGATAAAACAAGAATTATTAATTTATGGAATGCACATAAATTAATAAATAATTTTCAAGTCACCGCCAATCACACTGAAATGAAAGGTAAATCTTTCATTTCATCAATAGACTCATTATTGTTTAATCAAAAGAGAATGAATGATGCTAATAAAGTTTCCCAAAACCTTGAAAAATATTCTTTTTTTGAATCATTTTGGATAAAGAAATATTCTGAATATTTAAATGAAGATAAAATCTCTGCAATGGTTTATAACTATGCTTTATATCTAATAAAGCCTAGAGATATTTTTTATAAAACCATAGAGAATACTGATACACAATATATATCTACAATCACAAATAATAATCTTGTTAGAGATAAGTATTTGTTGATTGATAAAATCTGCAAGTTACAGTATCAAGAGTTTCATATTGAGACTTCTCTTTTTCAAAAGTATTTTCAAAATGAATACTTCCAAAATCTTCGAAGAATGATTTTTTTTAATTCATTAAGAATATCGTTACACCAATATACAACAAAGAATTTTACAAAATTATTTTTTAATCAAAGTAAAAATGATTTGACATATACTTTAAAAGAAAACAATTTCTTAAAGAAAGATATACCAGAAAATTCAATCAATCATCCGATTGTTTTACATAACTTACTGCTACCAGATATTATATCTCTAAATGCCTTTAGTGCATTAATAGAAAAATATTTTCAAGATATAATAAAGATGAGTCAACATGTTATCTTCAATTGGTTAGATATATCTCTAGGAATTTCAAGAATTTCCGTTCAGGCTGTACCTGAATATAAATATGCAAATAGTCTAGTGAATTGTAATGAGAAAATAGTCTTTTCGAAAAACCATAAAGTTTACTTACAAAGTGACAATTTTGTTTGGGATCTTAATACATTGAGTAAGTTATATAATGATGCTAAAAATCTTCATCTAGAACAATTTTCTTTAAAATTAAATAAAGAACTCAATATAGTTAGTCAATTAGAAATAAATCTTCTTAAGAAGTCATTATTTATGGCAAAACTGCAATTATTAGATAATTTATATTCTATTTCAATCAACCATTGTAGACCAGACATAATAAATGATGTTCGTTATAAGATGATGAAAATCATACCTTTATTCTATTCTAATTTTTGTAATAAAACTGATTTCCTTCACAAATCTACTAATTTTCAAAAAATTAGTTTCCGTCCTGAAAGATTACAAAATCTTCAAAAAAACATATACGAGGTGATATCTCATGAACAAGATCAAATTAGATTGATATGTGATCATTCTCTAGAATATTTAAATAATTCGTATTTAATAGATCCTCAAGTTAGCAATACAAAAAAAGAAAATCAACAAGTTTTTTTTAATAAAGAATCACAATTTACTGCTATAAAATTTATCCCTTCTATAAGGGGAGAGTCATTACCTGTAAATTTCAATGTAAGTTCTGTTTTGAATGATGAACATCTTTCTGATGAACTTTATCCTTTAAATTCATCTCATTTATGGCAATCTTTAGTAAAGATTTTCAAAAAAAACAATCAATTGAACCAGTCATTGAAAACCTTTACTAAAGATTTCATTAATAATAAAAATAATGCAGAAAGCATCTTTAATTTTACAGAAGAATCTCAGATTTTATCTGCTTCTTCTAAAGAAGCTATATTTAGTGACTATATATATAATCAAACCCAGGTCATCAGACAATATAGTCTTTGGTTTTTTACACCTGAATGGTGGTCTTTAATATATAATTCAAGTAAAAAAATATCGTTAATTATATGGCAAGATGTATTAGATACTGCCTATTCTAGTATATTGCCTATGAAAACATATTTTTTTAGTAAGTCAAATCTTTTTGAGAAAAAAATATGTCAGTATAAAACTGAAAAAGATGACAATCTTGTTTATCAAGGAATAAAACAGATAAATAAAATGATTTTTGAAAAACTACAAAAATCATTTTATAATTTACCTTTATCTCGATGGGAAAATGTAGGATTTTCTTCTTTTAGGATTAATTTGATAAGTCATTTGGGAAGTGTTTCAAGCTTCATAGCTTATTATTGGTTTAGTTTAATTTTGGGCGGATCTAGTATCATCCTATGGATGATGTTTGAGAGAATTAGAGATCTTACATATTTATCTTGGAATACAGAATTAGATATACTTGTGTTAGCTAGTATTCGTGGAAATACAAATTCAATGTTAGCTTCATATTCTAAAAATAAAAAAAACCAATTAAGAGAACAATATAATTTATCTCTGTATAAATGGTCAGCTTGGTTAAGGTTATTTGTCTCAAATCAAATTGGTAGTAAATTACAAAGTATATGGTTATATAATAGAAGCACTTTAGATGTGTATGGAGATCGAAGAGATTTAGCTTTTGAATTAATAGTAGGAGAAACAAGTCTTGTTGGATTAACATTATCTAATTTAAACGAAAATTCAGTTCATAATATAGGTTATGAATCTATTAAACAGGAAGGATTAGATTATTTAAAGCAATTAACTAATACTCATTATAAATGGTACACCCACGAAAATAATAATATTATACATAATCAACGATTGATTTCATTTGCTTTTTATAAAACACATAGCGCTTCACTTGATTCATGGGAAATAGATAATAATCTAGGACTTGTAAAACAACAATATTTACCTATATCATTACAATTATCAGATCTCTATTCTAGAGCTATTTTATTAATAGGACCAAAAGACACAGGTAAATCTTATTTAGTGAAGAGTCTAGCCGCAGATTCGAATTTACCTTTAATTTACATTGCTATTGATAAATTAATTGATGTTCTAGAATTTGAAGATGCAACTGTAGAAGGTGATAGTTCTTTATATTTTCTAAGAGAAAATATTCTGAAATTTAATACAATAAGTAGTTTTATTAAAACTATGGGTCCATGTATAATATGGATGCATGGAATTATACGTCAAAAACTAAAGAACATTGTACTTTATTAATACTACGTTTTTTATTAAAAGATATTACCACAATACTTGCTAATCAAAAAAATATAATGTTTTTTGCTTCATCTGAAGATACAAGCTATTTAGATCCTGGGTTTATATCTGTAAAACGTTTTAATAGATTTATTAACTTACGAATACCCAGTAATGTGAGACGTCCTAAAATCTTTGCTAATTTTTTAAAAAATTATAATTTAGATATTACAAGTGAAGTTTGCTGGTATTCCGAATTTAGTAATAGTACAATGGGATTTAATTTAAGAGATTTAGCAGCTTTTGCCAATCAAGCATTTTTAATTAGTCTTGAGAGAAAACAAAAGAATTTACAACTGGATGATATAAGATCAGTTCTGTATCGTGGCCTTCGAGCTAATGAAAATTCATCTAGAGCAAGTTTGGCTCAAGATTTTGATAAACTTCAATACAAGATAGGAAGGGCTATAGTCCAAACTACATTAGTTCGACCTAATCCGATGATTCCTTTGAGATCTCGATATGATTTATGGAAACCTAGATTTTATTACTTATCTAAAGCTTATTTACAACCAGAATTCTCAAAATCAACTGTTACTCAATTAAACATTCTTCCTCATATTCTGAGCTGTTTAGCTGGACCAGCAGCTAGAGATGCTTGGTTATTATTAAATAAAACTACATTGAAAGAAGATTCATATTATTTAAATATAGAAATTTCACATGATCTTGATTTAGCTGTTAATCTTTTTGAGAGCATTTTTAAAGAGTTTGCATGTTTAGATATATGTAATTCTTATAATAAAAATTTGACTTTTATCCCAGAATTTAAGAAAATGCAAAATCTGGTCATTCTTGATCAAGGTAACGATGTAGCTAAAAAAGCTTTTGATGCATATCAAAGTGAATTGAATTTAACACTTTCGACAAAAGATACTCTTTCTGAAGGATATTTAGAACACTTATCACTTGATGTTGCGTGGTCATCTAGAGTAGAACGTTTAAGTTTGTCACGAAATATATTATTTGATTTACTCAAAAAAGTTGATGAATCTTTATCACTATTTTCATGTTTGAGATTCTTTGGAAGAATGTCTTCAAATGATGCGTTGCTTGAACAGCAACGCCCATATGCTGGGCTATATCATAGATCTTGGGATGTGATGAAATCAGAAATTCCTAAAGACTTAGATTATGCATTTTATGGCATGCTTTCTAAACAGCGAATAACTGCCATGGGATTGCCAGTTCTTTCAAATCGATTAATGGAATATGAGACACCTGAAAATGATTTATTATTATTTGGTGGTAGGCCTGTATGGAATCCTGCAGCCACTTTTTTACGAAATCTTGTATTTCGTCAACGACAGTTATTTGCCAATGAAGAATTATTATCGATTCTGTATTTAGTGTATCAATCTCAACGAAGTCGTCCTTCAATGGGGAAAAAAAATCGAAGAAAAGAAGTCTGGACTCCAGATGTATATTTAGAAACACTTGCTATGAACAATAATCTTAAAGAGGATTCAGAGAAAAAAACACGAATTCAAGTTATTCAAACTTTTAACATGTTTAAGCGTTTAGCACATGCAAATGCAACTTTTCAACGCCCTCAAGCTGAAGTTCCAAATAATAGCGAAATGTCTTTCATTAAACTTTTTATAGCTCCGAATCGTTTTTCAAGATTCTCCTTTACAGAAGATCTTTTTCATCAACAGAACTTGTTACCAGAAAATAATGCAAAATTACAAGAATTATTCACTTATGGAAGTATTTTAGAAAGTTATCATTTTTTATTAAAATTCTTTGTGAAGCATCAATCTTTATTACAAAGTATAACCAATATTCTTCTTCAAAAAGGTGTTCTTTTTGAAGAAGATCTGCAAAAAATTATTCATTCATTTTTGAATTCAAATAAAAAAAACTAAGTCTTTATTAGCTAATATCTAAATTTAATATCAATACACTCTTTTCAAAAAGAATGTATTGATATTAAATTTATAAAGATATTGTCTAATTTGATCACTCTACTCCTTTCAAGGAGTAGAGTGATCAAATTTCGTTATACCATGTTAAATCAAAACAGAAAATATATTAAGCAAGATTTAAGTGTTTTATATACAGTCAATAATCTAATTACAGAAAAAGGTCTTTTGCGACCAAATCAACGTATCTTACTAGCTATATCTGGTGGACAAGACTCTATCTGTATTTTAAAAATTTTATTTCTATTACAGTCAAAATGGGATTGGAAATTGGGAATCGTGCATTGTGATCATCGATGGAATTCAATATCACAACTTCAAGCAAATTATGTATCTCAGTTAACACATAGTATGGAGATTGATTATTATCAAGCCATCACTGTTCATAGTATCAATTCAGAAGCATCTGCACGAAATTGGAGATATCATCTAATCAAACAAATTGCACATTCTCATCAATATAGAGCAATTCTTACTGCTCATACTGCAAGTGATCGAATAGAAACATTTTTGTATAATTTGATGAGAGGATGTGGTCTTACTGGACTCCAAGCTCTTACTTGGAAAAGACATTTATCTCAAAGGGAATGTATAAATACTTTCTCATTATATGAAAATAATCTGCAACTTTTTAAAATTGCTTTTAAAGAAAATAATGATAGAGTCCAAAATGTAAAAAGAAAGAAGCACATTTCAATTGTTAGACCATTATTGAGTATTACTCGTGGTCAAATTCGAATATTATTAATGAATTGGGAATTCCCTGTATGGTCAGATCCTACTAATCGTTTTATTAAAATATACAGAAATCGTATTCGCCATCGCTTAATTCCCTATATAAGATATTATTTTCATCCAAAAATTGATCAAGCATTGTCTCAATGGACAGAATTAGTTCACTATGAAACTACTTTTCTTGATAAATTAGCTAAAAAGATAAGATCAGAATTAGAAATATTTATATTAAATCAAAAAGATAATGGTACATACATAGCTCTACCTATAGAGGTCTTGTGTTCTTTGCCTATCTTTTTGCAACAACGAATAATTAAACAATTTATAGAAAACAACACACCAAATCAAATGGTTTTTAACCAAATAGAACACCTTAGGTTAAAATGTTTATATCAAACAGTCTTATCGAAAAAGAATATTGTATATGATACACTAGGTCACAATGACCCAATTTCAATTGAGTATATAAATATTTGTTTACCAAAACAAACAAAGGTTAAATTGACAAATCATTTAGTCTTAGTACAAAAGACTGTTTATTGAGAAACTAAATTCAACTTGTTGAATTCAAGAATTTGAATTTTAGTTCAGTTTTATACTAGAAAAGTCTTCATTCTTTTATATAAAGTAATATATTTATTTCCATATAAATATATACGAACATATACACTTTCAGTGTAGCTACTTTGTAGTTAAATTAACTAATATTTAAGACTTTAACCCTCAAAAATTTTTGAGAAAAAATGTAATTTTTAAACTGGCTTTCCGTAGTAAAATATCCGTGTATTGTAGGCTACATTATCATTGTTAGTAAGTGAAATCACATTTTTTAACTCTTTTCTTGATAATTCATGTCACAAATAATGTTGAGTATTCTGGATATTCTTATGTCTCACAGCTTTCTGCATCAGATGTATAGGAATATTCTTTATTATCCCCTCAGTTATAAACATTGCTTTAAAAGTATGACAAGTTATTTGTTTATGAAATTCCTCTGATGCATATTTTAATGTTTGATTTAAACAATGTTATTCGATGCAAAGCCACTGAAATATTCTTTTCTGAAGTAAACACAGGATCGTTATCATTTTTATCTTTTAAAATTATTGGAACATCATCATCAAAATTATTTATTAGCAATCTTTGAGCATCGTTTCTCATTCCAATTCATTGATTAGATCGACCTCCTTTTATCAAAAGGATTTCAGTATGTGAATTATTTATTAATTCCTGCAAATGTATTCTTTTTAAGACAAGTAAATTACTTACTCTAAGACCTGTAAAATACATTATGAAAAAAGCTATTCGTTGTCTTGCTATAATATATCTACTATCCTGACACTTAAAAACCAATTGATTCACGATTTCATAGCATTCTTCTGGGGAGATATAATCTCGTTTTGGCTGTTTTTTAGCATTTTGACGTCTCATTCTCTTTTCAAGAATGACTCGTTTTTCTTCTTCTGCTTCTTTAGCTTGTGCTACTAAATAACGATTCATTCCTAGTAGCTCATCATTCTTATTCAGTAATTCTTTATTTTGGCCAAGCACCTCTTCATTTTGACTCTCAAGCACCTGAGTTCTTTCACATAATTCTCTTTGAAATTTTTCAACGTCTGACAACAAAAGCCGATTTTGAAATCCGATCGTTTCCAACGATTCTATTTTATTTTTCCATTGATCATGGTCTAACAACAAATCCCCATATAACGTTTGCAGCTCCGGAGATATATTAGATAAAACTATTTTCTTGTTTTCTAAATGGTCTCGCACATTTGTAAAACCCACGTTGCTTTTATGTTTTCGAATTATTTTTGCTGTATCTAAATTATTATTTTTTGTAAAGCCTGGAATTGGTATTATGTCAAAATTTTTATTCAAATCAAACATCTTAAATAAGAGATCTGAAGCTTTTTTAGATTCGATATTATGCCCTAGTACGAACTTTTTTGAATACAGACTTAAAGTCTCAATATGTTAAATAACATCTTTCTTTTCAAAAGTTCAACCATAGGATTAGATCCATTCAAATTAGCCGAGACTTCTTTTGCTGTTAATATGTGAGTTTTATTTGGAAGTAATCTAGCTTGATATGCCCATGTATCTGGGGTCAAACCGTTTAAATGCTCATGAGTTTTTTTTGTATTATAATACAATACCACTTCTTTTGTTATATCAATCAAGTTATGAAAATTGTATTTTGTTGCTGCTAAAATGAAATGGAATGTACTTGTCTTATGATCTTTTTTTTTCAATTCCTTATTTAATTTATCTCTAAGATGCTTTTAAAATGTCCTATTCAATCTTTCAGACACTTGGTTCTGATTTGTTTTCGAATCTATCGATTGTTCCAAATTTATTGCCATTTGTGAAATATGAACTGCTTGAATCGAAGTATAATCATGGTCTGATGCATCGTGATAAACTATTCTTCTAAAAGCCAAATCCATTATAAAAAAAGTGATAATGTTGTTTCACTGAAGTTATATTTATTGTCCAAATTTTATTCAGACTAGGTGATAAATATTCTCCTTGCAATTTGTTTATTTTTTAAATACGATCATGTATAGATTCAGTCATTTTATATCTCCTTAAAAATTTATTTTATTTTAAAAGAATGTGTAGTTTCAGATCCCGAATAAGTGTCTGCTACATATTGTGTTCACGTACGTGTTTTATCAAATATTCAATACAAATAATTAATATCCAAATTTTTAGATAGCGTATAAAAACATTAGTTTTTTTCTTGTTTTATATACCCTACAAATGCAATTATATTTTATATAAGGTTTTGTATGCTACAAAATAGTTATTATATAGGGCAACATCCTATGGATATTTGCCTAAGTTTAGATGTGTTTTTTTAATGTATTGTTTTAGCGTTAAGTTCTTTTATAGTTTTTTGAAAGGATTTTTTATCATAAATGACTTCTTAGAAAGAAGTCATTTATAATCTTTTTATATCATAACACTGAGACGCCTCAAGTAGGACTTGAACCTACGACCAATCGGTTAACAGCCGACCGCTCTACCACTGAGCTATTAAGGCAAAAGAGATTTCTTTTTTTTTAGGCAAGTATAAGATAAATAAGTATTTATAGCAAGTTTTTTATCTTAAATATATAAATACAAGACCTTTATATTGTTCTTTTAAAGAAAAATATGATTTCAAGAAAAATGGTGATTAATAATAATCAAAAGACAATACGCAGTGTACTTACTACATATATTTGTCTTTTGATTATTATTAATACTTCATTTCAGTTTTATTTAATTATTTTTAGTGGTATAACCAAAAATTTCACTAAATTTTTCTTTAACTAAAAGGCCTGAGTCGATAGATTCTAATGGATCTTTTCTTAATCGATGGCGTAAACAAAGAGGTATAACAGTTAAAATATCTTTCGGTGTTACTTCATTACGAT
>JFJP01040976.1_pt1 | contig 10366 bp, 8 predicted proteins | sample 431651 | NCBI WGS metagenome assembly JFJP01 (sample SAMN02602958, study PRJNA72255) | Microbial mat metagenome, whole genome shotgun sequencing project. | biome: fresh water; feature: sink hole; material: water; isolation source: purple microbial (photo- and chemosynthetic) mats found in... | reverse complement strand
AATCTGATTAGATGTCAGTCTAAATGGTTATAAAGTTCACACTTATTAAATTAAATTATTTTCAAATGAAACCCGAATTAATGAATATGTTTGAGCGTCTGATAGACTCTTCAGACTTGGATTGGGAATGGTTTTACGTTTAGCCTAACCCGATTGACTGTGCTCTGTTTTTTGAAGGGCATGAGGGAAATACGCAAATGGCGGGATTTTATCCTTATTTTTAGTAGAGTTTTGTTCTTATTGTTTAATCCAAACTTGTCGAAAGTTTTATGCAAGAAAATCTGAATAAAATTTAAAAGGTCTGTAAGCACGCATTGCTACAGACCTTTTTTTATTTATGATAACTTTGCTCTTTCCCAAGTAGGCAAAAGAAAATGAATAATAGTAATTCCGACCAAATAACTACTTCCTGCAATCATAAAAAGAGGAAAATAACCAAATTGGACTCTCACAACACCAGCCAAAGCAGCAAATAATACGCCTGCAATAGCTCCAAACATTCCGCCAATGCCCACTACAGAGGCAACTACATTTTTTGGGAAAAGGTCAGAGGCTATTGTATAAACATTAGCAGACCAGCCTTGGTGCGCTGCCGTTGCCAAAGAAATTAAGGCGATTGCCACGAAAATATTATTTGTAATTGAGGCAAAAATAATAGGAACGACACTCAAGGCACAGATTAACATGGTCGTTTTTCTTGCCCTTCCTACTGTCCAACCCATCAGAATAAATTTAGAGGAAAGCCAACCAAAAAAGATACTCCCAAAATCGGAAATAAGATAAATAACAATGAAAGGCACACTAATATTTTTTAAATCCAATTTTGTAGATAAAGTTTCACTCGAATTAAAAAAATCGGGTAGCCAAGTAAGATAAAACCACCAAATCGGGTCGCCTAAGAATTTGCCCGTTACCAATGCCCATGTTTGCTTATAAGTGAGTAGTTTTGCCCAACTTATTTTTATATTACTGTCTTCATCTTTATCACTTCTTATATGGTCTAATTCTGCTTGAGAAACTCGGCTACTTTCTTCGGGCTTTTTATAAATTAGCCACCAAAATATGACTAAAACTACGCCTAATAAGCCTGTAATTACAAATGACCAACGCCAGCCATAGTGCAAAGTAATAAACGGAACTGCCAAAGCTGTCGCTATGATGCCAATATTTGCGCCCGCATTAAAAAGCCCAGTAGCAAAAGCCCGCTCTTTGCGAGGAAACCATTCCGCAACAGATTTGATAGAAGAAGGAAAGTTACCCGACTCCCCAACGCCCAATAGAAAACGACTAAGCATTAAACCTTTAAAAGAGCCTACAAAAGCATTGCCTATTCCCGCTAAACTCCAGACAATAATAGCCCACGTAAAGCCTTTTTTAGTGCCTACTTTATCTATAAACCAGCCAACAAAGATAAATCCAAGTGCATAAGCGGCTTTAAAAACAGCATCTACATAACCCATCATTTCTTTAAAATGATTAATATCAGCTTCTGTTAGCACTGCATCTTGGGGAAGTTCTAAAATACTTTTCCGAAACGCCTCGTCTATCATTGTAAAAGAGAGTACGTTGCGGTCTATGTAATTTATAGTTGTTGCAAAAAATAACAAAGTTAAGATGCGCCACCGATATTGATTAAAAAAAGAATTCATTGGGTTGATGTGATATTATTGTTTTAAGTCTTGTGTCAATTCTTTTATCTTATTGGTCAAAGAAATAATAGCTTCAGCATATCTATTGTCCCACTCGGCTAACTTATTGCTCGCTTTGCCTTCTATTTCGTACTGAATTCCGGGCAATACCCAAGCCGCATAGCCACTAAAAGGGTCAGAAGAAGCATATAAGGAACGATACCAAGAGCCAAAATACATTCCTTTTTTATCAATGAAACTTTTTTCTAATGCTAATAATTGCTTGTTTATTTTTGTGGTTTTAGCAGAATTAATATTTCCTTTGCTAAGTAATTCTTCTATTTCCTTGTCAAAAATTTCACTTTCTTTTGCCAAATTTATTATTGCTTCATTAGATTTTTTGAAGGAGCTAAAAACTGTACTGTCTGTGTAAGTACGAATTGTTTTTTCCGCTTTCCCAAAATGTGCTTTCAAATCAATAGCGTATCGTTTTACATCGTAAGGCAATAAAGAAGCATTTGCCATTCTTAAAGTCATTATGCCTACCAACTGTTCCATCATGCCCCCCATTTTAAAAGTTGGGTCGACAAATTTTTGATAAAAATACAAATCATCATAGTTAGTATGGTATAAAGTAGGACCGCCAACTCCAACACTCATAGAAGGTACACCAACGTGCATATAAAAGGCTATATGGTCAGAACCGCCTCCCAAATTTCCGATAGCAGCTTCTTTTTCTTTTCCTAACCAAATCTTATAAAGGTTTTTAGCCGAATCTGGAAAGTTTATTTCCTTCGTTGCTTCTACTATTAATTTCTTAAGGCTTGGCGCAGCAGCAGCACCGAAACTTCGCCCCGAAACGGCAGCATCTAAGTTGATATAAGCAACGGCTTTTGCTCCTAATTCTTCTTTTAATTGCTCAACCCATTCCGTAGAACCTATAACACCGTGTTCTTCTGCATCCCAATGTGCAACTTTGATAGAACGCTTTGGACGAATGCCCTCTTTTGCCATTTTCCCTAAAGTTTCAGTAAGAGCAAGCATCATTGCTGTGCCGCTATTAGGGTCAGTTGAGCCAAAAGACCAAGCATCATAATGACAACCCATCACAATCCATTCATCAGGAAACTCACTGCCTATCAAAGTGCCTACCACGTTAGTAGCCCGCACAAAATCTTTTTTCTGTTCTACTTTCAATCTTACTTGCAAGCCCGCCCCGCCATCAAGACGATAGGTAAAAGGCAATCCTCCTTGCCAATTTTGAGGGACAGCTTTGCCCTTCATTAATTGCATAATTTCCTTTGCAGCACCATAAGAAAGAGGTGTTACAGGAATAGTGTGAAAATCAGCTTTTTTGGGGTCAAGTCGAGTGATTTTTGTTTTACTATCTAAGGGTAAAGCAGGTTCAAAGGGTGTAAGTGGGTCGCCAGTATAGTCCATTGTTAGCAAAGAGCCTCGTTGGATAGAACTTTCGCTATAATAAACACCGTCAGGAAAAACAAGCCCTTTCATATAACCAGAATCGCCGGGGTCAGTATAAATTATTAGCCCTGCCGCACCATATAACTCTGCAAATTTGGCTTTATAGCCTCTAAAATTACCGCCATAGCGAGCTAAAACTATTTTCCCTTTAATATCAATGCCCATTTCTTTGAGTTTTTCAAAGTCTTCTTTTCTGCCATAGTTAGCATAAACTACTTCCGCAGTTACATCGCCACTGCCCGACCATGCGTTCCAGCCTTTCCAAAGGTTTGAATGTGTAGAATAAATATCCTCCGCTAAAATATTTTCTTGCTGATTAAGCGACATTCTTAGCGGGCGCACCAATTCTACCAAAGAAGTACCCGGCTCTTTTGGCAAATATAAATCGTAAGGATAAAGGTCTGTTTTCCAACCTGCCTCAGTCATTATTTTTGCCATGTAATCTCTTACTTTTTCATTTGCAGGCGAACCAACTACATGAGGCTCTTTGGTAAGTGTTTCCAAATGCGTTTTAAAACGACCAAAATCGGTCAATCCTAAAAGTTTTTTTTCTATGCTTGTTTGCTGTTCGCTTAATTGACTTGTAAAACCCTGTATTTTTTGACTATGAGCATAAGGATTTAAGCCTAAAAAAATTAATAATGTAAATAATGTAAATTTTTTATTCATTGTTTTAATTTATATTAATAAAAATTGTTATTGTTATTATTTTTTGCTTGAATAAAGATATATATTGCCTTTTTAAAGTAAATAATTGGGTTAAATCTTTAATTAGGCGAGTTTAAAAGATGTGATGCAACTTACATTATATAATTTAAAATTGAAATAAAAAAACCTTTTTTTATAAATATAGTTATCAGAGAATATATTTTAATGGTCATTAAAAAAAGTATATGACTTTTAAATTTTTAAGAAAATACTTTTGAAATAACTAACGTAAGTTGCGTTTGCCATTATTTTGGTCTGTACCAAAGATATGACCTACGTTTTAAAGCATAAGAAGCGGTGCAGACCTTTGGTACAGACCGTCTTATACGATTTATATTAACTACCTATATTTTTATATACATCTTTTTATTTTATTTTTTTACATAAACATTTTTTTATCCATGAATAAAGAAAACTTAGTATCTATTGAGATTAAGCCTAATGATTTGACTAAAATTTTAAGCCTATTAACAGAGGTGGACAGCATTTTAAAGCCTTATCTTATTGCACTTACGCCAGAGGAACGCAAAGAACTCCCAAAAATGAGTGATAAAACGATTCCTTTTGTAGAGAAAGCATTAGAATATGCCCAATCCAATCCACAATTTGCGCCAGCTTACATGAGTGTCCCAGAGTTAAAAATAGACCTTACTGCTGTTGGCGACCTTACACAAGTAATTCGTTCTGTGGAGGCTTTGTATGAAAATCTTAGCGATACTATTATGCTATCGGGCAGCAAGGCTTATGTGGCATCACTTACTTTTTATAATTCGATAAAGCAAGCCGCTAAATTGAGCATTCCGAATGCTAAACCTATCTATGATGACCTTAGTAAACGCTTTGAATCTCAAAAAAAGAAAAAAGAAGATGGTTTAAAATAGGTTGTGTTTTTTTTAAAAACTTTTATAGGTATATGTTTATTATCTTTTTATAAAGCGGTCATACTTATGGCATTAAATTAAAAGGTATTTGTAAGACCGAATGTTTAAAATCAGATAATTAAGAATAGTTTTAGCTTCTCAAAAGAGAGTTAAGGCTATTTTTTTGTAGCCAAAGCAAGTAAAAAGAGAGTTAAAGCCATATTTTAGAGAGCCAAAGCAAGCAAAAAGAGAGTTAAAGCCATATTTTAGAGAGCCAAAGCAAGCAAAAAGAGAGTTAAAGCCATGTTTTTGAAACAAAAAGGCATTAATTTGTAGGCTTTGTATTTTCTTTTCGTTCTCTTTCTACTATGGCTAACTCCTTTGCCAAGCGTTCAAAATGATAAAGAATAGTTCCTTGTGCATCACTTTTTATTTCTCCCTGCCATTCTTTTAAAACTTTGTTGTAAAAGTCTTCATTTTTTGGCTCTTGGTCTGCGGAATATGGATTATGAAGTAAGATAGCTTCTTTTTCTTCGCCAATATTTTTAAGGAAAGAAAAATAATCATTTTGGGCTTTTCTTTTTTTATTTTCTTTGAGCATTTTATATTTCCCAATAATAAAAGTAGGGAGAAAAGTGCTGTAGGCAAAGCTCAAAGCAATCCAAAAAGCGTAGTAAATAAAGCCAAAAAAGCTACTGCCAAATAAAGAACCTTTGATAAGGACTAACCAAAGAGGAACAAAAAATAATGTATATAAAAACTGGATAACAATGGCTTTTGCCATGACAGTATTTTCAGAAGAATAATTACTATTCCACTTTCGCAATGGCGGCAAATTATCCCAAATGTAAGGGCTAAGGTAAGGATTTGCATTATGCCAAACTTTTTGCTGGCTATTTACTTGTGGGAAATCATAAATAATAATGCCTTCTTCTGTAACATATACGTTTCCTTGATATTGCACCATGAGTTTGCTTGCTTCTTGCTCTGCTTTTTCAAAACTCCAGCCTGTAAGCATTATTAAATCTGCGGTAGTAATTTTGCCTTTGTGCAAGTCAATATAAGACAAAATACGTTTTTCTAAATCAAGTTTATCTATCTTTTCTTTTTCGCCAAAAATGAAATCAAAGGCTATTTTTTTAATATTGTCATCTCTAAAAGTATCTTTTTCGGGAGGAGTTTCGCCTTCGTAAAAGAAATTTTTAATTTCTTCTGTCTTTGCTTTAAAACTTGGGCTTGTCTTTTTAAACAAAAAATAAAAAGGAATAAGAGGAGAAATAGGTGCAAGGGCAATAATCCAATTAATAAGGCTACTTCCATAGTTTTTATAAAGGTCATTGGAAACTCGCCATTTCACAAAGTTAATAACGGCATTCTTTGTTCCGCCCCAAACTTTTCCTATTAATTTATTGAGTGTGTTTTTTTCTTTTAAAAAGTCAAATTGATAAATAATTTCTCCTTTTTCATTTGCCTGAAGACGGCAAGGGTGCGTTTTGATAAGCTCTTCCAGAGCGTCTTGCACCTGATAGACGGATAATCCCGTTCTTACGATAAGGTCAGCAGGCGTTAAACCTTGCTCGTTTTTCTGCAAAGTTTCTTGAATGGCAACGATATCTTGCGGCGTGGCTTGCAGGGGTTTAGCAGAAAGTGATTTATCCATGTATGGTCATTTATTTATTGCTTTAGAATGTCTTTATATATTTCACTCATTTTTTTTGCCCTGTTTGTCCAGTTATGTTGTAGCATTTTTTTATAAGCATTCCTTCCCATTTCTTGAAGTTTTTCGGGGTTTGCATAGATGTACTCTATAGCCTTAACAAGTTCTTTGATGCTGCCTTCGGGCGTAGTTGAGGGCACTTTAATACCACAATCATCACTTACCATAAGCCTTCCGCCATGAATATCTAAAGTCAGAACGGGTAAACCATAAGCCTGCGCCTCAAAAAATTGCCCTGCTGCCGAGTCCCTTAAAGTACAGAACATAAATAAATCATTTTCAGCGTAGTGCCTGCGAACTTCATTCCAAGGAATCATGCCTTTCCAATCTACTTTTTCTTTCAAGCCTAATTCTTCAATCCAAGTTGGTAGGTTTTTTCCTTGCTCTCCATCACCAACAATAGTGAGTTTGAATGGAATTTTTTTGGGTACGGCTGCTAAAGCCTCTAAAATCAATAAAATACCTTTGCGTGGTAGTAATCTTCCTACCCAAAGTATTCTTAATACATCTGACTTTGTTCTTTCGGGATATTTTTCAGGGTAAAAATCATCGGGCAAGCCACAATCAAAGAAGAAATCTGCTTTTTTTGCACCTAAACTATTTACTAAATCTAAGGTTTCTTCGTTGGTTGCTAAGACTAATTTAGCATTTTGTATGGCACTTTTAACATTTGGGTTAAAGCGAATCATCAAATCACTGACTTTCTTTCTTTTTAACTCGTTTGCCCAACCATCAACAAAATATTTGCTAAAATTTGGATTCGGGTACTGCCCTCCGCCGAGAGGACCGAAAATAAAATTACTTTTTAACTTCCAAATAAATGTGCTTAGTTGCAAACTGCTCCAGCTTACATGATGAATAATATCAAACTGCTGTTTTTCTGCCAATTTTTTTGCTAATAAATAGGCTTTGTACTGCCAAAAAATATAGTATATATACATTCCGGGGGTGTAGCTCCATAATTTTTCTGCCCATTTTGGCATATCTACATAATAAAATTTTAAGTTTAATCCTTCGTAGGTTTGTTTATGTTTTTCAATCGCTTCTTTTGATTCTGTATGCGTGATGCAGCTTACATCAAAGCCTAATTTAGCCATTTGTAGCGGCCAATTCCAGCCGTAATTTGCTTCTCCACCTTTTTCAGGATGGCATTCGAATGCAGTATATAATATTTTCACGTGTATTAAAAAGTTTATTTTGTAACGAAAGACGTAAAAAATGCCCAAAAATTCAAATTACTTTTAATTTATTTCTAAAAATATGCAAGCAAAGGTAGTAAATTAGTGCGCCAAGAGGCAAAGCAAGGAACAGCCAAATAAAAATGGTGTTTACAAATAACCAACCCAAACTCTGCAAAGTATTTATGAAGTTGGTGCGAAATAGGTTTTGCAGTTGCTCAAACGAAGTAATGATATTTTCTTTGCCAAATATAAAAGCACCAAACTGAAAATAAGGGACTAATAAAATTAATTGCAGAGGGTAAACAATATAGTTTAGTAATTGGACTGCTGCTATGTTTAGTCTGAAAATTAGGGCAACAGCCAAGCCTAATAAAGTAGTCATACCGATTAGGGGAGAGATTCCTAATATCACACCGATAGTTACAGACCAAGCTAACTTTTTAGGGCTGATTCCCTGCTTGAGAAAGCCAAGCAAAGGAGTTATTAATTTGCGATGAATCCATTTTTTCATAAAATAAATATAAGAGGTAGTAAAATTTTGATACTAAATTAGATGTAAATTTTTTGATAGTGCCATGATTGTGTCTATTAAAAATAGTAAAAATATTTTCCGTTATTATTTGCGTCTATTTTGCTAATATTTTCGTACATTTCGATACAGATTAAGATAACCAAATATTGCATTATGATAGAACTAATAGAGTTTACATTGTTTGGATTGACTACGGCAACGACTTTGGTTTCTTGGCAGGGTTTCCGTAATGGCTTATACTTTGATAAATATGCCTTTGATGTGGATAAAATTCTCGTAGATAAGCAATATTATCGCTTGCTTAGTTCGAGTTTTCTTCATGTAAGTTGGTGGCATCTGATTTTTAATATGGCTTCTCTCTATATTTTTAGTATTGGTGTTGGTTATCATTTAGGTATTGCCAATTTTATTACTATCTATTTTGGTAGCCATCTTTTGGGCAGTTTGCTGGCTCTTTATATTCACAAAGAGCATGGCGACTATACTGCTGTTGGGGCTTCGGCGGGCGTTGCGGGGATTATTTTCTCCTCCGTTGTGATGATGCCCACTTCCGAAATTAGTTTTTTCTTTCTTCCTCTTTCTATGCCTGCATGGATTTTTGGCTTATTATATTCTTTGGTTTGCATTTACGGTATTAAGCGACAGTCAGATAACATTGGGCATGAGGCGCATCTTGGCGGAGCCTTAGGCGGCGTATTACTTACCATTTTGGCGCAACCTTATGTACTAAAAGCTCATTATTTGCCTATTTTGGTCATTGTTTTACCATCTATTATCTTTTTGACGTTGATTGTAAATAAGCCTGAAGTGCTGTTAATAAGAAAATATTGGGGCATAGACAAGCAAACTTTTCTCCCCACAAAAAACTATGACAATATAGATGACGAGAGTGCGCTTAATGAACTTTTGGAAAAGGTCAGCGAGAAGGGTTACTACAATCTCACAAAGCAGGAAAAGAAAAAGCTCGAAGAATTGTCAAAGAAAATAGAGAGTTGAAAGGAATTACTTTTTTATCATGCTGATAAAGAAACTTGTAAGCCAATTTTCGTCTGCTTTAATCATTTTATCTACGGAATTATTTAGCGTTTCTGAAAAATTTTTGAGGCGGTTTATTCCTTCTACAAAAGTTTTGTATTCCTCGCTATTTTTATCTCCTTCGGCTTTGGCAAGGTCTTCCAATACACCAATGATAGGCTCAAGTTCTCGCTTTTTACGTTCTCTAATGATGAGTTTTGCAATTTTCCAAACGTCTTTTTCTGCGTTATAGTAGTCTTTGCGCTCTCCCGCCTTATTTACTCTTTGCACTAAACCCCAGTCAATTAACTCCCGAACATTCATGTTTATATTTCCTCTGGAAACTTGTAATTTTTCCATTATATCCTCTGTGCTAAGAGGTTCTGAGGCGATAAACAGTAAAGCGTGTAGCTGTGCCATAGTTTTATTAATGCCCCATTGCGACCCTAATCCGCCCCATGTTTGAATAAATTTTTCTTTTGCTTCGTCTAAAGTCATAACTATAAATGAGATTTATTTACAAATCTAAAAATATTTTTTGATATTTCAAAAATGATTGAAACTACCTAATACTATTTGGATAATAAAATCTGCGTTTTAAAATCTCTGTGATTGTCCCTTGATGCTTATATCCTTGATAAGTTCCCCAAAACTGCATAAATCTGAACATTGGAATATCAAAAATATTTGCCCAAAATTTTCCTTCTCTTACTGCATGAACATAATCGGAAAAGGTATTAGAGGCAAAAAGGAGCACAAAATCTATGAAAGAAAAATGTGCCTCTGGGAAAATATTTTTGTAAGCAATTGCTTCTCGTTTGTAGCGGTTGCGTATCTTTTTTGGCGTTTCTTCGTGAACGTGAACAATGCTTGCCTCTGCCATATAGCTTATCCAATAGCCTTTTTGTAAGATTTTATTTGCCCACGCCAAGTCTTCTAAGCCTGTGATGTCTTCATCATAAAGCTGTGATTCCCAAAGAGATTTGCGGATAGCACAGTTGGCATTGTTGCAAAAAGGATGTTTTTGAATAGGGTGCGAGTCGGTAGGAAACCACTTTCTAAAAATCTGATGTTCGGAATATTTAGTAATTTCATTGCCAATCTGCCTACCATAACTAAGCGCAATTTTTTCGTTTTCAAATGGCTTGACTAAGTTTTCCAGCCAGAAGTTATCTGTCGGATAGACGTGGGCGGAGGCAAAAATCATAATTTCCCCTTTTGCTTCTGCTATTCCTTTATTGAGG
>JFJP01041179.1_pt1 | contig 10368 bp, 4 predicted proteins | sample 431651 | NCBI WGS metagenome assembly JFJP01 (sample SAMN02602958, study PRJNA72255) | Microbial mat metagenome, whole genome shotgun sequencing project. | biome: fresh water; feature: sink hole; material: water; isolation source: purple microbial (photo- and chemosynthetic) mats found in... | reverse complement strand
ATAGTTTTTAAAAAATACGGAACAGAATAAGCGTAAGATTTTAATTCGTATAAATCGTTAGCTTGTTGTAAATTGCGTTGCTGTGCTCTAAGATCAAACACCACAATGGCAATAAACAGTGAAAGAAGTATCAGTTTCATTTTCATAATTTACTTACTAATTGGTAATTGACAATCAGAAATTGACAATTCTGCTATCGTATAATATTGTCAACACTATTATAATTCTCTACAGTCTTTTTATTTTTAAATATGGTAACTAATTGGGTCTTTGGTCAAACAAAACCCAACCATTATTTCGTGTGTACCATCATTGTATTTTCGTATTTCGTTAAGCGACAAATGGTAAGCATAACCAATACGATACTTGCCTTTCAAAAATATTTCAGCCATTGCACCACAAGATTTATCGCTTCGATACGACAACCCAAAACCAAGCGCATCTTTTGCCAGAATATTTAAGTTAAAATCCATTGTTGCAGGACTATTCTTCAAATGCTTAAATAACACGGACGGCTTTATTTTTAGTGATTTACCAGTTTCGAAAACATAACCGCTTGCTAAGAAGTACGGATTTGAAAGTGGATCGAAATCAGATTTTCCGGTACCATTCCAATAATCCACGCGATTATCAACTAATCTTGGAATGGAACCACCAATATAAAATGATTTGCTGTACAGAAAAAAACCTGCACCGACATTAAAACCCAACTTGTGAAAATCCTGCATATACTGTTGATCGCCAATGGCAGACGTAGTGAGTTGCGATAAATTTTCGTCAATTAGTACCAAACCAGCTTGCACGCCTAAGGATAACTTCATGTTGCCTAATGGAATGCGGTAAGCATAGGAAATGAAACCAGATGTATTGCTCACCACATCCATAGTTTCGCGAGTGAGCGACAAACCAAGCCCTACGTTGGTCATACCTATCGGGCTATGAACCTGTAAACTTTGCGATTGCGGTGCGCCATCGAAACCAACCCATTGGCTATTGTGCAACAACGAGCCGCACAAACCATTATCAGTGCCAGCGTACGCAGGATTGTATTGAAGTTGGTTGTACATGTACTGCTCAAACTGTAAACTTCGCTGAGCTACTGAATACCTACCGAAAAACAATATGGTAAATCCAAAAAATAATAGCGATATTATAAATTTTTTCCAATTATTCATGACTAATTGTTTACTTCGTAATTGTGTTAATCCATTCAGAAATCAAATCCCAAACTAACCCATTTCCATACTTTTAAATTACTTCCTGATCAGAAAATAGCCTTTTACCGGTGATTTATCGCCACCTAAATTAAGCACATAATAATACGTTTCGTCTGGTAGCACTTCATCCTGATTGGCATTTGCCACATTCGGATGCCCATCCCAATCATTGTTGTAATTCACTTTTTGATACACTAAATTTCCCCAGCGGTTGAAAACCAATAACTCGTTATCGGGAAATGCCCAAAGCCCAAAAATTACAAATTGGTCATTCGCACCATCGCTGTTTGGCGTGAACAAGGTGGGCACAATCACATCGCCATCATAAGTTAAGGTAATACTCACTTCATCTGCCACAGCACAATCTAATTCGTTGGTCGCTATTAAAGTAAGTTTGTAAGTACCTGTTGTAATTGGCACAAAATCTGGAGTTTTAGCATTAGCATCAGATAAATAGTCGAATGGCGACCAACTGTAAGAGTAGTTTTCGCTTCGATAACCGCTTGTATAATTCCTTAATTTAAAGGGATTTTGTGGTGAAAAGCTACTGGTTGTGTCTTCACCGGCATAGGCAAGCGGATAACCAAATACGGTGATAGTCATCTCATCGTAAGCCGATTTCTGACACAAATTATTAATTGTCCATCGCACAGTATTTTCACCTAACGACATATTTGTGATCTTAGCCGTAACGCTCGAAATCAGCGCAATTGAGCCATTGCCTTTGATTACTGTCCATTTCCCATTAGCGCCACTTGGTAAGGTTGCTGATAGATTGGCGAAAAAATCGCACTGCTGCAAATCATTCGGAAGTACTGGCGGTTGTAATGGTTTGAAACCTGTCAATTTAACATCCGCTGATTGAGGCGAACATACACCATTTTCAATTGTCCACCTAAAAATATTTTCGCCTTCGCCGATATTAGAAATGGAAGAATTAGGGGCATTCAGATTCGAAAACTGTGCTGAACCTTTTATAATTGACCATGTTCCCATACCAATCGCCGGTGTATTGCCGGCAAGGATATAATTTTCACAAGCAACCGCATCTTTTCCCGCATCGGCTACACTCGGCATTGCATAGCGAAATACTGCAATGCTATCAAAAACCGGAAGTTTACATACATTATCAATTGTCCAGCGAAAAACATTTAAACCAATACTTAAATCAGTTATCAAAACCACTGGATTATCATCTACAAGCAAGTTAGCATTGCCTTGTTGTACAGTCCATTTACCTGTTGCATTGATAATGTCGGGTGCCGTCAATATATGATTGCTGTTACAAATTTGGTTATCGTCAGGTAAAATCGGAGCAAGCAAGGGCAAAACTCTAATTATGGTAACAGTATCGAAAGTGGGTGCGCATGTTCCGTTGGAAACTTGCCATACAAACCGGTTTGAACCCGTTGATATATTTTGAGATAACCCATAAGCAGCCGATTTGTCTGCCACCACAGCACCACCCTCAAAAACTGACCAAGTACCATATCCATTTACCGGTTTTTGAGCATGGAGATAGACTGTATCGGAACAAATTTCGCGGTCATTACCAGCGTAAGCCATAGTGGGTTCGCGGTCGCGGGTAATGGTAATTTCGGATGAAGCCGGTTTTTTACAAATATTATCAACTGTGTATCTGAAAACATTATCGTGGTACGATAAATTGTTAGCTTTTATTGAATTAGGTAGATTTACTTCAAGTGTTGCATCACCAGCAACAACCGACCAATTGCTTACAGAAGCTAAGGTTGGTTGAAATTCGAATGTTGCTATGTTTGTACATAAATGGAAACCTTCAGGTAAAACCGGCGCTTCTAAAGGACTTATATTTTTGATTATCAAAGTATCACTTGATGCTTCACAATTACCATTTTGTATTGTCCATATAAACTGGTGTTCACCTATTGTATTGAGAGTGATGCGGGTAGTTGTAGCGCTTGGCGATTCAATATTGGCATCACCAAAACCAAGAGTCCATTCACCACTACCAATTTCTGGTTCGTTTGCTGTAAGTTGCACTGTACCACAGGCTTCAGTGTCGCTGCCAGCCGATGCAATAGTAGGATGTAAGTAGCGTGTAACATTCACAAAATCAACTGATGGCTCGCATACGCCATTAGAAATAGTCCAAGTTAAAATATTTTTGCCCGTCATCAGATTGGTAACGGTTGTTTGATTCAGCGTAGCATTAACAAACACAGCATTTCCAGCAGTAAATGACCATTTTCCGGTTCCAATTATTGGCAAGTTTGCATTCAATGTTGCTTGATCGCAAGCCTCCAAGTCAAGACCGGCGTCCGCTTGCGTAGGTTCAGCTTCTCGTTTAATTGTAATTTCTTCATAAACAGGCAACTTACAAGCATTATCAATTGTCCAGCGAAAAGTGTTACCGCCAACTTGCAATGCAGAAACCGGTGTGATATTGGTGGCTGAATTTTCGATAATTGCTATACCGGCAATGTTAATCCAAATTCCAGAGCCGGTCAAAGGCGAAGTAGCAGATAACACGGCACTTGTGTTGCAAACGGCAAAATCGTCTGCCAGAACAGGTTTTGCGAGTGGCTCAACGCCAAAAACAACCATAGTATCGTTTGATGCCGGACATACACCGTTTTTGACAGTCCATACCAATTTATTATTTCCGGTAGCTATGTTATACAGTTGTGCATCAGCTTTTGCCGGATTGTCCATAAGCAATTTACCCTCGATTAACGCCCACGAACCTGTACCAATTGCCGGATTAGTAGCCGACAAGGTAAAATTTTCGCACGCTTCCGCATCCTTACCGGCATTTGCTTTTGTAGGCAAAGCATCACGAAAAACTATTATGGTATCAACAACAGGTTTATTACAAACATTATCAACAGTCCAGCGGATAACATTTTCGCCAAGTGATAATTGCTTCAGAGTAATGCGCAAATTTGTGGGGTTATCAATGATTGCGTTACCTTTAGCAACAGACCAAGATCCAAACCCTGTAAGTGGCGAACTTGTAGTAAGGGTAACAGTATCAACACACAATGTTAAATTATTTCCCAGTTCAGGTTTGGCGAGAGGTGTAATGTTGGTGAGTGTAACAAAATCAGAAACCGTAGGGCAAACGCCATTGCTAACAGTCCACGAAAGCACATTATTTCCAATGTAATGTATTGCTAAATTGCTATTTGCCAAAGTTACATCACTAATGCTTGCAAAACCGGATTGAACATTCCATTTTCCAGAACCAATTGTTGGAACTTCGGCATTGAGCTGATAATTACCACAAACCTCAGCATCGGCGCCGGCACTTGCAAGCAAGGGTTGTTGGTAACGAAAAACGATAATTTCATCACTGACAGGCGAGTTGCACAAATTATCAATTGTCCAGCTAAACTTGTTTTCACCGGCAGATAAGTTGCTTGCGATGGTTTGCGCTAAAGTAGATGAACTTAGAACCGACTCGCCAGACAAAACAGACCAATAACCAATGGAATTAGCAGGAAGCGTGGCTGTTAAATTAAAATTTAAAGTACAGACCTCAATATCATCAGCTAAAACTGGCTTTGTAAGTGGCGAAAAATTTGTGATAACAATTTCGTCAGCGCTTGTTGGGCAGACACTTCCACTGATTGACCATTGCAAACGGTTTTTTCCTGCTGAAAGATTAGTTATTATAGCATTGTACTGTGTTACAGACGAAAAACTTGCCATTCCCTCTATTACCGACCATCGCCCAAAGCCTATAACAGCGCGATTTGCATTAAGCTGCACAGTCTGACAAACCGAAGTATCGTTACCGGCAAAAGCAGGCGGTGGAACATCGTAGCGATGAATGATTAGCGTATCAGTTTTAGGTGTATTACATGCATTATCAACCGACAAAATGACTTGGGTATATCCATTGGAAATGTTCTGTAATTGCGAACTAACCGATGTGGGATCATCAAAAAAAGCGTTAATATCGTCTGAAATCCATGATATTGAGCCAACAACAGGTTCAAGTGTTTGTAATTGCACTTTATCGGTACAAATAAGAAGCGAATCAACTAATTTTGGCTTGGTAACAGGCGCAATGTTGGTAAATGTAACCTGATCGCTCGAAGGTAAACAAATACCGTTACTGGTTGTCCATTCTAAAGTATGATCACCCAATTTTTCAAAAGTAATAGCACTGTTGAATAACGATATATTTTGAATGGTAACATCACCGGAAATTGCTCGCCATAAACCCTTACCAATCACTGGAAAATCCGCATTCAGATTAACCGTGCCGCAAACTGTTTTATCAAGTCCGGCATTTGCTGAGGTTGGAGGAAGCGAATTGCTTAAAATAATTTCGTCGATTGAAGCCGGACACGGCAAGTTTTCAATAGTCCAAGTTAGCTTGTTAATCCCTTGCTGTAGGTTTGAGACTGTAGCAGTTGGACTGTTCAGGTTGTCAAAAACTACTAATGGCGAATCGCTCATCCATTTTCCTGTTCCGGCAAACGGTTCGTTTGCTTTGAGCGTATAAGAGCCGCAAGTATTGGCATCACTACCTGCCTTTGCCACAGTAGGAGGCAGATTACGTGTAATTATCACCTGATCTGTTGACACATAACAATCGTTAGAAATAGACCAAACGAAAATATTAATTCCCTCATTAAGTTTAGTAACTTGGGTAACAGGCGAATTAAAATTAGCAATTGAACCACTACTTTGGTATGCTGCCCAAAAACCTTGCGCATTTGCAGGAGGCGTATTGGCGCGTAACGTGTACCTGTCGGAGCAAACGGGTTCGTCGTTACCGGCATCTGCGCCAATCATATCAAAAACAACAACTTGCGTAAAATTCGTATATAAAGTAAGGTCAGTAACTACGCTATTAATAATGCGACACGAGTAATCACCTTCGTCTTCAGGTTTTGCATTGTGTATGGTATATTGGCGGTTAGTAGCGCCCACAATATCTTTACCATCTTTTCGCCATTGGTATTGGTTATGTATCAACGGATCCAAATCAATAGGTATGACAAGCGTAAAATCGGTTCCTTGCTCAACACATTCCTTTTTAGGCATATCCACATAATCCTGCGATGAGTAGATAAAATAGGCACTCGGATTTCCGAGCCCCAAATTTGGTTCTATATCTTGAAATGTCAGGCGATTACCACTGATTCGAAAGAGCATAAGGTTGCTCATGGAAGTTAGTGATGGTAACGAGGTAATATTGTTATTGGCAAAATCAATTTTTTGCACTGCATCCAGCATAGTTATAGCAGATGGAAGGTCGCCAGCTAAGTTGTTGTACGGCACATTAATTTCAACAACCCTGTTTCCGATAACAGTTATTCCGTACCACTCTCTCACCCTACCGGTCAACCATTGCTCGCTATGGTGCCAGCCACTGCCTTTTAGTGCGTTATACAGATCAACCAGCACAAGCGAATCTTGCGTATTTACTTGCGAATAGCCTATCAGCGTATAAAATAGCATAAACAAAACCGTAAAAAATTGGCGTATCAATTTCATTTTTCGGAGTATTCATTATGTGTTACCATCATTTTTGACAATACCTACAAATTTAGTAAAATTATGTTATTTACAAAAAAAAAAATGCGGAGGACGACTTTGTTTTTAATATTGGCTATGATTACAGAATTTCATGGATTAACAGGCTAAATATTTTGCAAATCTTGTAAATTTTTCAAAAAAAGAGGACATTTGACAATTATTTGCAAAGCAAAAATCAAAAATCTTGAACATAAGACAAGTAAATAGAATGAAATAAAACTTTTAATTTAGATTCATAGAATAAAGTAATCTCGTATCTTTGCAGCACATTATTTCTGTTGCGTTGTCAACAGACTGTTGTGTTGTGTATAACTAAAGTTGAACACTTAATTGCTTGAAAAAAAATGGCATACTATTATAACGATGTATCACGAACATTTAGCGAGTACTTGCTAATTCCAAATTTAACAGCAAAAGGATGTGTACCAAGCAATGTATCACTCAGCACCCCGCTGGTGAAATTTGCAAAAGGTGAACAACCTGCAATTGAGTTAAAAAATCCTTTTGTTTCGGCTATCATGCAATCGGTATCAGATCATGGGTTGGCTATTGCTTTGGCACGACATGGAGGATTGTCATTCATTTATGCATCGCAGCCTATTGCCGATCAAGCAGAAATGGTTAGAAAAGTAAAAAAATTCAAAGCCGGATTCGTAGTAAGTGATTCGAATCTTGGACCGGAATGTACTTTGGAAGATGTTTTAAACCTAACTGCTAAGACCGGACATTTTACTATTGGCATTACAGAAGATGGCACAGCTAACGGCAAACTTTTAGGTATAGTAACCAGCCGCGATTACCGCACAACCAAAGATGAGTTGCATAAAAAGGCAAAAGAGTTTATGACACCATTTTCTAAGTTAGTAGTTGGTCAACTGGGTGTTACGCTGGGCGAAGCCAATGATATAATATGGGATCACAAACTTAACTGCTTGCCTATCATTGATGAAAACCAAAATCTACAATACTTTGTTTTCCGAAAAGATTATGACGATCACAAAGAAAATCCCTATGAATTGTTAGACTCCAACAAACGGTTGATGGTAGGTGCAGGTATTAACTCGCGCGATTACAAAGAACGAGTTCCGAAATTGATAGAAGCCGGCGTGGATATTTTGTGTGTAGATTCGTCGGATGGTTTTTCGGAATGGCAGGCAGAAACCATCAGATGGATAAAAGCCGAATACGAAGGGAAAGTTCTCGTTGGTGGTGGAAACATAGTGGATAAAATTGGCTTTCGGTACTTGGTAGATGCGGGTGCTGATTTCATAAAAGTAGGAATTGGTGGCGGTTCCATCTGTATCACCCGCGAGCAAAAAGGTATAGGTCGAGGTCAGGCAACTTCATTGATAGATGTAGCCGAAGCTCGAGATATCTACCTTCGCGAAACCGGTATTTACATTCCGCTTTGCAGCGATGGAGGTATAGTACATGATTATCACATGGTTTTGGCTTTGGCTATGGGTGCCGATTTTTTAATGATGGGTAGGTACTTTGCCAGATTCGACGAAAGCCCGACGCGAAAAGTGAAAATCGGAAATACTTTTGTGAAAGAATATTGGGGCGAAGGCTCGAATCGCGCGCGAAACTGGCAACGCTATGATATGGGTGGAAATGAATCGCTGAAATTTGAAGAAGGGGTTGATAGCTATGTACCTTACGCTGGTAAGTTGCGCGACAACCTCGATCTTACAATGGGCAAAATTAAATCTACCATGTGTAGTTGCGGCTCGCTTACCATCGCCGAGCTTCAGGGCAAAGCACGTATCACATTGGTATCATCCACCAGCATTATTGAAGGTGGAGCACACGACGTAATACAAAAAGAAGCAAATGTTTAGCTAATTTTTTTCGGAAAATAGCATAGCTTCTGTTTAATACTATAACTTAATCTTATAAATATGATATTCGATATTTTTCTTACAATTTTTCTTGTTTTTTTAAATGGTTTTTTTGTGGCTGCCGAATTCGCCATTGTGAAAGTAAGGTATTCACAGATTCAGATAAAGGTGCAACAAGGTAATAGGTTTGCGAAAATTTCGGAAGGTATTATCAATCATTTAGACACCTATTTGTCAGCTACACAACTGGGTATAACAATCGCCAGTCTTGGGTTAGGCTGGATTGGCGAACCGGTGGTATCAAAAATAATAACACAAATTATTCATTTATTTCACATTGATTTGTCGCCCGAAGATTTACATATCATTGCACTACCGGTTGCATTTCTACTAATCACTACGTTACACATCGTATTTGGCGAATTGGCACCCAAATCCATTGCCATTCGTAAAGCAGAATCTACTACCCTATTCGTTTCCATACCTCTGCGTATTTTTTTCAATATTTTCCGTCCATTTATCTGGTTAATGAATTCCATATCCAATGCTTTTTTAAAAGCTATCGGTATTCATCCGGTTGGCGAGCACGAAATTCATAGCACAGAAGAGCTTCAATTACTTGTAAAACAGAGTAAAGATAGTGGAATGATACAGAAAGAAAATTACGAAATAATAAAAAACGCATTCGATTTTACTGACCATACAGCCAAACAAATAATGGTGCCGCGTCAACAAGTGGTAGCTCTCGAAATAGACCAACCTAATAATCTAATAATTGAAAAAGTATTAGAAAATGGTTATTCACGTCTGCCGGTATGCCACCAATCGCTCGATAATATTGCAGGCGTAGCTTTTTCAAAAGATATACTGAAAGAACATTACCGTAATCCGGATTTTAATTTACGTGATATTTTGCATCAACCATTTTATGTTATAGAAACACGACATATCAGCGATATTTTGGCAGATTTTCAAAAACAACATATTCACATTGCAATTGTGCTCGACGAATTTGGCGGAACGCAAGGAATAATCACGATGGAAGATATTATTGAGGAATTGGTGGGTGAAATACAGGATGAGGATGACGATGAAAAACCAATTGTAGAAAAAATGAGCGATAACCAGTTCACCATTCAAGCAACTAATATTCTGAGCGATATAAATGATTATCTTCCATATCCGCTCAGTCTGAGTGAAAACTACAATACGTTGGCAGGATTGATGTTGTATCACTTCAACAAGATTCCGAAACAAAACGAGAAAATAATACTCGACAATTACGAACTAACAGTTCAAAAAATACAACATCGAACCATACAGGTTGTTACAGCTAAACTATTAGAACAAAAAATAGAGGATGAAGTTGCCTAATTGTGGATTGGAGAATTTGAAGATTCAGACCACCACAAACCTTGCAAACTAATTTGTCGCAAATTTATTTTATATTGTATCGGTCGGACCGGCAAGCCGGTTAGACCGAATTTCTACCATCCAACCATCTTACCTGTCTAACGGTTAAGCATCAGTATTTCAATAGTTGTAAATCCTGTTCATAGTATTGGACATATATATTTATTTTTAAACAAAATTTACTTGGTTTTCAAAATATTGATCTTGTAAATCCTGAAAATCCTGAAATCCTGTCCACCTATACAAGCGTAGCCTAAAATCTATTCATTGATCGAAAAATCAATTTGGTTTTTTTGAAACAATTGCGTTAATTTGAGAAACTTTGTCAAAGTTTGGAACTTTGACAAAGTTAGAATATAACG
>JFJP01040975.1_pt1 | contig 10368 bp, 4 predicted proteins | sample 431651 | NCBI WGS metagenome assembly JFJP01 (sample SAMN02602958, study PRJNA72255) | Microbial mat metagenome, whole genome shotgun sequencing project. | biome: fresh water; feature: sink hole; material: water; isolation source: purple microbial (photo- and chemosynthetic) mats found in... | reverse complement strand
CACAGGCAAATTGCCTCAGCATTTAAGCCTTTTCTATATGCAACGGCACTCGAAGGAGGTTTGTCGCCATGTACCTATCTCGAAAATGAAGAAAATATTTATCCCGGGTACGAGGATTGGGAACCTCGAAACGCTGACTATAAATCAACACCCGACAGCACGGTTGCGTTATGGTATGCGCTGGCTCACTCCATGAACCTTCCAACGGTGGATTTATACTTTAAGACAGGCCGAGAGAGTCTGATGAATACCTGCAACAAGTTAAAATTCCCGAAATTTACCGATGACGCTCCATCCATTGCATTAGGAACACTTGATTTATCTCTTTTCGAGATCGTGCGGGCATATTCTGCTTTTGCCAACCAGGGCCTGATGAATGAGCCGGTTATGATCAATAAAATTACCGACTCCAAAGGGAATACTTTGTATTCGCGAAAACCAACAGAGCCGGAAACTATTTTCAGCACAGAAACAAGCCAGATGATTACAGCAATGTTGCAGGAAGCCATCAACCAGGGAACGGGAACCAGTATTCGCAGTAAATATGGAATACGTGCTGACCTGGCAGGAAAAACCGGCACGGCACAAAACTATTCGAATGCATGGTTTATTGCTTATACGCCGGATTTGGTGCTAGGCACATGGGTTGGTGCCCGAACGCCGGATGTTCACTTCTTTAGCGGCAACGGATCAGGATCATCGCTGGCATTGCCTGTGGTAGCTAATGTGCTTAAAGGAATTGAAAATAATGAACAGTTAAGAAATGAATACCTGACGGAGTTCATATTCCCTGATGATGACAAATCCTATATGCAATGCGATCCCTTTCAGCAAAAGGGAATTAAGGGGTTTTTCAATCGTTTGTTCCAGGGGAAGGATGACAAGAATACGGATTCGCGCAATCCGGATACAAAAGAGAAAAAGGTCAAAGAAGAAAAATCATTCTTTAAAAGGCTGTTTAAACGCGATCAATAGGATGGTTTAAGGAATGGAAAGAAATAATTTTTCCTGTTTCCTGAATGTAAAGATTTAGTCATTCTGCGAATAACTCACAAAAGCAACTTTCTTGCTGTCGGGGCTCCACGAAGGCACATTGAGTGTTCCCTGGCCTCCAAAAAAAACAGGTGTTATATCTTTTATATTTCTGTCATCCAACGACATAAGCCGAAGTTTAACATCTTTTCCAAACGGATGTGCATCACCCTGGTCAACAATATAGCTAATGAATACGATCCATTTACCATCTGGTGACGGATGTGCAAACCAGTTTGAGAAAGAGTCGTTTGTAAGTTGTTCCTGTTCACTTCCATCGGTTTTCATCCTCCATATCTGCATGCTGCCTTTCCGGAAAGCATTGAAGTAAATGTATTTCCCGTCGGGCGAGTAATCTGGTCCGTCGTCCAGTCCGGCTTCATGGGTTAAACGCTTTTCTTCGCCGCCATTAACCGGAATTGTATAAATATCGAAGGATCCGTTCCGTTCCGCACAGTATGCAAGTTTGTTGCCATCAGGGCTCCATCCGTGCCAGAAAGAGGGAGATCTGGATGTTACCATCCGCGGAATTCCTCCTTCAATTGGCAGAACATAAATAGCAGATTTCTTCCACTGTTCCGTTTGGATTGTATCGTACTTGTTGTTATGACTAATTGCCAGCCATTTCCCGTCAGGAGATATTCCATGGTCGTTGTTACACTCATCTGCAAAGTCCGTATTCACTGGTTTCATTCCGGAACCATCTGTTTGAATAGTGAAAATCCTGCCATTGCTGTTTACCACAAAATATTTGCCGTTGCTGCTCCAGTTAGGTGCTTCAAAATGAATTTTCTCCGTAAATACAGTTTCAATTTCGTGTGTTGAGATAGTAACTGTTTTTAGACTGCTTTCAATTTTAGAAGATTGTTGAGCCATAGAATATATAGGAATTAGCAAAAATAGAAGTACGTATTTTTTCATAGTAAGCAGGTATTGAAGAAGCAACGAAATTACTGAAATCAGATCAGATTTTAACTTTTTCCTTTCAACATCCGATTAGTCTCAGTTTAGGATTTGTATAATTATTACGGGAATCTATTTAAATCAAGATTCGTCAACAGGAAAAATTAGAACTCAGGTGCGACAAAATCTTTTATTTGGTAACAGAGAAAAAGAACTTACAGAATTTGGCATATCATAAATTCGAAAAGAGATTACGGTGCGGAATGGTATTTTTGAAGCAAAGGCTGCAAAACATTGGTTCTCGGGAGTTAATCGAAATCAATCAAATCTCAATCCGTATTAAACAAAATAAACATGCCAGTCTACTCTTGAGCAATACCATTCAATAATATTGATATGTTTTGCTCCGGTATAACTGGCATGTTGTACTCCGGAATGGAGAACTACTTTAGTCCGGATTATTCAAGGAATGAAATTCTAGTAAATAAATGTCTTGCACTCATCATCGGTTTTAAACTGCTGAATGAATTTGATTGAGTTAACACTTCGTATTTGAACTATTAATTAAAAAATAAGACAAGTAGAAATCACATTTCTAAATACTTCTTGGTTTTAGTGCAAATGCGCAAAACAATAAATAAGATGCACTTATAGTGATAATCAGTAACGAACCAACCTGCGAACCGAGAGCATCTGATGTTAGGCCCATAATGAATGGAATAATAGCTCCTCCAAAAACTCCGGTAATCATTAAACCGGAAATTTCATTTGCTTTATCTGGCCGTGATTGAATTGCCATCGAGAAAATGATGGAAAAGACATTAGCAATAGCGAAACCGATGATAGCAAGAAGTGTAAAAACAGCAACTTTGTCTGAAGTAAAGGTTAGAGCAATTAATCCTAGAAATGCTACAGTTGTAATTATTTTGAAGATTTTTCCCGATGAAAACTTAATTAAAAGTATTGCTCCAATAAATGCACCTGCCGTGCGAAAAGCGAAGTACATGCTTGGGCCATAACCTGCATCAATTGAGTCCATTCCGAACCGTTCCATTAAAATTTTAGGAGCTGCCGTATTTATGCCTACATCTACACCTACAACAAAAACGATTCCTAAGAATAAAAGTAAAATCGTTTTGTCTTGTAACAAACTGAAAACACTTGCGAACGAACTTGCTTTCCCGGCAACAGGTTCTTCCGGCATTGGCGTTGCCATTAACCAAATTGTAGAAATTAAAGTTATAACTGCATAAATTGGGAATATGTATTGCCAGTTACCCAACATAGATGCTGCAAAGGCTGCTATAAATGGTCCACAGAAGGAAGAAATAGCCTTAACAAACTGACCGGCTGTAAGACTGGATGTAAGTTTGTCTCCTTTCACTACATTAGTCAACAATGGATTTAAAGATACCTGCAAAATGGTATTGGCAATTCCAAGCAAAGCAAAGGCCAGCAATGACATTATGAAAGTATACTGAATGAGCGGGATAAACATAGCCACTATAGTAATAACATTGCTCAAAAGAACAGTCCTTTTCCTGCCAATTTTGTTCATTAAAATTCCGGTTGGAACGGAGAAAATAAGGAACATCGAAAATAATGCTACTGGAATAAGGTTTGAAAGAGTATCTCTGAATTCAGGGCTGTAATTTCCCAGCAAATCTTCTTTAACATGCATGGATGTTATTCCGACAACATCACAGAAGCCCATGATGAAGAAGCCAAAAAGTACAGGCAATATTTTTGAGATAGAATTTTCGTTTTTCATTTTATAATGTAGATTTTAATGTATAAGATATTTATTTTGTATTGTCTCTTAATCCCCAGAGTTTATTCGGTTCCGGCCCCATTTCAAGAATTAATTCCCCACCCTTTAAAAGCTCTCTTGCTGGGAATATGCATGAATTTAACTTTTTCCCATTTAAGACTGCGCTTTGTACGTAGATATTTGTACGCGAGGTATTATTAGCTGTTATTGTGAATTTACCTCCACGACCAAATTTATGGCCTAAGTCAATTTCGACTTTTTGAAACAAAGGACTTCCAATTTCATAAACAGGGTCGGAATTGCATCCTCCGTCAGTCTGAAATAATCCTAATGCTGTCATAACTAACCATGCACTCATTTGTCCCTGATCTTCATCACCGAGGTACGCATTTCCAACTCCATAACCGTAGTAACGTTCCAGTATTGAACGACTCCACTTTTGAGTTGACCATGGTTTACCTACCCAATTAAAAAGGTATGCAAAGTGCATGGATTGCTGATTTCCTTGCATCACCGGGTAATCCCAGTACTGATCGTTCATGCCGTTGTACCGCCAGGGTACACTTTGAGCAAAACCCCATTCAAGTCTGTCGATGAATTTTTGCTTACCAATCATACTTGCCAATGCAGGTACATCTTGTGGAACAAAAAATGTCAATTGCCATGCATTACCTTCAACATATTGTTCATTTGCACCACTACGGAAAGGATTGAAGTCCTTTTCCCACTCTCCGTTACTTAATTTCATATGGCAATATCCGGCAGTATCAATTGTGTTTTTCCACCAATAACCGCGATCGTTGAAAGTATTATAAATTTCTGATTTCCCCAAAGACTTAGCTAATTGTCCAACCGTCCAGTCGTCGTAGGAATACTCCATCGAATTCGAAAAACGACCTTTATCAGATGGGACATACTTGTGTTTCATGTAATAAACTAAATCCCTGTTACCAGCAAAGCCAGTGAATACCTTTTGTGCAGGTGTTGTTTGCATTTTCACAGCGGCCTCCAATACTTTATCTGCATCAAATCCGCGTATTCCCATTTGATAAGCGCCCACCATTTGTGGAATTTCATGTTCAGCCACCATAACCGGAATATAATTCATTCCTGCGGGCCCTTTTGCTAACCAGCCATATGCATCATACATGGCTAATTGCGAATTTACCCATCGGTTACTCCATTCCGGAGTTACAAGATTCCACATTTGATTTAAATTCCAAAATGAATTCCAAAAGGCATCACAACCGAGTGCAACATCATCTGAATTCTTTAATGTCTGAATTTTACCATCTGTACCTCTCCATTCTCCATTTATATCGCTCCATGTATTCCGACTACAAATTGATCTGTACATTGAATTGTAAAAGCGAACCTTTTCCATGCGATTAGTAGAAGTTACTTTTATGCGATCAAAAATATCGTTCCATGTATTTACCTGGTTAAGTCGAACCGCATTAAAATTCCAACCAAAAGGATTTGTAACTTCTGATTTTAAGTTTAAATCGGCATTGGCTATACTAACTAATGAAATACCCGAACGGACCTGAACAATAGGGTATTGTTTCACATCAAACTCCAGGAAAACTCCTGCATTTTGTATGTCTTTCGCTTTGAACTCATTTCCATACTGAATCTTATCATTTATCCACCCGCCCATGTTTTTAATGGGTTTATCAAACTCAATAACAAAATGTACAGTATAATCCTGCTCTGCATCATTGCTCCATACCTGTGCTGCAAATTGATGTGCATAACCTTCTATTCTATAGTCACTTATTTTTTTCAGGGATATTTCTTTTAATTGGTAATCGTATTCTGATGGCACATGCAGATCTACCAAGATTCGGGAACTATCACGGTCAGCAGGAAATGTAAAGCGTTCGAATCCACAACGAGTTGTAGCAGTTACCTCAGCTTTGATATTATAATCCTTAAGTTGAACTTTGTAATAACCGATCGGTGCTTCTTCTGTTCTTTTATCGATAGAGGAGCGATAACCGGAATTAGGTTTTAACTCATCTCCGATATTTGTTTTCAATGGACCGTTTGATGCGAAGATTCCTAATCCACCCAAAGTCCATTCGTGGATATGACTGAAAGTTCCAACACTTTCGTATGATGGTTGATAGCCGGCTTGCCAACCCGAATTTTGGTTATCGGGACTCATCTTTACCATACTGAACGGCATCCATGGGCCAGGGGCAATCATCCAGCGAGAGTGCGCGGTTCCCATTCTTGTATCAATGTAACCTGCTAAGGATTGTGCTGGCTGTTTCGATCTTTTAACAACCCCCGACTCTATAACCTTTCCGTTTTCCAAAATCCTGTACTTGCTGGTTTTTGAATTTGTAACGGCAGGCATCGGGGCTTCGAACTCATAATTTCCTTTTTCAAGCTTTTCGCTGAAAATACTTTTTCCATCCAATTCAACACTTATAACAGGCGAACCAGTGAGATATTCAACATTTACCAACATAGGTTGCACAATTCCTTGGCCCGTTTCCAGTTCGTAATCAGCAGCCTTCACCCCACGTACAAATATCTGACCGGGCTTTTTTAACACCACTCCCTTTGTTCCTTCAAGCTTCAGTTGGTCAAATTTGATCCAGGAGCCTTCTAGCACAGTAATTGAAACAACGTTGCCTCCTTTGTGCAGCACATTGATATCCAAAGGTATTTCGATATTTTTTGGAGTTGAGCCTGGCAATTCACCTTTCAGTGAAAGTGAATCTACAGTGGGTTCGTCCTGCCTCGGATAAGGTTGCTTATTTATGTCATAACCTTCAGCTCCCAGCTGTATTTTAGTATTGAAATTGTTAAAACTTACTTTTATTAAAGGCAGAAACTTTTTGGCATAATCCTGCAAACTGATAATAAGCTTCACTTTCCCTTTTGCAGGAAGTTGATCGACTGTAAACAATATATTCACCTGGTTGGTGCGCCATCCGGAAGTAGGCCAGGTTCCGCCCCAGGTATCAACCGGGCCCGGCAAAACATACGGAAAATCATTTTTTTCTGTAGAATGTCCAATTAAGTAAAACTTATCTTCGTAACCAAAGTCATGTTCAATAAATTTTTTAAATCCATTAGGTGATATTGCAAACTCATTGGCTGAATTATCAGCTTTACCAACGTTCCATATAACATTAGTTTCTTTTTGTGAATAAGAAGATGCTATTGTCCAACTGGAAAGTATGCATAATCCCAATAAAAATGTTTTTTTCATTGTTGAGTATATTTTATTGTTAATTCATTGCGTGATCTCACTGCATTTCTCAATTCGCGAGTTTTTCCTTAGCCAACTCTGTCTAAAAACTCAAAACATAAACGATATGGTCTAAGTTACATGTTCTTTTTTTAGTGGCGTCAGTCTTTATAGCTTTGTGATTCTTTTTTTCTGAAATCGAAGAATTCGTTTATCTCAATCGAACCAGGAAAGTAGCTTGTATTAAATACATATCATCACTCTCACTCAATCCGTAGCAGTGTATATGACTTTCCAGCGATCGATAAGAGATCAGAGCATTCTTTTATCTTCTCTTCATTCAAGTTTGTTATGTATATTTTTGATGATGAAGATACGCCTTCCAACTTACTCTGAACATCTGTATCACCCATATTGCTGACGCTTAAAATGAAAGCTTTACCATCTTGTGAAGGCTTGATATGTGATATATATACTTGCTCATTATCTATACTAAAGGCAATATCCTGGCATGGATTATCGACAGATGCTACTATCAGAGCCTGTGAATTGGATACTCCAAATTGATTTGCTTTCGCAACATCATTTCCCTTATGAGCTGCAAAATCATATTGGAATTTAATTATACCTTCTTGATCAGCCTTAAAATTAGTAAACCAATGATTGTTAAGTGCCCACGAAAGAACAGTTGACGTAACAGGGCTTTCTTTAATCCACAAAGGTGAGTTTGATTGGCTACCATACAAATTAGCTGTAACTGTTTTGAGCTCAAACATTGAAGCATCTTTGGAAGACAGTACCACCCCGAAATCATTATTGGAGATATCCAACCAACGTTGAACAGTGTACCAGTTTTTATTTGAACCGGGAATCTGATCCGTGTTTACCCTGGCAAAACTTGTAGGAATATCGTAGGTTATATTTGGATATGAAACTAAAAAAGGGAATGCAAAATGTACAGCTTCCTTATCTCTAACAGCTAATTTATACAGCGTGTTGCTAATACTAATTTTATCTATTCCATCAACGAGCGAAATTTCACTTGTCAGCTTTTTGCATGAAGGAGCATCAAATTCAACTTCAATCGAGACAATTACCTCTCCTGCTTCTTTTATTCTGATACGTGGATTTGAGGAAAAAGATACTATATCCTTTTTATGAAATTCATTAGTTAAATAAAAATTATTCTCCCGATATTCATCTATATCATGGTTTTTACCTAATAAATATACGAATTGATTGAATTCAAGGCTATCATTTTTATTTACAATGTCGCTTTTAAGTGTTTTGCAATAAATGCTTGAAATGTTGCCGGTTTTGCGGTTTATGACAATTTTATAAAAATTGTTCTCAATCTCATTATCGGTATGTTGCAACGTGGATTTTGCAATATTATAGCCTTTTCGAAGAGTGTATTTTGCTGACGAAAATGGCAAGACTTCTCTGGCAACAAAAACCAGTTCTCCGGTCGAAAGTCTTTGGGATGCTATATTATTCCCTTTAGCATCAACAACTATGTTCATATTGCGTGATTGTTCAGGAGAAAGCTTTACAAGTTGATCCTGAACAAATGCAGTTGTGTTAATTACTTTAAAACCCGCTGTTATCTCTGGGTTTGCAAATTCTTTTAAGAGGTCATTTACCTGGTCATTACCTTCAATAATATAAGATTTCTTTTTGTTCCATATATTTTTAACAAAATCTAAATCCGGGGCAATGACGCTATTATGAGCTCCCCATGTATGTTCAGAAAAGAGCAGAATGTTTGTCCATGCATCCGAAAACATTTCTGCTGGGGAAATACGCGACTTTTTATTCATTGCTGATAATACCTCGGCTTGTTGGATGCGTTCTGTTGCGTTTCTATAAATACTCGATTCTAGTGCTGTACTTCCAGTTCCATCTGTCCAATACTCAGTTAAATCTCCTTTTACTTCAGGGATGATTTCCTTGTATTTCTTTTCGAAATCAATCATGAAGCCTTGCATAGAACTTATAATTAGCTTGGGAGAACTATACTTGTTATTCCAGGCAACTACTGCATCCGGCAATTCCGGATCAAGGGGGCAGTTATCCCTCATTGACCAAGTCAAAACTGTAATATCATAAGGCAGTTTTTTTTCTTCAATATTATCAAGTAAAGGAAAAAGTGCAGGATCCAGAAAATATTTAGATGGATTCCCTGAATTATAGGCTTGGGCATTGGTTACAGTCATTGCATCAGGCACCTTACATCCCTTTAGTATCCAGCCAATATTATATGGATAACATTGATAATAAAGAACTATACTTTTCCCATCAGGTGAAAGCCAATAAAAGGGTCTATCTTCCCACTCTTTACGAATACTACCCGTACGCCCGTCAGGATTGGGGCCTAAAAGAAAATACTTTAAATTTGTAGAATTGCTAAGCCCAGAAATACCCCAACTTGCACCAGGAATATCACCCTGGTACATAAATTCTGCTGAAAACCCTTTCTCTTTAGCCATTTTATTGGCAAATGAAAAACTCTTCAACAATGCTTCAGATGATAGATTACTTGTATTGATGTTCAAATAACAGGCACCAAAATTAATCCAGCCTTTTTTAACTGCATTCCATAACCGCTCTTTTTGCTTATCGTCAGCTTTTTTTAAATATTCATCGAGCACCCACATTACTTCCACATTCCATACATACCTTGCTTCCTTAGGATAGTTAACCGTGCGTTCAGCTAATTCTATCGCTTCATCAATATTATCGCAATGAAGTTTTGCAACATTTTCTTGTAGATCGGTGTAGCCAACATCCACATGGGAATGAGGGGTTAAATAAACACTCCACTTACGTGTTGGGTTTATAATTTTCGATGCAGTAAAATTGTTTCGCTTGCACTTTAATGAAACAACTAGCTGTGTAGGTTTCGTTATGTCTTCCCCAGGCAGGGCTAACTCAATTACATCAGTGGGGGCAGATGAACAATCTATATGATTAGATACCTTGTGACCATTAAAATTAATTTCAATTTCACAGGATTCTTTACAACCCCCCCCCTGAAATTCCAGACGGGCCATGCGGGCTTCGCCACCATTTGGAAGCCTTAAAAAAGCAGGTGTTGAAACTATAGTAATTGATTTAAAATCTATGTCAGTATTCAATTCACTATCTGTCACTTTTTGGAAAACCAATAATTGATTTTGGTTCGTTAAAGGTTGCGGGATACATTTTGACGCTATTTTTGCAGAAACTGTTAACGCAACCAACAAAAAAAAAGTAGTAATACTATTTCGATTTCTCATGACTGTTTTTTGATTTGCACGAACTACATTAAGCAACAGAAAGTTAAAGCGGCGATTATACTTGCAAAAGAATTTTATTAGATTTCCTCAGAATCAAGTGTATGAAGAGCAAACGCATAGGAGCCTAAAGCAATTGATTTACTTGCTCCCAGTTTGGATATTGTGACACCTATACG
>JFJP01040974.1_pt1 | contig 10368 bp, 8 predicted proteins | sample 431651 | NCBI WGS metagenome assembly JFJP01 (sample SAMN02602958, study PRJNA72255) | Microbial mat metagenome, whole genome shotgun sequencing project. | biome: fresh water; feature: sink hole; material: water; isolation source: purple microbial (photo- and chemosynthetic) mats found in... | reverse complement strand
ATTAGCCCTACCGATGCACGTTGTTTATAATACAAAGCCATAATGTCGGTTGGAATGTGGTTTTCGGTGGCTCTGCAACGGGTCATGGGAGCCATTACTATTCGGTTGGCGAGCAATAAATGCTCCGATTTATAGGGTTCAAGCAAATTTGATTTCATATTTGTATTAATTGATTTTTTTCGAACTAAAAAACCTGGTAAAGTTAGATTAATTCGACAAAATGTAGCAATATAAAATTAACTTTGAAATGCTAATTTTTCACCAACCCTACACATTTACCGGTATATCTTTGCTTTTTGCCAAGGTATGTATAACTCGTTTGATATTGGTTACATTTTTAAACGAAACTAAACTTAAACCAATTTTCACCGGTTTTTCGTTTTGCAGATAAACCAATATAGCGCTTTTCTTAATTTCTACTTTATGAACTTCATCCCAAATAATGGTTGAAGCTTTTCGGAACATCGAAAGTTTAAAAGAAAGCTGTTCCTCGTCGATATTTATGAACTCCTTCACCTTAAATAACTTTATATTTAGCCCTTGCAACAAATAGCCAATGCTTAAAAACAAAAACAAAATTGAGGTGAAAACTTCTTTATGAGCAATAATTTTGTAATATAAACCAAAAGAACCAAGAAATAGAAAACAAACACTAAAAGCCAAAAAAAGCACTCGTTTTGCTTTTGAAAACTCTTGTCTGTCGGTTAAATCGAGACGTAAACTGTTCATAGTATAAATTTTAAGGTTGAAAATGTGATTTATTCAGGGTTCAAAGTTAATAGTTTAAAAAGTATTTCAATGAAAAAATAGGGCGAAAAGTTACGGTTCGTTACCAATTGCTAAAAAATTGCATTCAAATTGCAGGCAATATTGCAATCCGATTTTTTGTAAGTAATTTAGCCTCAAATTTAATTGAAGGTATATGCAAACACTTTTATCCATCGATTGCGGAACACAAAGCCTACGAGTGCTTTTATTCGATATTAAAGGAAATTTATTGGCGAAAGAAAAGGTTGAATATGAACCTTATTTTAGCACAAAACCCAATTATGCCGAACAACATGCCGAAATTTTTTGGTCGGCATTATGCACGGCTTCCCTTAAATTGAAAGAAAAAAACTCTGAACTTTTTGCAGCCGTTGCCGGTTTAAGCGTTTCAACCCAACGCGATACCTTTGTTAATTTAGCTGCCGACGGAAATCCGGTTCGTCCTGCCATTACTTGGCTCGATCGCCGCAAAGCTAAAATACATTACAGACCTAACTTTTTCATGAAACTGGCTTTTGGCTTGGTTGGAATGAACGAAGCGGTAATGAAAACTCAGGTAGAAGGCAAATGCAATTGGCTTATGCAAAACGAGCCCGAAAATTGGGCAAAAACGCACAAATACCTAATTGTTTCGGGCTACTTAAATTACAAACTTACCGGTACATTCAACGACTCAATCGCATCTCAAATTGGGCATTTTCCGTTCGATTATAAGCGAATGCGTTGGGCAAAAACCAGCGAGCGCAATTATAAACTTTTTCCGGTTGAACACAGCAAACTGCCAAATATGGTGCAGCCCGGCGATTTAATTGGGCATATAACCGCCGAAGCATCGGCACTTACCGGTATTGCACAAGGCACGCCGGTTATAGCCGCCGGTTCCGACAAAGGCTGCGAAACCATTGGCATGGGCGTAACCGATACTTCGATGGTTAGTTTAAGTTTTGGCACAACGGCCACCATTCAAACTACCACAAAAAAATATATGGAACCGCTGGCATTTATGCCCGCATACCCGGCACCCATTAAAGGGCACTACAACCCCGAGGTCGAAATATTTCGTGGCTATTGGATGATTACGTGGTTTAAAAACGAATTCGGACAAAAAGAAATCCAGCGTGCCGAACAAGCCGGTGTGCCGCCCGAAGAAATACTGAACGAGCTGTTGCGTGAAGTTCCGGCAGGCAGCATGGGACTTATGGTGCAGCCGTATTGGAGTCCCGGACTTAAATTTCCGAATGCCAAAGGTGCCATGATAGGTTTTGGCGATGTACACAAACGAGCACACGTGTACAAAGCGGTTATTGAAGGCTTGGGCTACGGTTTGTACGACGGATTGCTTAAAATTGAAAAAGTGAGCGGTAAAAAAGTGCTGAAAGCTGCCGTTTCGGGCGGTGCAGCACAAAGCGACGAAATTTGCAAAATTACCGCCGATATTTTTAATATTCCGATGGTTCGGGGCAAAACCTTCGAAACCACCGGTTTGGGTGCTGCAATAATAACCGCTGCCGGTTTGGGTATTTATCCGAACCTTGACCAAGCCGTTAAAAATATGGTTAGCTACGAGCAAACATTTATGCCCGATCCCGAAAACCATTTATTATATTCGAAACTTTATAATTCGGTTTACCGGAAAATTTTCCCTTCGCTTACAAAATTGTATTCCGAAATTAGGGATATTACCGGTTATCCGGAAAAACCGGAATAAGAAAACTAATAGGAATGCTTACATAAAACCTCCTCAGTTTTCTTAACCACGAAAAAGTTCATGCAAAGTAATCGGGTAAGTAGCGTTAAGAGAAATAAATAAAAATTGGTCGGTTTGAATAAAAAATGATTCAAAAAAATTTCAAACGATTGCCTAAATTTTCATTCATAGAATACAAAAACGAAATGACACACATTTAAAACACTGATTAACAAAACGTTAATTAAATTGAAATATGTTATTAAACAGCAAAAAAAGAATGGAATAGTATGAGTAAAATCATGCTTTTATAAAATAAAAAATGTCTAATTTTACCGCCGAAAAGAATAGTAACACACCTCCGAAAATGTTGCAAATAAAAGTGGCAAATACGAGGGAAACAAATTTAAATTTTTCACAACCATGAATGCACATAAGATACTACAAGATCTTGAGAAAAAACACCCCGGCGAATTAGAGTATTTGCAAGCGGTTAAAGAAGTTTTAGAATCGATTGAAGAGGTTTATAACAAAAACCCTCAGTTTGAAGCAGCTAAAATTATCGAAAGATTAGTTGAACCGGATAGAATTTTCACGTTCCGTATTCCTTGGGTTGATGATTCGGGCAAAGTACAAGTAAACTTGGCTTACCGTATTCAATTCAATAATGCTATAGGCCCATACAAAGGCGGTTTACGTTTCCACCCAAGTGTAAACTTAAGCATTCTTAAATTCTTAGGTTTCGAGCAAATTTTCAAAAACAGCTTAACCACATTGGCAATGGGTGGTGGCAAAGGTGGTTCCGATTTCGATCCAAAAGGCAAATCGGACGCTGAAGTAATGCGTTTCTGCCAAGCATTCATGACCGAATTGTGGCAATATATAGGCCCTGAAACCGATGTTCCTGCCGGCGATATAGGCGTAGGCGGTCGCGAAATTGGTTTTATGTACGGTATGTATCGCAAATTAGCTCGCGAAAACACCGGCGTTCTTACCGGAAAAGGTTTAAACTGGGGTGGTTCGTTAGTTCGCCCTGAAGCTACCGGTTTTGGTAACGTATATTTTGCCAACGAAATGTTGAAAACCAAAGGTCAGTCTTTTGAAGGAAAAACGGTAGTTATTTCGGGTTTCGGCAACGTTGCTTGGGGTGCTGCTATCAAAGCTACTCAATTGGGTGGTAAAGTAGTTGCTATTTCGGGTCCGGACGGTTATGTATATGACGAAGCCGGTATTTCGGGCAAAAAAATTGACTATATGTTGCAACTTCGTGCTTCGAACCAAGATATAGTAGCTCCTTATGCAAAAGAATTTGGTGCTAAATTCGTAGCCGGAAAACGTCCATGGGAAGTTAAATGCGATATCGCATTGCCTTGCGCTACCCAAAATGAATTGAATGGCGACGATGCTAAAGCATTGATTGCTAATGGTTGCTGGTGTGTTTCTGAAGGTGCCAACATGCCTTCTACTCCTGAAGCAATTGAAGTATTCCACAAAGCAAAAATATTGTTTGCACCGGGCAAAGCTTCAAACGCCGGCGGTGTTGCTACTTCGGGCTTAGAAATGGCTCAGAACAGCAGCAAACTAAACTGGAGTGCCGAAGAAGTTGACCGCAGATTGCACGACATTATGATTAACATTCATAAAGCTTGCCAAGCTAACGGTACCGATGCTACCGGTTATGTTGATTACGTAAAAGGTGCTAACATTGCCGGTTTCTTGAAAGTTGCCAATGCAATGCTTGACCAAGGTGTATTGTAATTAGTACACATACTATATAAACAAAAAGGCAGCCTGCGGGTTGCCTTTTTTTTTGTATAGAATGCTTGTAAATATAGAACAGTAGCTAAATAAGGTGCTGTCGTAGTTCAACCTCGTTGGCATGGTCAGGTAAAGGACAAAATCTAAAACGCCCAAATAGAAATACCCATTTCAATTCTACCTTAAACTTTTCCAAAATAAATACATTTGTATTGCAACATTTCGTTTTTTTTTGTAAATTTACCATTCGCTTTTCCGGTATCTAACAATTAAATAAGGCTAATTATGCAAGTTTTGAGGTTTAGTTTGCTTATTGCGCTCATTGTAACCCTGCATAGTGTGCTTACGGCGCAACATGTGCGGTTAACCCATTATAATACCGAAAACGGACTAATTCAAAACCAAATACTTACTTTATTTACCGATAGGCAAAATTTGCTCTGGATAGGCACAAAAGGCGGAGTAAGTCGATTCGACGGATTGAATTTTAAAAATTATACCGAAGACAATGGGCTATTCAGTGGCGATGTTACTTTTATAACGCAAGATTCGAAAGGCGCTATTTGGGTAGGTAGAAAATACGGGTTAAGCAAAATTCACAAAAATATTGTTTCGAATTATAATTTCCCTAAAACAAGTAAGTTAACTCATTATTACAATACAAAGGCAGGCATTGTTTGCGAATCGTATGTGGCAGACCAAATTGTATACTACCTTTTCAAAAACAATACTTATAGGGTAATTCACGAACTAACCGATGGTCCGGAATATTCTTTTGTTGAACGTGAACGAATTCAGATACAAACAATGAAAGGAAATTCGTATTCGGTTGATATAAGCGATGGCAGTTTGCGCGACCGAATGCCTACCAAAAAGCGAATACATGCCCAAAATAATTTTGCAACCTACTACACCGATACCGATAGTGTCGAATTTGCTTATTTAAACGGGAAAAAATACTTTTATCCGTTTCCACCGGGGCAGCACTTTCATATTGTTGAATTTACACCCGGAAATTTTGTTTGGACATCCAACGGAATTACCAAAATTTATAACAATTATAAGTTGGTTGAAACCTTGGAAAATTTTGTTTTTTCTACTGCTGAACATACACGCGAAGGATTTTACTTTTTTGGTACTGAAACCGGCTTATATGTTTTAAGTAATTTTGCATTTAAGCATTTCGAAACCGGTACAAACGGATTGAATCATGAAATTTGGAGTATGGCAAATTTTAACGATACCATTTGGGCCATTGCAAATGCCGGGCAGGCATATTATTTAAAAAACAACAAATTTGTTCAAACCGATTTACAACTAACACAAACCGACTTTTTTAATTTTGGGCATATCCCTTTTCAGGGGCATTATGCTTGGACTACACACCATGGGTTGGAAGTTAAAGACCTGAAAACAGGAAGTTTTACAAAAGTACCATTAAACGCATCGGGTATGTCAATGGCAGTAGATTCGGCTAAAAAAATGCACCTGATAGGTACAACTGCCGGATTAATTACCCTCGATTTTGATAAAGATTGGCAGGTGTTCGATAATTATAATACACGGTTTACCGGTAGAAATTGGTTGCTTTCTTCCATACTTTCAATAGTTAAAGACACTGCCCAAGTTACGTGGTTAACAACCAATAGCGGACTTGCCGCTCTTAAAAACGACTCAATTAACTATTTCACCGATTCAATTTTTAGAAGCGGTGCTATTGCATCAATTATCGATTCAAAAAACAACATTTGGTTTGGCGGTAAAGGCGGGCTTATTCATTACAATTACAACACATTTAAACGTATTAATTTCGATATACTTAAAACGGTTATGGGCGACATTACTTCGCTCTTTTTCATTAATAAAACCGATTTGCTTATTGGCACCACACGTGGTTTGGCAATGCTTGATGTACAAAAGTTTTATGAAACCGGCAAAATTCGGGCAGCTTGGTTCGACCGGCGCGTTGGATTTGCCGGAACCGAATGCCAGCAAAATAATATGTTGCTTACCTCCGACACTACACTATGGATACCAATGACAGACCGAATAGTATGCGTAAACCCAAAATTGCTCACTTATATCGACGAAATAACTAAGCCGGTTTGGCTGGAAATACATGCCGAAATTGAAGGTAAGGGTTTTGCTGCTGATACCATGTTTCCGAATTTCCCTGCCGATTATAATAACTTGCGATTAGAATTTACTTTGCCGGATTTTGTCAATTCGCAAAATATTCGTTTTAAATATAGACTTACCGGAAAAAGTGTAATTACTTCTGAAATATTTTCCGAACGATTTGTGCATTTTACCAATTTGGCTTCGGGAAATTACTCCTTGGAGCTGTTTTATTCCAATGGGCAAGGTGTGTGGGCGGCAGAGCCTGAAAAAATCAACTTTACCATTGCCTACAAGTGGCATGAAAACCCTATAAATATAACAATTGCAATTTTTACGCTTTCAGTATTAATTGCCATTGCAATTAGGTTATACCGGCAAAAAATGAAGCAAAAGCGAATTGAAAACGAACGAATTAAACAAGCAACTGCACGTAATTTTTTAAGTATGGTTTCCATGCAACTCGACCCGCATTTTATATTCAATATAATGACTATAGCAGGCAACGAAGCGGTTAAGCAAAAATCGATGAACGATTACATAGCCATGGTAGAACTTAGCGAACTTCTCCGGCAACATTGGGCTGCAAAAGAACTTATTAGACCGCTGGAGTCGGAAATAGATTTTGTAAATGCCTACCTAAGCTTGGTTAAACGATTACACGGCAACCGTTTTTCGTGGAAAGTAAATGCCAATGAAGTGAACGATTTTAAAACCCCAATTATAAAGCAAAGTATAGTACTTTTTGTTGAAAATGCTATAAAACATGGTATTGAACAACGAAAAGAAGGTGGCGAAATAAATGTAAATTTTATTGATGAACCAACCGGGCTTGTAATTCGAATTTCCGACAACGGTATTGGGCTTAAAGCATCCAAAGAACAAAAGAAAACCAAAACCGAAAGCAGAGGGCTGGGAATCAATAAATTTCAAGAAATAATTGAGTTTTTCAATCGCGAAAACCTGCATAAAATAACATTCAATGTAACCGATATATCCGACACCCAACCAACAGAACACGGTACATTGGTCGAAATTTACTACCCGAAAGAATACAAATTTATAACTTATTAATATGAAAACCGGTAAAATTAGAACTTACCTTGTTGACGACAATTTGCACGTTTTAGAAACACTTGGCACTTTATTGGAAGCATATGAGCATATTGAGGTGGTGGGCACTGCTACAAATATTGAAGAAGCAAAAATAGGAATTTTGGCTACTCGTCCAAAATTTTTGCTGCTCGATGTACTTTTCCCCGGCAATACCGGTTTCGAATTGGTTGAAGAACTTAACAAGGTGCCGGATTATAAATTTTACGTAGTGCTCATAACCGGCATTCCCGAATATGTTCAACCTGCCGTTGAGTTCAATTCCGATTTTGTACTTACAAAACCTATACATCCCGACGGGTTGACAAAAGCGGTAAATATTGTAAGCTTACTAATTGAAAATGAAATGAAAGGCAACGATGAGCCCTTGCATTTTAAGTCGAAGGGAAATGATGTTTTTATTCGCAGGTCGGAAATTTTATGGGTTGAAGCAGCTGCCCATGATAGTATTTTGTATACTTCAACCAATGAAATTATAACGGTTTCAAATTCAATTAAAACAGTAAGCGATTTATTGGGAGTAGAACGCTTTATACAAACGCACCGAAGCTATTTGGTAAAAAAAGATGCAATTTGGACCTTAAGTAATTTCACCGGGAATATCAAAATAAAGAACAACACATTCGCATCGGAGCCCCAATTATCGGAAAGCAGGTACAAAGCAGTTAAAGACGAGTTAAAGAAAAATTCAGAGAAAAAATAACGCTAATAGCAATAAAAAGCATGTTGTTTTTGAAATAATTTAAGTCAAATTTACTGCTTTTGGAACAAATAAGGTTTCTGTTATAAAGCACATTTACAAATTAGCACCAATAATTTTGAATATTTAATTTAACTGCTAACTTTGTCGACTTTGAAATTATATACAACAAAACACCAACGTATGGCTAATATTAAACTTGGAATTTTACGCGAAACTAAAAACCCGCCCGACAGAAGGGTTGCTTTAGCGCCTGCACAGGCGGTTGAATTTATAAAAGAATTTCCGCATATCGATTTGGCGGTTCAGTTCGGAGGCATTAGAGCCTATACCGATAAAGAATACTCCGATTTAGGCATTATGATGCAAGAAGACATGTCGGATTGTGATATTTTGGTGGGCATTAAAGAAGTTGAGAAATCGGCACTTATTCCGAACAAAACATACATGTTTTTTTCGCATACCGCTAAAAAACAAGAGCATAACCGAAGTTTATTGCAAGCGGTTATCGAAAATAAAATTCGATTGGTCGATTATGAATATTTAACCGACATTCACGGAATCCGGTTGGCAGCTTTTGGCCGCTGGGCAGGTATTGTAGGCGCCTACAACGGCTTATTGGGTTGGGGAAAACGCAGCGGCGAATTTAACCTCAAACGTGCACACCAATGCCGCGATATGGACGAGTTTATTGGCGAAATTAAGAAAGTAAAACTGCCTGCAATTAAAATTCTTATAACCGGCGGCGGAAGAGTAGCACATGGAGCTATCGAAACATTGGAAAATGCAGGCATTGAACACATAAGCCCTAACGATTTCACCAAAAAACAATACGATTATCCGGTATACACACAAATAGACCCTTGGCATTATGCCGAACGGAATGATGGCTCGGAATTCGATTTGAAACATTTTTTTAAACATCCGTACGAATACAAATCGACTTTTTTAACGTATGGAAATCATGCCGATTTATTGATTGCTTGCCACTTTTGGGATCCGCGTTCGCCTCGTTTTATGACCCGCGAAGATATGATGAAACCCGAATTTAAAATGAAAGTTATTGCCGATGTAAGTTGCGATATCGACGGCCCACTGCCTTCAACCTTGCGAGCATCAACCATTGCAGAGCCTTTTTATGGCTTTGATTGCAAAAACAATTGCGAAACCGAACCTTTTGCCGCCAATGAAGTAACCGTTATGGCAGTTGATAATTTGCCCGGTGAAGCTCCGCGAAATGCATCAATTGACTTTAGCAAAGATTTGATTAATAAAGTTTTTCCGGCTTTGCTAAATACCGACAAAGACGATATTATTAAACGCGCAACCATAGCCGAAAACGGTAAATTAACCGATGCTTTCAGCTTTTTGCAAGATTTTTTGGATGAAAAATAATATTTTACAATCCTTTTTCTACGAGCACACTCTTTAGTGTGCTTTTTTATTGAATTGAAAACAAGCTAACATGCTTAATACCAATTTCAATGGTAAATCGTTATTTAAAGGTGCAAAAGTCGAATTTCTAAACTACGTATTATGGAAAATGAAATTAGGAAATTGAAAGCGGAAATTACTCTGCTGAAACGTTATGTTTTAATTGTAACAGCTTTGTTTTTGGGTACAATTTTGCTTTCGGCAGCTTACCAAAATTTTACCGTTATTCAAGCAAACCGGTTTGAAGTAATCGATAGCCGAGGCAATGTTTTGCAAACGCTTGATCAAAACGGGTTAAGTCATTACAATATAACAAACGAAAGCAATCATTCAAATGGAAACCATACGAACAAAAAAGAAATCCGCTTTTTGTATAATAGAATAGGTGGCGGCACCGGATTTATTCAGGTAAATAAATTAACGGGCGAAAGCATTGAAACGCTAAATTATTATTCGCATTTCGATGAAAAAATTGTAATAAATAACACGGTAAATTATTTGTACAATCAAGTAACCAAGGAAGTCAGTTTTCAAAATGCCTTAGTTTTGGGCAAGGCAGAAAATATTGAAAAAGCTATTGATTTGGCTATTTTTCATTATGTAAATACTATTTATGAACCTAAACGTTAGCTATTAAAATTGCTATAGCTATAATTTTCTGTTTGTTAATGTTCTAATTGGTAAAAATTTCATTAAAGTTATAATTTCATTACTTCCTATTTAATATAAATTTTTTGCTTTAGAGCTTCAAACGCATTTCGTTTGAAATTGGAGTAGGCTTTCCGGTTTT
>JFJP01020672.1_pt1 | contig 10369 bp, 7 predicted proteins | sample 431651 | NCBI WGS metagenome assembly JFJP01 (sample SAMN02602958, study PRJNA72255) | Microbial mat metagenome, whole genome shotgun sequencing project. | biome: fresh water; feature: sink hole; material: water; isolation source: purple microbial (photo- and chemosynthetic) mats found in... | reverse complement strand
GTGGTCGGCCCCAAGCTCAAGCTGCACCAGTGCGGCCTGCCCAAGGCGATCATCCTCGAGCTGTTCCAGCCGTTCATCATCCGTGCGCTCAAGGAGCGCGGCTACGCCGAGACGGTCAAGGCCGCCAAGCGCAAGCTCGAACGCCGCGACGAAGAGGTCTGGGAAGTCCTCGACGACGTGATCAAGGGCCGCGTGGTCATGCTGAACCGCGCCCCGACGCTGCACCGCATGGGCATCCAGGCCTTCGAGCCGGTGATGATCGACGGCAGCGCCATCCAGCTGCACCCGCTGGTGTGCTCGGGCTTCAACGCCGACTTCGACGGCGACCAGATGGCCGTCCATCTGCCCCTCTCGATCGAGGCGCAGACCGAAGCCCGCGTGCTGATGCTGTCGACCAACAACATCTTCTCGCCCAGCAACGGCAACCCGATCATCTCCGCCGACCAGGACATCGTCCTCGGCTGCTACTTCCTGACCCTCGAGAAGGAGGGCCAGAAGGGCGAAGGCAAGGTCTTCAACAGCCACGACGAGGTGCTGATGGCGTTCGACGCCGGCGTCGTCGCGCTGCACTCGCTGATCAAGATCCCGATGCCCAAGGGGCGTCCGATCGATGACGGCGGCCCGGTCAAGAAGCCGTGGCCGGGTGGTCTGATCGAGACCACGCCGGGCCGGCTGATCTCTACAACAAGCTGCAGGACAAGGGCGGTCTCCGCCGCGTCATCGCCGACTGCTTCGAGTACCTCGACCGTCGCAACACCATCATGGTGCTGGACAAGATCAAGGAGCTCGGCTTCCGCTTCGCCACGCGCAGCGGCATGTCGTTCGCCGCCAGCGACCTGCTGGTGCCCGAAGAGAAGGTCAAGATCGTCAAGGCCGCCGACGATGCGGCGCAGAAGTTCCAGAAGGCCTACCTGCGCGGCATCATCACCGCGAAGGAGAAGCACCGCAAGGTGATCGAGACGTGGACCCACGCCACCGAATCGATCAAGAAGATCCTGATGGATCAGCTCAAGGCCGACACGCGCCACGGCAGCGACTACATCAACCCGGTGTACGTGATGGCGAAGTCGGGCGCGCGCGGCAACGAGACCCAGGTCCGCCAGCTGTGCGGCATCCGTGGACTCATGGCAAAGCCGAACGGCGAGATCATCGAGACCCCGATCCGCGCGAACTTCCGCGAAGGCCTGAAGGCTCTCGAGTACTTCACCTCGACGCACGGCGCACGTAAGGGTCTGGCCGACACCGCGCTCAAGACTGCGGACTCGGGCTACCTGACCCGCAAGCTGGTCGACGTGTCGCAAGACGTGATCATCGCCGAGGTCGACTGCGGCACCGTGGGTGGCGTCACCAAGTCGGTGGTCTACGACGGCGATGTGATCAAGGTCAGTCTCGCCGATGCGATCAAGGGCCGCGTCGCCCGCGACACCATCGTCGACATCATCACCGATGAGGTGGTGGTGAAGGAGAACGAGATCATCTCGGTCGAGACGGCCAAGCGCATCGAGTCGCTGGGCTTCGAGAAGATCCGCGTGCGCAGCCCGCTGACCTGCGAAGCCAAGCGCGGCATCTGCCAGACCTGCTACGGCATGGACCTGTCGCGCGGCCTGGCGGTCGAGCACGGCGTCGCGGTCGGCATCATCGCCGCCCAGTCGATCGGTGAGCCCGGCACCCAGCTGACCATGCGTACGTTCCACATCGGTGGTGTGGCCAACGCCAAGGCCGAGGACACGTCGTACAAGCCGCGCCGCGACGGCGTGCTGGTCTACGAGAACCTCCGCACCGTGCAGCGCGGCGCCGAGGCCGGCGGCAAGGGCGAGAGCGTGGTGCTGAACCGCAACGGCGAACTCGTCATCAAGGACAAGAACGGCCGCATCATCGAGCGCTTCAAGGTGCCGGTGGGTTCGGTGCTGCACCAGCCCGATGGCGCCTCGATCAAGAAGGGCGAGTTGCTCGCCGAGTGGGAGGCCTCCAGCATTCCGATCCTCTGCGACACGGGCGGTACCATCCGCTTCGAGCACATCATCCCCGAAGTGACGATGCGCGAGGAGCGCGATCCGGCGACCGGCATCGTCAACCGCATCATCCTCGAGGGCAAGGGCGACCTGCATCCGCAGGTGGTCATGCTCGACAAGGACGGCAAGGCGATCGCGCACTACCCGATTCCCGAGAAGGCCACCCTGCTGGTCACCGAGGGCGAGAAGGTCGGCGCCGGCACCCTGCTGGCCAAGACTCCGCGCGAACTCGCCGGTACGCATGACATCACCGGCGGTCTGCCGCGCGTCACCGAGCTGTTCGAAGCCCGGCCGCCGAAGGACCCCGCCGTCCTCGCTGAGCTCGACGGCACCGTCGACTTCGGCGAGAGGAAGCGCGGCAAGCGCATCATCGTGGTGCGCAGCGACTCGGGCACCGAGGTCGAGCATCCGATCCCGCAGGGCAAGCACTACCGCGTCCAGAAAGGCGACCGCGTCAAGGCCGGCGATCCGCTGGTCGATGGCGTGAAGAACCCGAAAGAGATCCTGCGCATCGAAGGCGAAGAAGCCCTGCAGGATTACCTCCTCGGCGAGATCCAGTCGGTCTACCGCGCGCAAAACGTGCGCATCGACGACAAGCACATCGAGTCGATCATCCGTCAGATGCTGCGTCGTGTCGAGGTCATGGATGCCGGCGATCTGCCGTTCCTCCCTGGCCAGTTGGTCGACAAGATCCGCATCAAAGACGAGAACCAGAAGGCGATCGCGGAGGGCAAGCGCCCGGCCACCTACGAGCTCAAGCTCATGGGCATCACCCGCGCCGCCCTCCATTCCGAGTCCTTCATCTCGGCCGCCTCCTTCCAGGAGACGACCAAGGTGCTGGCCGACGCTGCCCTGGCGGGTCGCCGTGACAACCTTGGTGGCTTGAAGGAGAACGTGATCCTTGGCCACCTGATCCCGTGCGGCACCGGCTTCGGCATGTACCGCAAGCTCGGGATCGAGAAGCTCGGCGCGCCCATTGCGCTGCCCGAGCAGCCCCCTATCATGCCGCGCCCCGCGAAGCAGGAGACTGTCAGTGCCCACGATTAATCAACTGATCCGCAAGGGTCGCTCCAAGGTCGGCCATAAGACCAAGAGCCCCCAGTTGGAAGGCAACCCCTTCAAGCGCGGTGTGTGCCTCCAGGTCAAGACCATGACCCCCAAGAAGCCGAACTCGGCGCTGCGCAAGATCGCGCGCGTCCGGCTTTCCAACGGCAAAGAGGTCACCGCCTACATCGGCGGTGAGAAGCATAACCTGCAGGAGCACTCGCTTGTGCTCATCCGTGGCGGTCGCGTCCACGACCTGCCTGGTGTGCGCTACCACATCATCCGTGGCAAGCTCGACTGCCAGGGTGTCCAGGGCCGCGGTCAGAGCCGCTCGCTCTACGGTACCAAGCGTCCGAAGAAGAAGTAAATCCGTCGTCCGGTCGTCCGGTCGTCCGGTCGTCCGGTCGTCAGTACCTCCAGGCCATATGCCTGGAACAAGGGAACCACAACCATGTCCATCAACCACGAGAACCAACCCAAGCCTGATGGCATGGATGACGCCGACCAGGCCGCCGTCCAGGTCAATGAGGATGGATCCATCGTCCTTGCGCAGAGCGGCGAGGTCGCCAAGGCTCCGCCGGCCCAGCAGTGGACCGGCATCGACATCAAGCCTGATGCCCGTTTCGGCAGCATGCTGGCGTCGAAGTTCATCAACTGCCTGATGTACGACGGCAAGAAGGCGACTGCCGAAGCCGTCTTCTACTCGGCCATGGACCAGATCGCCGACAAGATGAAGGCTGATCCGCTGCCCATCTTCGAGCAGGCGATCGAAAACGCCAAGCCGCTGGTCGAAGTGCGCAGCAAGCGAATCGGCGGCGCCAACTACCAGGTGCCGATCGAGGTCAACCGCAAGCGCCAGCAGACCATGGCGATCCGCTGGATCCTCGAAGCCGTGCGCACCCGCAAGGGTCGCCCGACCGGCGAGAAGCTCGCCCAGGAATTGGTCGACTGCTACAACAAGACCGGTACCACGATCCAGAAGCGTGAGAACACGCACCGCATGGCCGAAGCCAACAAGGCCTTCGCCCACTTCGCCTGAACCCGGTCCCAACCCGGACCAGTACGACACCCGCAGCGCTCGCTGCGGGTGTCTGCGTTATTTGACCAGCTTGTTGAGCAGTTCGGTCAGATGGTCGAGATCGTAGCGGACGGCTTCGTCCGGCTCGGCCACCGGGGGTAGCACGATGCTGCCGGTGCCGCCGGGCTGGGGGATGCTCAGCTCGGGGCCGGGAAAGTTCCGGATCGGCATGGCCAGATCGCTGACGTCGTAGAGCCGGGTCTTGCTGGCGCCTTCGATCGGGTGGTCGGACAGGAAGATTGCCCCGTTGAGCAGTCCGACGTGCACGTTGGCGACGCGCTCGATCCAGTTGAACAGGTTGCCCAGGGCCATCTCGCGCACCTGCAGGCTGACCAGCGGTGGGTTGGCGTTGAGCGCCGGGGCGAGCACGACGTTGAGTCCGGTGGCCCGGCGCAGGAACTCGGCGGTCTCGGTCAGCGGCTGGTCACGGGCCTCAAGGGTGATGCGCTGGTCGAGCCGGCCACCGAGCGGAGCGAGGTCGTGACCGCTTGGCGCGGTGACCACCAGCATGCCGTTCCAGCGGCCGATGGTGACGTCGGCTGCACCGATCGAGGCGCTAGCGGCGCAGAGGAGCAGGGGGACGAGCAGGCGCATGGCAGGACCTCCAGCAGGTATAACGCCTGGAAGCATGCCCGCGTTTATGCCCAGTCGAGGCGTGCTGCCAGTTCCGGCGGGAGTTCACCACACAGGTAGCGCAGGCGGGCCCTGGCCCGGCTGCTCGCGTGGTCACGCATGGTTGAAATGACCCCGACCAGGCGTCGGCGCACGGTGTCGGCCTCCGGTCCGAGGGCGGGTACGGCGAGGAAGTCGACCAGCACCTCGGTGACCTCTTCGCGTTCGTCCTCGGCGAATTCGCTGCCCCGCGCCGCCAACCTGACCAGTTCCTCGGCGGCGCGGCCGGCCAGCCGCGCGAGATAGGTGCCGTCGCCGACCATGAGGATGCGGGCCAGGGCCCGGGCCACCGGCACCTGGCCGACCTGGGGGATCAGCGCCTCGGCTACGCGGACCCGCAGCGCACCTGGAAAGGAAGTGTCTGAAGCCAGTAGAGACAAGGACTTGGCGAGTTCGTGGACATTGCCTGGACCCCAGATCAGGCGCCAGGTGGCGACCTGTTTCCACTGACTGACCAGACGGTCGATCAGACGGACAAGGACCTCAGCCTGGCAGTTCGGCGAGCGGCCGATGCGGGTCAGTGCGGCGAGGATGCGCGGCACGTGCTCGGTATGCGAAGCGAGCCGCTCATCGAGCACAAAGGTAACCTCACCGGTGCCCGCGTCGGTGCTGGTCGGGGTCGGCGTATCGGGCAGCTCGGCGCAGGCCTCCATGAGCAGTTGATCAACGATGATCGCCCGTCGCGCCGGGGCGCAGCCGGCTCCGGCGGCGAGATGACCAAGCGCTTCGTAGGCGAAGCGGCCTAGCCCGGCGGCAGCTTGGTCGACCTCCTTGGTCAGGGCGGTGTCGCCCGAGAGGGGGCCTTCAGCGAGGATGCGGGCAGCAGCCGACACCAGGGCACCGCGTTCGCTGCCCTGCACGGCTCGGCCGGCGGCGACGAGCAGTCGGCGGATGGCGGTGGTACACAGTTCCGGTGCGGCCAGGACCAGTCCGGGGACAAGGCCGGCGAGGAGCAGGCGGACGTGCTCCATGGGATGGCTCTCCAGCGCATCCCAGACCGGTGGCAGGGCGGCCGCGCCGATACCATTCAAAGCGTTGCTCACCAGGTCGACGGTGCGATCCGCGCGATAACGGGCGCAGATCTCGATCAGCGGATCGACCAATGCCGCGCGTTCGGCGAGCGGACAGGGCAACAGGATCGGCAACTGCTGCTCAAGGGCGGAGATGAGATGTGGTCCGGAGGCTTCGCGCAGCAGCCGGCGCAGGGTCAGTGCGAGTTCACTCGCGCTGGCGGCATCAACAGCGCCGTCGCGGCACAACTCGGCGAGCAGCCAATGCACGCTGGTATCGTGGGACTGGCAGATGCGCATGCCGTGGGCCGCGATCCGTCGCGCCAGGCTGCGGCCGCCATCGATGCGGCGCAACGCCGCCGCCAAAGGCATGCGGCTGCGCGGTTCCTCGCCGGATTCGAGCAACAGGTCGACGCCTCGCTCGAGTACGCTTTCGCTGCCTGCCGATCCAGGGGCGGCGAGCAGGACGATGATGCGGGCGTCCTGCTCCGCACCGAAACCGAGGCTGCGTGTCAGCACGTTGGTGATGCGCTCGCCGTCCACGCCCTGCAGGGCGCGCACGAGATCGACCAGGGAGAATGCTGTCGGCAAAAGGAGTTCGAGCAGCCGTTCGAGGGCGCGGTGTCCGGCGAGGGCCGGCGCCAGGGCGACGCAGATATCGACTAGTCCCTGGCTGATGTCGCCGCGCGAGGCCTGGGCGATGACCGCGGCGATGAGCAGGTCCTGCTGGTCAGCAGGCAGGGCACCGACCGCCGGGGCGAGGCGCAGCAGGGTTGCCTCGTCGTGCCGCTGCATCGCGCGCACCAGATCGACGACCAGGCTGTGACCGCCTGAGGCCACGACGAGCGCGATGGCGCGTTCGCGCACCAGCTCGGCGCTGTCGGCCAGCAGCATCGGCATCAGTTCGCCGAGCACCGGCAGGGGCGGGGCGGCATAGCGCAGGCGTTCGAGCGCCGCTGCACGCTGCCCGGTCTCGCGCGCCTGGATCAGCCCCTCGATCGGGGCGCGCAGGGCGGGGGCGAGCTGGCTGACCAGGGCGGGCAGGCCGTTCTCGGCCGGCTCGGCGGCGATCGCCGCCGCCAAGGGATTGCCGATCTCATCGCTCAGCGCGACGGTGCGCCAGCCGGCCTCGGCGCCGCTGGCCTCATCGAGCAAGCGCAGGTCGTTGATGCCGGCGGCGGTGGCGGCGGCGGTGAAATCGCTGCCGATGCTGCGGTTGATCAGCAGGTGGCGGCCGGCCTCGTCGGCGAGCAGGCGTTCAAGCGCCAGTTCGGTGAAGGACAGCTTCTCCTCCAGCAGGGCACCGATACGGAGCAGTAGGCGCATGTCCCCGTCGGTGCGGCGGCGGATCTCATTGGCATCAGAAGCGCGCATTCCACGGATCATGCCTGGAGGATTGGCCGTGCGGCGCGAGGGGCAAGCTCAGTCGCGGGTGACCACCAGGAGCGTCACCGTCTGCTCGCCGCCATCGCTGCCGCGGCGGACCAGGCGCAAGCGGTCCCCGGGACCGGTCCCTACCAGGGCGCGCAGCAGATCGATGCGCTTGTCCAGGGCCTTCCCGTCGACCGACAGCAACTGGTCGCCACGCTGCAGCCCGGCGAGCTGGGCCGGCGAACCGCTATCGACGCTGGTGATCTGCACGCGGTCAGCGCGATCTGCGATCTCCCAGCCATAGTAGGGGCGGCCGGGGATGATGCCGCGGCCGGCAGGCACGTTCGCCACCAGCGTGGTCGAGCCGCGGATCACGCGTACCTGGACGCTCAGCCCGTCGCGCCAGGCCGGCGCGGCGAAGCAGCCCGACGCCTGGGTGGCACTGGCCGTTGGCCGACCGGCGACCTCCGCAAGGATGTCGCCAATCAGTAATCCAGAGGTTCCGCATTGCGCCACTTCCGGACCGCGTGGTCCATCGCTCAATTGCAAGCCATCCGGGCTGGCCGCATGCCGGACGTAGCCGCCTCCGGCATCGCGCAGCAGCGGAAGGAAGTCGGCGATCTGGGTGCAGGCGATCGCCAGGCCGATGCCGCTGTTGATGCGGAAGCCGGTGCGCGAGCGGATCTGTCCGTTGATGCCGATGAGTCTGCCCGAGGCGTTGAAGAGCGGACCGCCGCTGTTGCCAGGGTTCACCGGCGCATCGACCTGGACGCAGTCGGCGTAGCCGCCACGGACCAGTCGACCGCTGCCCAGCACGCCCCGGGTCAGGGTCGGCACATCGTCGAGGTCGCCGAGCCCGAACGGGTTGCCCACCGCCAGCACGGCAGCGCCAGGTACCAGATCGCTAGCGGAGCCGAGCGTGGCAGCCGCTGCGAGATCCGGACGGGGGGCCGAAAGCAGGGCGAGATCACCGACCGGATCGATGCCGAGGACGCGCGCAGCGACCGCGACTCCGTCGCTCCAGCGCACCGCGAGATCGTCCTCGCGGGCGATGACGTGGTAGTTGGTCAGCACCAGGCCGGTGCGGTCGATGACCACGCCGCTGCCATTGCCGACGAAGACGTACGAGGCGACGGCCTGGGCGGCGGGCTCCTCGGCGCCTGCGGCCATGCCCAGGACGAGCAGGCACAACAGGATGCGTCTCATGGGGTGAATTCCGTCAGTTCGACCTCGACGGTCAGGTCGCTCTCGCCGCGATGCAGTTCCACTGGCACACGTTCGCCAGGTTGCCGTCGCACCAGGACCCGGCTGATCGCCTCTGGGCTGGTCGCGCGCTTGCCGGCAACGCTCAGCAGGACATCGCCAGCTCTGAGGTCGGCTTTCGCGGCGCCGGTACCGCTGTTCACACTGCCGATCACCAGTTGGCTGTCGCGCATGCGCAGGACTACGCCGAGGCCGAGCAGCGGCGGGCGCGAGGTGGTCTTGCCGGCGCGCATGCCTGGTAGCGCGGTCGAGATGCGCATGGCATCAACCGCCAGGGCGACGCCAGAGTTGATCAGCCAGGGGCGTTCGTCATGCGGGCCGAGCAGGACACACAGGCCGATCACCTGGCCCACACGGTCGATCAGCGGACCGCCCAACGAGCCGTAATTGGCTCGCGCGTCCGTCTGCAGGAAGGCCAGTCGGGACTGCATGCGGCGTCGTTCGGTGGCTGAGATAGTGCCGACGGTCGCGGTCCAGCCAGCGCTCTCATTGTGCCGACCGAGCAGGGCGACGGCGGTCCCAAGCGCTGGTCCGGCCGTCGCAAGCGGAGCGGGAGGCAGTCCATGGGGGCGTTCGCTGCGCAGCAGGGCGAGATCGAGGGGGAGATCCCGGCCGATGACGCTGCAGGCAATGGCTCCACCTGGCAGCAGCAATCGTCCGAGTTCTGCGGCGCCGTGCAGGTTGCTCGCCGCAGTCAGCAGCAAGTCGTCGCCCAACGAAAGGGCGGTGATCGGTTGATCTGTGTAGAACACCTGCTGCTGATGCCAGTGCAGTTCCCACCAATGCATCAGCCGTTCGCGATCACTCAGCGGTGCCTCATCAAGCAGGCGCGGCGGGCGCGGCACTCCATCTGGGTTGCCAGGTCCGCGCAGACGCTGCATGTAGACCAGAGCCAGACTTGGAGCGACCGTCGCCGCCGCGTGGCGCCACGCCTCACCACCACCGACCGGAGTTGTGATGGCGGGAGATTGATGCAGCCCGTCGAGAATGCGCGCGAGCGGTACGCTCAATGGCAGGCGACGTTCGCGTGCCTGGGCGCGACTGGTGAGGCCGATCAGGCGGCCGGCGTCATCAAGCAGGGCCCCTCCCTGGCTGCCGTCGTTGATCGCTGCATCGGTCTCGATTGCATGACCCGTCCAGGTGGCGAGGGCTCGCCCTCCGCGACCACGCGCCACCGGCGCACCGACCGCAACCTCATAGAGTCCGCTGACCACTCCACGGCTGATCACGGCGGCGCCATCAAGCGTGATGCAATTGCTGGCGTTTCCCGCAGTCCACACCGGATCAAGCGTCTGCAGGCGGCGGCTGTCGGCGAGGACCAGCGGCCGGATATCATCAGGAACATCGGGAATCTGCAGCAATACGCCTGAGCTGGCCGGATCGCGTGCAGTCACCTTCGCGGTGCGTCGACGTCCACCGGCGAGCACGACCTCGACCGTCGTGGCGGTCGGCGGAATCGCCTCGGACAGGGTCAGGGCCATGCCGTCGTTGCTGATGAGCACAGCGCTGCCCCCAGCCTCATCGTAATTTTCGCTGGGAAAAGCAAGGATTCCGTTCGGGATCTCCAGGCTGGCCAGGGCCGCACAGAGGCACCAGGCGACCACGCCGCAGGCGGGTGCGCGCCAGCGACCAGGATCGCCAAGCGGCTTCATCGCCGGCCAAGGATACTAACCTAACTAACTACAAGCACGCACGTTCTGGCGGACCTGCCGGGCGCCAGTGGCACTCGCGATGGGGGCAGAGAATTGCCCTCTTGACGAAATCCAAAGGCCGTTATCTTGCTCCTCCCACCCATGAGGGAGGCTGCCAAAAGCAGTCCAGCTCATGCGGAGGCGGTTGACAAATCGAGATCCGTAGCGCGAGTCGTAGCGCGGAAGTCCCCACCCCCGTGGGGACGGAAGCGCACGCGGTCAGTCTGC
>JFJP01027665.1_pt1 | contig 10370 bp, 11 predicted proteins | sample 431651 | NCBI WGS metagenome assembly JFJP01 (sample SAMN02602958, study PRJNA72255) | Microbial mat metagenome, whole genome shotgun sequencing project. | biome: fresh water; feature: sink hole; material: water; isolation source: purple microbial (photo- and chemosynthetic) mats found in... | reverse complement strand
TATGAAATGGCATTATTTCAGATTTTTTTGAAATTTTTATATTTTACCAGTTTTATCACAAAACAACTTTCAAAAATCAAATTTTTTAATTTTTTTTAATTTTTTTAATTTAAAGCTATATTTAATTTAAAAAATTAAAATTAATAGAAACAATGAAATAAATTAAATATACAAAATTCCATTTTCAGAAGTTGTTTTGTGATAATATTGAAATAAAAAAAAAAAAAGGTTTTTGGAAAAAAATAAATTCAATTTTTTTTTATCAATTCAAAAAACAAAACATTCAAAAAATTCAGAATTTTTTCTTTTAAATACAAGAGCATCAAGGATGGGCAACAAAAAGTGTATATAGTCATTAGAGAGATAGAAACAAGGCAGAAACAATGGGACGTCCAGGAAACAGCTCCCTCGATGAAATGAAACAAGACATAGAGGAATGGGATGAAAGAGAAGAATACCTCATCTATGTAGAAAAAATAGCACTTATAGCAGAAGGCAAAACTGATCATTCAGAAAACTGACAATATCAAAAAAAAAAAAAATTAAAAAAATATTTTTTTTAAGTTTAATTCCAAGTCAAAACTTTAGTTTAATACTTAATGAAGCGTGTTTTTATCATCGGTGCAGGTCTCACCAAATTCCTTCCTCCTATCATAAGTCCATTTGAATACACGACTCTTGGTCAACAAGCTTTATCTCGAGCTTTGCGAGATGTCAATCTTTCCTATGATAAGATTCAAGAGGCAGCAGTTTCCTATGTTTACGGTGAATCATGTTCTGGTCAGCGAACTCTTTATGAAATTGGTCAAAGTGGTATTCCAATATACAATGTAAATAACCATAATTGTGCAGGCTCCAGTGCAATTCATATTTGTTATAGATCTATTGCAGGCGGATTTGCAGATTGTGCCTTGGCTTTGGGCTTTGAAAAAATGAAAAAAAATGAAAATAAACAAATTTATAATGACAGAAGTGATCCTTTCGAACCATGGATTAACAGAAGTGAGGGTTTATTAAAGAAAAAGGGGGAAATAAACCAAATATATAGTAATGCTGCTCTTGAATATATGGGAAAAACTGGTTTGAAACCAATACATTTGGGTAGCATCGCACAAAAAAACCATTTAAATTCTGTGAATAATCCTTATTCATTGCTAAAGAAGGCCTATAGCTTAAATGAAATACTTTCATCTCCCACAATTCAAGATCCTTTAACAAAACTTCAATGTCATCCAAGCTCAAATGCAGGTGCTGCTGTTATTTTATGCTCTGAAAGGTTTATGTTGGATCATAATCTCGAAGATCAAGCTGTGGAGATTCTTTCTATGGCTTTATTAACAAGCAATTCAAAGGATTTATGCACAAATTCCTTTATAGCACTCGCTGGTTTTGATCTCATAAAAAGAACTGCTGAACAAGTGTATTCCCAAAGCGGGATTAATGTAAATGAAATTGGCCTTATGGAGCTTGATGATTGTTGCTCTATCAATGAATTAATGACATATGAAGCTCTTGGACTTTGCGAAAAAAGCCAAATACAAGAATTTATTGAGAAAAAACTCAATACCTATGGAGGAAAAGTGGTTATTAACCCATCAGGAGGGTTAACTTCGAAAGGAAACCCGATGGGAGCTACCGGAATAGCACAATGTGTGGAAATTTCATGGCATTTGAGAGGTATGGCTGAGAAAAGACAAGTGAATTCAAAATATGCCCTGCAACATAATGGAGGTTTGGGTGTTTGTGCTATGATGATTTATAAGAAATACAATGAGAAAAAAGGGATGAAAGGTAAAAATCAAACACAGGATCCAGAAGTTTTAGAGAAGTTAGAAAAGGAAGAAGAAAGAATTTTTAGAAGGAATAATGAAAGGGAGTCTTGTTCAGTTCAAGGCTGCTGAAATGGGCCAAGCAACAAATGATGGATGAATGGAAAACCTGCTTTTTCCAATAAACTAGAAAGTTAAATTTTGGTAACTTTTTTAAATTGAAAATTTTAACAGAGAAATGATATATTTTAAATTTTGAACCAATAAAAAAAACCGATAATTTTTTAATAACATTGAATAAAATAAATTACCACTATGTAATTTTTCCATAAATTTATAAAAAATTAATTTGATTAATTAAAAATCGAATTCAAAATTTTAAAATTTTAAATTATATTTCAACTTTCAATAAATTAAAATCAATAAAAATTTACTTAAAATTATTTAATAAAGTCCTTTTTAATAATGTTAAAATAAATTATATTTTTTAGTTGTAAATTTGTCCGAAGAAAAATAAAAAGATTTTTCATTGAGTTTTATCAAATTTAAAAACTGAAGATTTTTATTTTACGTTTAATTCAAACATTCATCATCCTCTTTTTCATAACAGATATTATTGTTATTTATATTATCATTTTTACACCATTTCTCTTGTTCCATAGTGTAATCCCTATCAAGAACCTCATCATTCCCCTGTTCTAAGAAACTTACACTCTTGATCGAATCTAAATTACTTTCCTCACAATTGACTGAAATATGTGCTTCATTCAAGCTTTCATTGCTTTTCTTCAATAATTTTTTTCGGAAAGCCAGAATATTTCTGATCCAAGTTTGAATCAATATAATCGATTTTAAGACTTCATAGGGATCCTTACTTATAACAATTTTATAATCACAAGGTCTTCGAGGATTAGGAAAATTCAAACGATTTCGAGCAATCTCAAGGATTTCTGGACATAGAATCTTATTTTTCTTAGCTTTTTCTCTTTTATCAAGTATTTTTAAAAAGAAATGCTGAATACAAAGAATTGCTTTATTAATTTCATCAGAAGTTCTTTCAGGATGTGGAGATATTTTCTGTTTTTCATTTATATTTCCATAGCTTTCTGGCTTATTTTCTGGTTTTTTTCCTTTCTTATTATCTATTTCAAAGCTCGAAACGGTAATCAGATTTTTCATACTTAAGCCTTTTTTCATGAATTTATTTTGTGAGCTTAGTGGAAAATCTTTAGTTTCTGGAGATAATAAATCGTATTTCAACAATGTGGAATTCCCAAGACTGGATTTTGATCTTGGAGAGATATCTGGCGAATTCTCCTCTTTATTCATCTCCAACTTTTTAACCTCGAATTCTGGTGAATTTCCTAATGATTTTGTATCGAAATGACTTGAAAAATTCAAGTCTTTTTTTGAAGAAATTTTCGGAGAGGATTCTGTGGGATAAGCCTCTCTCTCAAAATTGGGATCCTTCGGCTTTTTTGTTAAAATTTTGGAACGATTTTTGCTTTCTTTGGTTAATACAGAACGTCCTAAAACTTTTTTGGTGTGAGGTTTGCCCCGATTAAAAGATTTTTCGGAAGGTTTCTGTTCGATTTCTTTTGTTTCAATCAAAGATTTGAAGTCTTCTTTAATGACCAGCGAGATTGTTTTTATAGGGGTTTCGAAGGGAACATTATTTATTGCCAAACCTATTCAAAAAATGATGAAAAATAAAAAAAAAGCAAAAAGTGAGTGAAAAAAAAAATTAATTTTTTTTCATTACATTCTTTATAAAGTTCATCATCTAAACAAACTCCTTGATTCACATCATAAAACAGTGCTGAAATTGCATGAGCTTTCAATTTATCAATGATTTTGAATTTCTGTTCTTCTGAACCAAACTGAAAGCGGTTAGCAGACACTGTTGAAAGACTCTTATTTTGCGCGCATTCAATCAATAAAACAATAAATTTTTTGGTCTCAATAATCCTTATATTTCCTTCAATAACCTTGTTATCTATATTCATAAATCGTGTTTTTTGGATCAATGGCCCATATTTATCATCATCACTGATCAATCTCAGTTTATCTTCATCTTTGTAAATGATGCACTATTGAAAGAAAATTCATTTAATTTCTATTAAATATTAAAATAAAGACTAACAGAATCTAAAGCATCACTAATGAATTTTTTTTTTTGTTCAAGACCATAACTTTCAGGAATTAAAATTTTATAGAATTTATTCTCATCTTTTAGCAATCGAATTGATATTTTATTATTAAGATAATCGATTTCTGCACCAAGCTCAAAGGAATTTTTCTCATTGCTTTGTATAAGGATTTGTTTCTTTTTCTTTATAATCCATTTATTAGTTGAAGGAGGAATAAAGACAAATTCTTGTTTTCTTTCGTTAAAACTCACATATCTTTCAATAAAATTTTCCAAATGATTCATTTTATCAGCGATTTCTAAATAATTTAGGCAATTATCTGGAAAATCACATATGCTTTTGACAAAAGAAGGTAAGGTTTTGAGTTGAAGCACTATTCTTGATAAAGAGTTTTGTCTGGAGAAATGTACATAAACTTTGCATTTATATTCGTATTCTTTATCATAGATTTCAAAGATTCTATAGTACAGCTGCTTCAATATATATGTTTGTATCTTTATAGCTGATTCTAAGGATTCAGGACAATATATTTTGAAAGTTTTTTCCAATGATTTGCTATTTTCTTTTATCAAAGTGAGATTTGTGGTGAAATAGTTCAAATATTTTTTGAGAGTAGGTTCTTTCTTGTTATCTTTCATAAAATCATCGGTGATTTGTGTCAATTTTTCATCATTATTGATAATTTCTTTATAATCATTGATATCAGAATCATCGCTAATTATCAGCAACTCCATTTTTAACGGATTGTAATATATGAAGACTATAATCGTCCTTTTGCTTTCGAAAAGGACTTTCTTATTTATTGGTACATAATCTTTGAACCTTGAATTCTCAGAAAGAACCTTAATTGCTTGTTTGTAAAGAGCCCTTTGTCTTGAAAGGGCGATAAAATAATCAACTTTGTCAGAAAAAATCGTGATTTGTTGCATTAAAAAAGTCTGTAATTTCAAGCGAACCATAATAATCTTCGAATAATATCGTTTTTTTGAAGAGATTATTTGAGAAATATTTGAAAAAAACTTGAGATTTTTTTTTTTTTCATTGGCAAAGAATAAAATTGTTTGAAAAGTTTGTTTTTCGAGGATTTTTTGATGATATTCGACGAGTTTATCTATGTTATTTTGCATTTTTTTGAGCAATTGACCGGAGTTTTGCTGGAAAAGGAGACCATTATAGAAGAGCGACTTCCAATGTTTCAGTTTTTTGATGATGATCTTCTCGAATTTTGATAAAACACGTTCGTATATCTGCATATTTCGGATTGAAATCATCTTCAATTTCGAATTTATTTGAAACTTTTTGATAAATTAAAAAAAAACCGTTATTTTTAAATAAAATAAGAAGATTTTTATAAAAAAAACAGACCCAGACAAAAGGTTTTTGACATTCTAGAATTTTCAAAGCCAAATCTTTAGGGATATCAATTTTAAAACCAACATTTTTAGCTTTTCGATAGGAATCTGTTCTCGATAGATTGAAATCGCTTATTTTTTTCTTAAATCTCTGGATAAAGGTCGCAAGTACATAATGATTTTTCTTTTTATGCTCATAAATGATTTTCAACCAGATATAAAAATCACCACATTTTTTAATTTTAGTACATTTTATTGAGTTATTCTGCATTTTTTTAAGAAATTTCTTCTTTTGAAACGAAATCTTTCGAAAAAAGCTTTGTATTTTTTTAATAGCTTCTGTTTTTTTGAAAAAAAATTCGAGTTCCTCTAATTTTGATTTCTTTCTTTTATCTAGCTCAGAATCAAGATTTTCTTGGTTTTCATTCTGATCATCCAATCTCGGAGATATTGCGAAAATCCTGATATTATTAAATCGATCATGAGTGATTTGGCTCATAGAAATGTTATTTTCTTCTTTGATTTCATTTATCTTCAAACTCTCCTGTTTTTCCGCATATTTTTCATTCAAACTTACTAAAACTGGCTCTAAATTATCCACCTCCTGCGAAGAGCTCTCATAAAATTTCATTATTGGAGAAGGGTTTTGATTTAAATTTATATCAGATAATGGCATTGAAAATAATAAAGGTTCTATTCTATCAAAAGAAACATTTTGTAGGGGGTTACTGAAGAGAGGATCCACATCTAAAGAAGCTTCAATCTCAGTGGAAAGTAGATTTTCTTTTTCGAGGAACCCATTTTGTTTATTGATTGAGATATAAGTGTAATTTTCATCCTTTTTTATGAGCATCAGCTCTTTAAAGACCAATTTTGTGAGTTTGAAAGAAACTGTGCTGTTGATTTTGCTCGTAAGAAACTCCCCTTTTTTTTTAAAATGAAATAATTAAAATTTATTTGAAGTTTTCTTTATAAAACTTCCATTTTGTAATTTTAGAAAATTTAAAATAAAAAAAAAAGAAATATCAATAAAAATAAAATGAAAAAAATCATACTTATCATCAGAATATCATCGTAATAAATGCAGAAAGATTTGACCATTTCTTTGAAGAACTCCATCATAACCTTAACTTTGAGTGTCTCCTCCAATTGTATCATCAGCGAGAAATCAAATATATGATAATAAATTTTCTTCACGGCAATAACTTTGAAAGCCACCCTAACCTCATTTTTTTTTCGATAATAAACTATCAAAAGACTTCCTTTTATATTTTTCTCCATTATCGAATTATCAAGAATTCTCGATTTTTTTATTGGAGATCTTTCCAGAGCTTTTATTTCATATGAAGGCGAATGCAACAAAATTTTATAAAATCTCGATTTCATGAGATTTGCTCTCCATTTTCTGACATTCTTTTGTATAATTTTTACGTATTTTTCTTTGTTCTCCTTATTATTAACTTGTTGAGGTTTCATTACGAAAGAAGGTCTGCTTAATTTCTTAATATTAATGGAAATTTTTGTTTTTTTGGGGGTATGGATAATATTGGTTTTAAAAAAAGAGTTCGAATTAGGCGAAGAAGAGCAAGCGCTTTTGATATCCAATGTTTTCCCTATTAAACTTTTCGGATTTGACAAGAATTTTTCATTTTTGTAATTTTTCTTTGTATTGATAACCAAATTATGTGATTCATTTGTTTTATTTTTGGAAAGATCTAAAGGATTCTCATTATTCGCTTCATAAGTCTTTAAATTTAATAGGAAATCTTTGCGATTCTCGCTGAAGCTTTCCTCATCATCACCATCGAGAATTTCTTGGTTTTCTTCAATAGCATCGCCAATAATTGAATCATTTTTCTCATCTTTTCTTGAGTGATCTTCTATTTTTATTAGATTTTGTAAAGAGTTTGATTGATGTTTTTTGTTCTGAGCAGATAAAAACTTTCCTTTTGGTTGAAAAAATCCAGCCGATTCAATAGAATTTATTTGTATAGAGCCCAATTTATTAGAGTCCTGATTACCAATATAATTGTTCAAATGTAAAGTGTGCTTTTTAGAGAAATCAGAAGGATTTATTAGAGACTTTGCTGTGAGAAAGCTAAAGGAATTTCTTGTAAATAGGAGAGAGAAAAAAAATTAACTTAAAGTCTGTTAATTTCTTTGAAAAAGGTTTAAAATTCCATTTTCTTCCATTTAAATAGAGATCTTTTGGGGTGAGATTATATGCTTCGAAATAAGGCTTCAATTTGTCTAGATCTAATTGCAATCCTGTTTTCTTTGATGGTTTCCCCTTTTTTTTCTTTTTTGTCAGGATATTATCTGTTTTTTTGAATAAAATCTTATGTCTCTTTCATTGAAATTTTTATTTAAGAGATTTTTTTGATGTTTTACCTTACTTCTTTAAATTCTTCGAATTTTTTTAGGAAGATTTTCGATAAATTTGAGGAATTTCCATAATATTCTTGTACATATTTATAAGATTTCTCTTGATATTCATAAGCACTTTTATAATTTTTTGCTGTTTCTTCTTCTCTTGCTAAATGCTCATAAGCATTTAAAGTGATATTTAGCTAAAGAAGTTTCATTAATAATAATGAAAAGAAAGTTCTTACAAAAAGATGGAATTCTTTACTTTGTTTTCTTTCTTCAAGAGAAATTCTATTCACCAATTGATTGAATTCCTTTTCTGCTTCATTTACTGTTTTTTTAGCCATTATCAATGCTTCTTCATGTCTTACTCATATATTTATTTTCGATAGAGTATTGTTTTATTTTTAAAGAAAATACCTGTTTTCTTGAGAAAGGATAACACTCATATTGAGATATGTATAGCTAGCATATTTTATGCCAAGACCGTTTTCCACAAAACTCAATGATTTTTGAAAATACAAGAGACTTTCAAATAATTTATCGATTGATCTATAATAACAACCGATATTGTTGAAAAGCAGGATCTTTAAATCATAGAAATGATGGAAAGAGTCTATTTTTAAGATTTCATCACATTTCCATAATATTTTCCTGCAAATTTCTAGCTCTCTTTTCTCAAGAAAATCAAGAGCCAAATAATTCAAATGAGAAAATGAATTAGAGAAAATATCTGAAATAGTTATTTCTTGTAGTTTATTGCGCCATAATGTGAGTACTAAAGAAAAAACCATGAAATTTTGAGGGAAAATGAAAAAATAAAACATTGATTGTAATACAAAAAGGCTTCCTTTATTTTTTTTTTTTCGATTTTCTCATAAATTTCAGAGATTTTAATTTCTTTAGATGATGTGTTTTCATTGGTATACATGTTCTCGGAGTTTTCTTTTTCATGGTGAGATTCGTGAGTTGGAGGATTTTTAAGCTCTGAAAGAAGTTTTATTTTTAAGGGTTTAGTTTGATTTTGCATTTTTAAAATTAATTGAATTCCAAAAAAATAAAAATTCACTTTTTATTCAAAATAATTAATTTCAAATATTTTTGATAGTATTCTTTCTGAAAATCTCACATTAAAAAGATAAAAAAAAAAATTTGATGAAAGCAAAAAATGAATCAAATTTGTTTTCTTTTTTTTCTTTATAAAAAAATTTTTTAATGTGACTTTAACTTTATCAAAACGTGAAAATAACCTGTGGAACCATCCGGTTTCATGGAATCAGAATCAGGTTGTGAACCAAATGGTAAACCTGATTAGAAGACTACAATCCCCTTTCGAAAAACAGATAAAAATCTCATTATTTTTTTCTCATTTACTGGATTTTTAATTTAATTTACTGAAGTTTAATTCCAATTTTTTTTAAATTTCAAATGTCAATTAATAAAAAAAAAAATTATATTGATAGAAAAAATGAAATTTATAAAAAATCTGATTTTACTAATTCGTTTCGTTGTATTTTTTAAACAAATTTTATTTTTTCTCTGGAAAATTTTCAAATAAAAATATTTTTGCCATTTTCGTGTAATTTCCTATCCAATATAAGCTGAGCTTTAATTTCTTTCGCTACTTTTTTAATATGTAATAATTGTGATAATGACTCAAATTCTAATGGTTTTTCTTTCCTTGCCCATGAACAAGTTGAATTCGCAAGATCAATATGATTTGATAAAAATCTGTGCCTTGAATTTTTATTAAATTTGATTTAAAATCCTTTAATTTTTAATAAAAATAATTTGAAAAGAACGTAGAAACCTATTTGACGAATTGCCTGGTCGATGTATATATTTATTTAAAATCATTTCTGTTTTATAGATGTTTGTATCGATATTGTTTTCAATGGTTTCCATATATCGAGCAATTTCCTTCAGAAATTTATAAGATTTTTAAAGAGAATTATAAAAATTTTTTGCTTGTTTATCGTTTTCATAATTATTTTGACCATTGGCATTTTTTTTTGCAGTTTCAGATCTAAAATTTGTTTGATTCGTAGGTGTATTTGAATAAGAAGCTGAAGATTTATGATTTATCTTTATTTTAGTTTTACTATTCCCTTGCTTTATAATATTATTTTTAACAGGGTTGATCGAATTAAATTTATGTTCTTTATCAAACATTTTTTCTACTTTATGTTTCGAATCAATTTCCTTAAAGATTTTTAAAATAAAAACTTCAAAACAAATAAAATATTTTACAATTATTTCTTTTTCAAAAAATTTCTTTTGAAAATTATAATGAACATTGGCATCAATTTTCTCAAAAAGATATTCAGATTTTATTTTACCTATCCCATATTTATTTTGATGAGTGAGCATTTTTTTAGTAAAATCTATTTCACTTTTATCAAATCCTTCAATTTTCTTCAAAAACTGAAAATTCCTATTGACTTTTTCCATTGTTGAATTCTCGTGTTTCCTCAGAAGTTCACGTTTTATTTTATTATCAAAGAATTCGTCCAAAGATTCAATTTTTTCACCTTTTTTTTCTTTAGAATTTAAAATTGAAATCTTGTTTTGTCTCTGAACTAGATTCTTCTCTTCTTCTAATTTTTTCTCCTCAAAAACTGAAAAAAATTAAAATTAAATCCTTTTTCAAATTAAAATTTATTTACAAATTTATATCTTTAGTATTTATTTTAAACTTTTAATAAAAAAGTAAATTAATAAAATATTTTTTC
>JFJP01002457.1_pt1 | contig 10370 bp, 11 predicted proteins | sample 431651 | NCBI WGS metagenome assembly JFJP01 (sample SAMN02602958, study PRJNA72255) | Microbial mat metagenome, whole genome shotgun sequencing project. | biome: fresh water; feature: sink hole; material: water; isolation source: purple microbial (photo- and chemosynthetic) mats found in... | reverse complement strand
CGCTGCAAATCGACGCTGGTGGCCGCGATGATGCGAACGTTGATCGGCATGACCCGGTTCGACCCGACCGCCTCGAATTCCTGTTCCTGCAGTACACGCAGCAACTTGGACTGAAGCAGCAGGGGCATGTCGCCGATCTCGTCGAGGAAGAGCGTACCGCCGTCGGCGAGCAGGAATTTGCCTTCCCGGCCGCGTCGGTCAGCGCCGGTGTAGGCGCCTGGTTTCAAGCAAAGCGTCGGGAATTGCAGCCACATTGACACCGACGAAGGCCTTGCCTGCCCGTGTTGAAGCGCCGTGGATGGCGTGAGCCAGCAACTCCTTGCCAGTACCCGTTTCACCGAGCAGCAGCACCGTGGCATCAAGCTGGGCTGCGCGTCGCGCCTGGCGCTTCACTTCCATGCAGACCGGGCTGGAACCGATGAAGTTCGAGAAGGTGTATTTTGGCCGGCGCTCCTCGGCCAGTCGCTTTTGCGCCGTGGCCAGTTCGCGTTGCATGTTCTCCAGTTTGGCAAACAGGGGTTTGAGCGACTGCACTTGGTCAAAAAAGGCAAATCCCGCCGCGCCGATTACCACGCCGTGCTCGTCCTTGAGCGGAATGCGCGAAACAACGAAAGTGGCGCCGGTTGTTTCGAGCAAATCGATCAGGATCGGTTGTCCAGTGGTGACCACTTCACGCATCAGGCTATTGGGTATGACCTCCTCAACGGCTCGCCCGATGGCATTGGCGGCCGAGATTGCGCCCAGGCGCGTGGCGTAACGCTCGTTGATCCAGATGATACGGGCGTCACGGTCGACGACGACAGTGCCTTCACAGATGTTGTCCAGATTTTCGAATAGCGACTGCATCGAGAGGCGGCGAATCTCCTCGTGGTCGAGTAGCCTATCGGACAGACTGATTGGGGGCATCGGGGAAAATCCTTGTTTCGATCAACGGAAGAACCGTGGCACAGGTGTGGTTTGTGTTCAATCTGACCCAATTGCAGCAGGAAGTATCTCACTACTGTGGTTTGTTCAGTCGCAACTGCGGAGATAATTTGCACTGGAATTGATAGTTGCGACAGATGTGGTGTCAAAAAGCTGAGCGTCGGCGCGTGTCGTCGAATGACGATACCTCGACATGTACGAATGACTTTGACTATCATCTGCCCAGCCGTGCCTACTGAGGTACAAATGGCAGCGGATCGGAAAGCCGAACCTGGCTTCTTCTGGCTTTTACCCCAGTCATCACCTGAATGACAACTTGGCGATTATGCAGCAATTACCTCGATGAACGATCAGCAACTTCTCCGCTATAGCCGTCACATCCTTCTGGAAGAAATTGGCATCGAAGGCCAGGAGCGCCTGCTGGGCAGTCGGGCCCTGATCATCGGCCTGGGTGGCCTTGGATCGCCCGCTGCCTTGTATCTGGCCGCCAGCGGCGTCGGACAACTCACTCTGTGCGATCACGACACGGTCGACTTCAGCAACCTGCAACGCCAGATCATCCATCGCACCAGTACGGTCGGTCAGCCCAAGGTGCTTTCCGCAAAAGCAGCGCTGCAGGAAATCAACCCCGAAGTCGGGTGTATCCCCTTGGCAGAACGTGTTGATGAGACGCGCCTGCTCGAACTCGTCGCACAGGCCGATGTCGTGCTCGATTGCAGCGACAACTTCGCCACACGGTATGCCGTCAATCGCGCCTGCGTGGTGCAGCGCATCCCCCTAGTATCCGGTGCCGCCATTCTGACCCATGGACAGATCGCCGTGTTTGACTTCCGCCGTGACGACGCCCCGTGTTACAACTGCCTTTTTTCCGAAGCCAGCGAAGCACCGGAACTGCGTTGCGCAACGACCGGCGTGTTCGCCCCCTTGGTCGGAATCATCGGCACGATGCAGGCGGCCGAGGCGCTCAAACTGCTTATCGGAATCGAACAGGGCTTGAGCGGCAAGCTGCTTTTCGTGAACGCCATGGACATGAATTTCATGCGCAGCGACCTGAGCCGCGACGCGTCCTGTTGCGTTTGCGGCGACAATCCGGGTCGCGTTGAAGCACGAGCGCCTGTTTGCGAAAACCCGTAAGCAGCCGAAACCTCGTTGAAAAGAGAGTGAATTGCCAATGAATGACCTGACCCATTTTTCCGACAGCGGACGCGCACGCATGGTCGACGTTTCAGAAAAATCGAGCACCCCGCGCGTGGCCATCGCCAGCGGCGTTTTGCGCATGCAGCCCGCGACACTGGAACGCATCCGTCAAGGCAATATCAAGAAAGGCGACGTTCTCTCGGTGGCCGACGTTGGCGCTGTCATGGCCGCGAAGCACACGCCAGACATCATCCCGATGTGCCATTCCATCGCCTTGACCGGTGTCAATGTGGTGTTCAGTGAAATTACCGACCCCGACGCCAGCGGCTGTGTCGGTATCAGGATTGTCGCCACGGCCAGTTGTGTCGGGCAGACCGGCGTAGAAATGGAAGCGCTGTGCGCGGCCAACGTCGGCTTGCTGACCATCTACGACATGTGCAAGGCCATTGATCGCGGCATGCGTATCGAATGTGTGCAGCTCGAAGAAAAGCGTGGCGGCAAGAGCGGCGTTTGGAAACGTGGAGAAGCAAGATGATCAAGGTTCTGTTTTTCGGCCCGGTGGCAGAGCGTATCGGCAGCAGTACGTTACAGATTGAGTACCGACCCGGACTGCGTCTGCAGGATTTGCGCGACGACTTGTCGAAGCAGTATCCGCAGGCCTTCGATATTGTCTGTTTCATGGCCGTCAATGGTGCCCATTCCCGCGATTTATCGCAGGAACTGGCGGACAACAGCGAAGTGGCCTTCATGGCCAAGTTTTCTGGAGGATAGGATGTTGGAACCCGTCAGAATCCAGACTGAGGATTTCTCGCAGGACGAAGAGGTCACGGCCTTGCTGGGCAGTTCGAAGCGCATGGGTGGCATCGGCACTTTTCTCGGTTGTGCGCGCGATTTCTCCGAAGGGCGCGAGGTTTCGGAAATCAGCTTCGACGCCTACGGCAGCATGGCGCTGTCGGAGATGAATATCCTGCGCAACGAAGCCATAGCGAAGTTCGGCTTGCTCGACGCGCGCATCGTGCATCGCATCGGCACGGTGAAGGGCGGCGACAACATCGTCTTCATCGCTGCCGGTGCCGAGCACCGAGCCCCGGCACTGGACGCTTGCCGCTGGATGATCGACGAACTTAAGGAACGCGTTCCGATCTGGAAAAAGGAAATCACACCGCAGGGCGATTCCTGGGTCGTACCGCATCCGTAGTTACGCAATGAATATTGCGCCACAGAATGTGGCGCCGGAAATTTACCGGGAGAAAGCAGAGTAATGGAGAATTTACGGGCGAGCGAGGCACAGCGCGTTATTCTGGACGCGATCACGAGGCAGGATGTCGAATCGGTAAGCCTGGAGCGCTCATTGTCGCGCGTGCTCGGCGAAGACATCCGGGCCAACCGCGACTTGCCACCGTACGACGTGTCGGCAATGGATGGGTTTGCCGTGCGCAGTGCAGATGTTGCAGGAGTTCCCGTAACACTGCAGATTATCGAAGATATCAAGGCTGGCGATATGCCAAGCCGGGTCATCCATGCCGGCCAGTGCGCACGCATCATGACCGGGGCCCCGGTGCCTCAGGGGGCCGATGCAGTCATACGGGTCGAAGATACTCAGGTGATTTCACCCAGTAGCGTGCAGATCGGCAATACGGCTAGCGCCGGCAATGATATCCGTCCGCAAGGCGAAAGCATGCGCAACGGGGATGTGTTGCTGAAGAAGGGAACGGAAATCACCCCGGGCGTGATTGGTGTTATGGCGACAGCGAAAGCGGCGCAATTCGCCGTATTTCGCCGCCCGAGCGTGGCGATTCTTTCGACCGGCAACGAATTGGAGGGAATGGGCGATCCTGTAGACCCGAACAAGATCCCTGATTCAAATGCCTATGCCTTGATGGCGCAAGTTCAGGCCTTGGGCATCGAGCCGGTGTTGCTCGGCATCGCGCGCGATGACCCGGTCGAACTGGAACAATATCTTCGCCTTGGGCTTCAATACGATGTCTTGCTGGTTTCTGGCGGCACTTCTGTTGGGGTGCACGATTACGTGCGGCCGACCATCGAAAAACTCGGCGTACAGATGAAATTCTGGCGCGTGGCGATTCGACCCGGGCATCCGCTGGCGTTCGGCGTGACCAACACAAGCGCTGTATTCGGCCTGCCTGGAAATCCGGTATCCAGCATGGTCTGCTTCGAGGAATTCGTTGTTCCTGCCTTGCGCCATATGATGGGTCATCGCCGTTTGTATCGCCGAACGGTGACGGCGCGACTGGCGCATCCGGTGGAGTCGAGTCAGGGTCGTACTTCTTTCATTCGTGTCCAGCTTACGGGCGACAGCGCAGGCTATGTCGCCAGTTCCACTGGCACGCAAAGCAGCGGTGTGCTGCTGTCAATGGCGCGGGCAGATGCCCTGCTGGTTGTTCCGGCCGGCAGCAACGGTATCGCGGAGGGCGAGGACGTCACCGTGCAATTGCTCGACGGAACGGTATTTCAGGAAACAATTGGGTTCAGGGAGTAAGCATGAGTATTGCCCGCATCGGTATTTTGACCATTTCTGACCGTGCCAGCCGCGGTGATTACGAAGACAAGGGTGGCCCCGCCATCAACGTGTGGTTTTCGCGTGTGTTGACCAGCCCGTGGGAGGCCGTAGCGCGGGTGATCCCCGACGAGCAGCCGCTGATCGAAGAGGCTTTGATCGAACTGAGCGACATTGAAGGCTGTTGCCTGATCGTTACGACTGGCGGTACCGGACCGGCTGTGCGTGATGTCACCCCGGAAGCGACTGAGGCAGTCTGTGAAAAGATGATGCCCGGTTTTGGAGAATTGATGCGCAGCGCGTCGCTAAAGATCGTGCCAACCGCCATCCTGTCGCGTCAGACTGCAGGTATCCGCGGCAAGTGCTTCATCCTCAATTTGCCCGGCAAACCTTCAGCAATCGACGATTGCCTGAATGCCGTATTTCCTGCGATTCCTTACTGCATCGATTTGATCGATGGCGCGTACCTGGAATCGAATCCCGAGCAGTGCAAGAGCTTCCGCCCTGCGCACGCACTGCGGCGTTGACCTGGATGACTGGAGTGTTGCTGAAGAGCCCCGTATTTATTGGTTTTCCGCATTGATAAGCTACGGATGGCCATTGGCGGGGCGCCCCACGATGACTTATTGTTCCGATTCAACACCGCGCTGGGAGTTGAAATAGATATTCAGCGCCTGAGGCAGGAAAATGCATACCGTCAAGGCCATGACATAGGCAATTACCGTGAAATTCATCGTTTATTCCTTCGTTAGTAGAAAAAAGTCGTTTGACGAAGCGAATTTTATCGAAACGCGTGCTTTCAGACTGTTGCTTCATTTGTTCGGTTTGGTATCCAAACGTAACCGTGCCCTTGTTTATCGATCCTTTCGTGGCGGAGTGTCATTTCAGAGGCGAAGCAGCCAGCAGCGAAATACCGGGTTCAGGACTCTATCGGGCAGATCCCGGCTGCCATCCTGTATAAGTTTGCTACATCGGGTAGACGATGAGAACATAACGGTCTCGTAACCGTGTTTTAACGCAGGATTGACATGACGCAGATGACCCCGCAGGAAATCGTTCACGAACTCGATAAGCACATTGTTGGCCAGGGAAAGGCCAAGAAAGCCGTTGCCATTGCCTTGCGCAACCGCTGGCGGCGCGCTCAGGTTGAAGAGCCCTTGCGCCAGGAGATCACGCCGAAGAACATTCTGATGATCGGGCCGACTGGGGTCGGCAAGACGGAGATTGCGCGTCGTTTGGCGCGTTTGGCCAATGCGCCCTTCATCAAGATCGAGGCGACCAAGTTTACTGAAGTCGGCTATGTCGGCCGTGACGTGGAAACGATCATCCGGGATCTGGCCGAAATTGCCATCAAGAACGGCCGTGAACAGGCGATGAAGTCTGTTCGCGCACGGGCGGATGATGCGGCGGAAGAGCGGATTCTGGATGCCCTGTTACCACCGGCGCGTGGCAATTTCTTCAATGAAACTCAGGTTGCCGACGAGAATACGACGCGTCAGAAGTTCCGCAAGAAACTGAGGGAAGGCGAACTCGACGACAAGGAAATCGAGATCGAAGTGGCCGGGCAGACAATGCAGGCTGAAATATTTGCCCCGCCGGGAATGGAAGAACTGACCACGCAAATTCAGGGCATGTTCCAGAATATGGGTGGTGCTCGCAAGAAGTCGAGAAAGCTGAAAATCAGCGAGGCACGCAAGCTGTTGATCGAAGAAGAAGCCGCGAAACTGGTCAACGACGAAGAGGTCAAGCACGATGCCGTGCGCGATGTCGAGCAGAACGGCATCGTTTTTCTTGATGAGATCGACAAGATCACCTCACGTAGCGACTCCCATGGCGCCGATGTGTCACGCCAGGGCGTGCAGCGCGACCTGTTGCCGCTGGTCGAAGGGACGACGGTGTCGACCAAATACGGCATGATCCGTACCGATCACGTGCTGTTCATCGCCAGCGGAGCGTTTCATCTCGCCAAGCCGTCCGACCTGATCCCCGAGTTACAGGGGCGTTTCCCGATTCGCGTTGAGCTCGATTCGCTCTCGGTTTCAGATTTCGAGCGCATCCTGACCCAGACCGATGCCTGCCTGACCATGCAGTATCAAGCGCTGATGGCGACCGAGGGCGTCACACTCGAATTCCTGCCGGATGGCATTCAGCGTCTGGCCGAGGTCGCCTGGTCGGTCAACGAGCGGACGGAAAATATCGGTGCGCGCCGTTTGTACACGGTTATGGAACGTCTGCTTGAGGAGGTGTCGTTTACCGCCGGGAGTACCGGGGCGCACTCGATCACGATCGACGCCGCCTATGTTGATGGCCGTCTGGCCGAACTGGCCAGGAACGAGGACTTGTCGCGCTACGTTTTGTAGTCGTGCCTGCGAGCTAATGGATACGGGCATCTTCGAGCATTGATGCCACGTAAGCCAATGGATATGCGGGTCTTCGGGTGAGAGGCTGGGGGATGGCCTGTTGCGGCCATCTCCAGTTTTCACTGGTTGAAACCTTGAGAGTCGGTTCAGAGGCGGAAGCGCCCGACCAGACTGTGCAAGCCACTCGACAGGACACTCAGTTCGCCAACGGTCCGCGTCGCGCTCTGAACGGCCTGATCGGCTTCCAGCGTCATGCGGTTGACCTCTTCGGCGGCGCGCGCCATTTCGGTGGTGGCCACCGATTGCTCGTGGGTGGCCTCGGCAATGTCGCGGATCGAGCTGACAATCTGTGCAACCTCGCCCTGAATCCCCGATATTTCAGAAGCCACGGATTGCGAAGCGCTCAGGCCGGCGGCGACGGAGCTCTGTGTTTCTCCCATGTCCGATAGCGCAGAGCGAATATCGCCGTGCGTGGAATCAATGAGACGCCCGATCTCTACGGTGGCTTTGGCCGTCCGCTCGGCCAGTTTCCTGACCTCATCGGCGACGACGGCGAAGCCGCGACCTGATTCGCCAGCGCGCGCCGCCTCGATGGCTGCATTGAGAGCCAGCAGGTTGGTCTGGTCGGCAATCTCCCGGATCGCTCCGATAATCGCGTTCATTGCATTTGAGCGCTCACCCAGAGAACTCAGCGTCGTTGCCAGGCGGCCAACTTCGGTGGAAATCTTTTCGATCCCCTGCGCCAGTTCATTCACGGCGCCCACGGAGTGGCGCGATACCTCACCGGTTTTTGCTGCAGTTTGTTCGGCGTGTCGGGCGTTTTCTGCGATGTGATTGATGCTGACCGTGATTTCCTCAATGGTCGCTGCTGTCGAGCTCAAGGTTTCGGCCTGATGCTCGGATTCAACGGCCATCGAGCGCGTTACGCCATTCAGGGAATCGATGCCAGCGTTAAGCGAGGTCGCGTTTTCCCGGACTTCAATGAACATGCTGCGCAGGCTGTCGATAAAGCGGTTGAAGGCGGCGGCGGTTTGCCCAATCTCGTCGTTGGAATCGGCAGACAGTTTGCGTGTCAGATCGCCCTGGCCGCTTGAGATTTCCGCAAGTGCGTCACGCAGACCGAACAGGCCTTTGAGTAGCCTGGACAAGGCTACATTGGCCAAAGCGGCGCCCAGCGCGGCGATGATCAGGCCGGCAAATACGAGAGTCCAGAGCAGGGAGCGTAGCGGTGCCAGAATCGCCACCTTGTCTACCACGGCACAAAGAACCCAGTCGACACCGGCCACCGATGACGTAACCACATACTTGCTGCTGCCCTCGATGTCGAGTTCGCGCAGGGAAATCGTGTTGTCGGCGGATTGCAGGATGGATGTATCGAAACCAGGCATGATTTCTGCAACCAGTTTCAGGGCGGATTCGGGTTTCGAATGCGCCACGATCTTGCCGTCGCGCGTTGCCAAAAACGCATAGCCATTTCCGCGCAGTTCAATGGCCTTGACGACTTCGATTATCTCTTCAAGCGAAATATCCCCGCCAACGACGGCTGCTTGTCCGCCGCCATCGAATTGGCGGGCGACGGTGATTCCGAGCTTTTTGGTGCTGGCTGAAATATAGGGTGCGGTAACAATGGTGTCTTTGGTTTCGATAGCCTGTTTGTACCAGGGGCGCGCGGTTGGATCATAGCCCTCGGCCGCTTTCTTTTCCGCCAGGTTATAGATCATGCGCTTGTCGGCATAACCGGCGAAGGTTTGATCGAAACGGCCGGCTTCCTTGCCGGTAATCAGGAACGGGATTGGCTCGCTGGCGGTTACCAACTGCGTTGCCGTCGCACTGATCGCATCGCGTCGCTGGGCCATCCAGCGTGCAAGTGCTTCGCGGTTGCCGCGCACGGCGGCTTCAATTTCCTTATTGACGCCATTGACGATCTCGGTCCGCATCTGCCAGTAAGCCAGACCGGACAAGGCGGCAATAACGACCATGAGAAGCATCGCCACAAAGGCCAGCAAACGTTGTTTTAGTGACATGACGCCTCCAGAACGGTCAGGGTGCAAATTAGAACTTGCAACGAGAATCGCGTCTGTAGGACAGCAACGTGTTCGGAAGAATCCCTCGAGTAGGTCAGTCGCTCAAAAAAACTGATCCAGCAGCCGGGCAAGTTTTTCCGGCTGGTCGTGGTGGATGTTATGGCCACAATCGTCGATCCAGGCGTCCTGAGCCTTGGGAAAGCAGGCCAAGCGCTCGCGATAGCTCTCTGGTTGCTCGATAAACGGCTTCATGAGCGGCGAGTTGCGCCCAGCGATCAGCAGCGTCGGGGCAGCGATCCGGCGCCAGCAAGCCTTGGCTTCGTCCATCGGATAAAGCACTGGGTTGATCCAGCGATGGCGAGGGTCGGCAGCGAAGGTGAAGTCGTCGCTCACAGAACTGAGCGAGTTCTCGGCGAGGAAGCTGGCGCGTTCGGGCGTCAGGCGCGGGTTGTCTCCGCGCATGCGGGCGGCAAATTCTTCCTTGCGGCTGTAGTGGCGGAAGGTCGAGTTATTGTCGCGAATCTGATTCAGCCAGGTTTCGAATCGGTCGGGCGTTTCTCCCGGCCCGGAAATCCACAGCATGAAGCCTTCAAGATTGGCGAAACGCGACACGCGCTCGGGCCGGATGCCGGCATAGAGCCCGGCAACGATGCCGCCCATGCTGTGTCCGGCGATGCGCACGGGTTGTTGCGGCGAAAAGTGTTCGAGCAGGCCGTCGAGGTCGGCGATGTAATCCGGGAAAAAGTAGGGACCATCGTTCCATTGCGTTTGGCCGAAGCCGCGCCAGTCCGGGGCGATGATGCGCCAGTTGCCCTGCAGGGCATCGACGACGAACTGGAACGAGGCACTCACATCGCCCCAACCGTGCAGGAAGAAAAGCGTCGGAGCCGCGTCATCGCCCCAGATCCGGACATGGTGGCGTCGTTCGCGCAGGGAAATGAACTCAGAGCGGCAAGGTTTCATGGCTTAGGCTGGCTTCAAGGCGGCGCTTTGTGGTGGAGCTTCGCGAATCGGCAGATTAACAAGTGCTGCCAGGCTGGCCAGTACGATGTCGGCGTACCACATCCACGCATAGTCGCCGAAGCGCGTGATCGACAGGCCGCCCAGCCAGGCGCCGAGAAAACCGCCGATCTGGTGCGAAAGCAAGGTCAAACCGAAGAGCGTGCCGAGGTAGCGCACGCCGAACAGCTTGCCGACGATAGCCGCTGTTGGCGGCACGGTGGCCAGCCAGGTAAAGCCAAGGCCGGCGGCGAAGATGTAGAAGGTCAGGTCGGTTCGTGGCGAAATCAGATAGATCGCGATCATTGCCGCGCGCGAACCATACATCCAGAACAGCACGTATTTGCTGCGATAGCGAGCGACGCAGGCGCCGGCGTAGAGGCTGCCGAAGATGTTGGACAGCCCGAT
>JFJP01044328.1_pt1 | contig 10371 bp, 8 predicted proteins | sample 431651 | NCBI WGS metagenome assembly JFJP01 (sample SAMN02602958, study PRJNA72255) | Microbial mat metagenome, whole genome shotgun sequencing project. | biome: fresh water; feature: sink hole; material: water; isolation source: purple microbial (photo- and chemosynthetic) mats found in... | reverse complement strand
TGAAATGAACCACCGTGAGGAAAGCAGTTTTTATCAATAGGGTGTGCATAAGCCATTTCACCTTTGATTCCGGCCCTTTCATTTTCCATCTGGGCAACAGCCTTAACTCCGGTTCCTGTTACCGACTGATAGGTTGCAACGACAAGTCTTTTGATTTTATATTTTCTGTGAAGAGGAGCAAGGGCCATCACCATCTGAATTGTGGAACAGTTCGGGTTGGCAATAATCCTGTCACCTTTTTTTATTACATGACTGTTTATTTCAGGAACAATAAGGGGTACTTCAGGATACATTCTCCAGAAGGATGAATTATCGATAACAACTGTGCCGTTTTTAGCAAATACCGGCGCCCAGTCGCGTGATGTTGATGCACCCGCTGAGAATATTGCAAATTCAGGTCTCGCATCAACCGCATCCTGTACGCTTACTATCTTAACAGCCTTACCCTTGAACATAATCTCTTTACCTACTGACTTTTCTGAGGCGGCAGGGATTAATTCTGTAATAGGAAAGTTTCTCTCTTCAAGAACTTTGATCATTGTACGGCCTACCATTCCTGTGGCTCCAACAACTGCTGTTTTCATAGTTTTATTTTTGGATGAAAAAAGTTATTTTACTGGCTCTTTTTATGCCTGTTATGGCATATGGCCAGATATTTGAAAATTTTGAAACGGGTGACCTTTCAAAATGGGTCTTTTTTCCATCCGACAGATGGAAAGCTGATACTTATATGCCTGTTAACGGGCTTATGTCTCTTCATCATACCTTCGATAATCCCGATTCGGGAAATGACAAAGCAGGGATCCGGATTGCAAACTTGCACCCCTCGGAAGGCATCACGCGATGGACATTTTTTATCAGACATGGTTATGATCCCTCGTCGCTGAATAACTGGTCAGTTTTTCTGATGTCCGATTCTGACCCTTCAGAAATGGCTGCTGATGGTAATGCAGACGGATATGCAGCAGGTGTTAACCTTACAGGCTCTGATGACACACTCAGGATTTGGAAAGTTAAGGGCAACACTTTAACTCCGGTTATAAGTTCCGGCATCAACTGGCAAACAATGGTTGGGATGACAAGGCCGGTAAGAATTGTTGTCGAAAGATCTGAGTCAGGTATGTGGTCAATGATAACTTCCTTTGCTGACGGAACTCCTTTAGATTCTTCATCCGGCTATGATAGTGAGTTGTTCAGTCACGATTGGGTTGTTATTAATTACAGGTATTCATCAACGCGCGACAGGCTTCTGTGGATCGACGATATTTCGGTTGAGGGTATTTTTTATACTGATGTAATTGCCCCTTTTGTAACAGGATTCAGGATTTCGGGTGATAAGTCGGTCGATATTAATCTGAGCGAAGAACCTGATACTGCATTTCATGATAGACTCAATTTCAGTCTTAACGGGAAGGGCAATATAGCATCATCGTGTTTAAAGGTTTCTGCATTGACATACAGGGTGACATTTCCTCAGGCATTTGTAAACAAAAGATTAAATGAGTTGAGTATAATAAAGATATGTGATGTGTCTGCAAATTGTCTGGCCGATACTTCTCTGTTTTTTACTCCGGTTTTAGCAGAAAGAGGCGACATCATAATTTCAGAGATAATGGCAGATCCGCTGCCTGCAGTGAACCTTCCGGGCAGGGAATATCTGGAGATTTTCAACAGAACTGAATTCCCTTTCAGTCTTAAAGGATGGAAACTAATTTCCGGAGATCAGAAGGCAAATTTCCCTGATAGAATAATTAACCCCGGTCAATATTCAATACTGTGCCCGCAAAGTGACACATCATCTTTTACCCCTTTTGGAAAGGTTATCGGATTGTCACAGTTTATCAGCCTTACTGATGGGAGCAGGCTGCTTTGCCTTGCAGATTCATCAGGCAATATGATTCATGGTGTGGAGTATACATCCGATTGGTACAAGAACAATTTGAAATCGGAAGGAGGGTGGTCGCTTGAAATTATTGACACTAACTTTCCTTTTTCTTATAGTGATAACTGTAATCCTGATAATAACTTTACAGGTATTAAGAATGTTTTTGCAAGAGACAGTCTGAGTATTGTTATTTATTTCACAGAGCCTGTTTTTGATATGCAGCTTACTGATATTACAATAGGCAGTAATCCGGCCACATTAAAAACCCAAATTTCAATCGAGCCTTTGTTCAGAAATTACATGCTGGTTCCTGAAACACCATTGAAAAGAGGTGAGATTTATGAGTTAAGCGTATCTAAGGATATTAAGGATTTTGCAGGCAACTCTATAACGATCAGTTGCTTCAATTTTGGTCTGACAGAAGAGCCAGAACCCGGCGATTTGCTTTTTAATGAGATTATGTTTAATCCCTGGCCCGGTGATCCTGATTATATAGAGCTTTATAATAATTCAGAAAAAGTAATTGATGCTTCAAGGATGCTTTTTGTTACGGTTAACGACGAGACAGGTGACACCTCAGGAACTTACAATCTGAGTGCCGAAAACAGGTGCATCCTTCCGGGTAAGTACTTTGCAGTCACAACTGACAGGCAAAAAATACAGGACAGATATCCTGAAGCAGATCCGGATTTTATTTTTGAGGTAGCATCCTTGCCTTCCATGCCGGATGATGAAGGGCATATTGTAATGTATAACAGGCAACTTGTTAAGATTGATGAGATCAATTATAATCAGAAGATGCATTATTCGCTGCTGTCAAATAATGAGGGTATTGCATTGGAGAAAATTGATCCTTCAGGTAAATCGGGACAGGTGCAGAACTGGCACTCAGCCTCGGAAAGTTCAGGATGGGGGACCCCAGGTGCCCGGAATTCGGTTTTCACCGATATTCCTTTAGTTAATGAGGGTGTGGCTTTGTCTTCTAAATCGATAACGCCTGATAATGACGGGAATGATGATATCCTTACTATAAAGCTGAATCTTCAGGGTAGCGGGAACGTAATAACTGTAACCGTTTTTGATGAAAACGGCAGTTATGTAAAGAGAATCTCAGAAAATCTTCTGGCCGGACCTGAAGCAACACTTATATGGGATGCTACTGCTGATGACGGAAGTCCGGTTGCAACGGGGATCTATATAATACTGATCAATCTGTATAACGATTCCGGAAAAAGGGAGCAGTGGAAAAAGGTGTGTGCTGTTTTGAGGAACTGAAATCCGTTAACCACAAAGGACACGAAGGAACACAAAGGAAAGCCATTAACCACAAAGGAACACGAAGGGTAACACAAAGGAACACGACGGAAAACAAAGAAAAGAAATTAACCACTAAGGAACACAAAGGAAAACAGGAAGGAACACGAAGGAAAAAATTAACCACTAAAAAAGGAGGTATAGAGATGAAAACAGAAGATGTATTTAAAATAGTTCTGGATTCTGCATTTAAGGTTCATACTGCGCTTGGACCAGGCTTGCTGGAAAGTGCGTATGCGGAATGTCTTTACTATGAATTGGTTAAATGCGGGATAAAGGTTGAGAAACAAAAACCGCTGCCACTAATCTACAACGATGTAAAACTTGATGCCGGATACAGAATTGATTTGCTGGTTGAAGGTGCGGTGGTAGTTGAAATAAAATCAGTTGAAGCACTGGCTGATATTCATACGGCACAAATTCTCACTTATTTAAAATTGTCTGGATGTAAACTTGGATTACTTGCAAACTTTAATGTTCTGCATCTTAAGCAAGGTATTAAAAGGATAATTCTTTGACCTTTCAATTCTTCCCTTAGTGTCCCTTTGTGTTACCCTTTGTGTTCCTTTGTGGTAAAAAAAAATCTACAACGTCGAAATCATCTCCGTCATAATAGTAGTCATTCGCGATTCGGTTTTTGCAGCTTCCATCTGAACAGATTCATGAGTTATATACTCAATTTTCCCCTCAACACCCAAATCAGTTATGACACTCAGTGCGAAACATGGCACGTTCATATGACGGGCTACTATAACCTCAGGTGTAGTAGACATACCAACAGCATCAGCGCCGATAATTCTGAAGTATTTGTATTCTGCCGGTGTTTCGAAAGTTGGTCCTGTAGTCGAAAGATATATACCTTTATGTATTCTTATATTATTGTTTTCAGCTATAAGCAATGCCTTTTTTATAAGGTATTTATCGTATGCTTCTCCCATATCAGGGAACCGTGGTCCTATGCGGTCATCATTCTGACCGATAAGAGGATTAGGGAGCAGATTAATGTGATCTGTTATAATCATTATGTCCCCGATTTTGAAATCGGGATTGACTCCGCCTGCAGCATTTGAAAGAAACAAACACTTTATTCCAAGATATTTAAGAACGCGCACCGGAAGAGCAACCTGTTCATTGCCATAGCCTTCATAATAATGGAATCTGCCCTTCATGGCAACTATCTTCTTCTTTCCAAAGTCGCCAAAAATAAGTTTGCCATCATGTCCTTCAACAGTCGAAACGGGAAAGTTAGGGATATCTTTATAGTCTATTTCAATACAATTCTCAATTTTTGCAGTCAAACCGCCCAATCCGGTGCCCAGAATTATTCCTGCATCGGGATTAATAACACCTTTAGATTTCAGAAACTCTGTTGTTTCTTTTATTCTTTCTAACATAGTCAATTATCAAATTATCAAACTCTTCCTTGTCGTTATTTAAAAAATGGACCCCGACAGGGATATAGTAAAAATGCTTTTTAAATTCTTGTGCAATATTAACAAATTCCCGCAATCTTACCGCATCTTTTTCAGTGGTAATTACATACTTATACGTCGTCTTCAGATTATTGACTGAATCCTGAATTGCACCAAAATCTCTCTCCCTGAATCTGTAATGATCGGGATACGATAAATGAATAATTTCCTCAAAGTTATTCTGAAGGTATTCCTTGAAAGGCTGTGGATTGGCTATGCCGGTCACAAGTACAATTCCTTTTCCGTCCTTTCCGGAGAGCAATTTCTCAGGTGTTTTTTCCTGCACATCTGCAAAAACAGGAATTGCCGGTTTGTATATAAAAGATGTAAAATAGAGATTCTGATATGGAGCCTTGTCAACCTCTTTTACAATTATTCTTCTCTGTATCGGGCTTATGTCTTCAGGTGATTTGGTTATCAGTATTATATCTGCCCTTCTCATGTTTCCAATGCTTTCACGAAGGTTTCCGTAAGGCAGCATATGGTCTCTGATTATTAGTCTCTCAAAGTCAGATAACAGTATTGTGAAACCGGGAGTTATACTTCTGTGCTGAAAAGCATCATCGAGGATAATTACTTCTGTTTCAGGATTTGAATTTAAAATATTTTTCACTCCTTTTACTCTGTTCCTGTCAACTGTGACAAGTACATCGGGCAATTTCTGGAAGATCTGCATCGGCTCATCCCCGATTTCGCTGACGCCGGATTCCGCGGTAGCAATCCTGAATCCTTTGCTTTTCCTTTTATATCCTCTGCTTAGGGTGGCAACTTTAAAGCTGCCGCGGAGCAGATCAGCAATGTATTCAGTATGCGGCGTTTTTCCGGTACCGCCTACAGTTATGTTTCCAACACAAATAACAGGAAGCGGGAATTCAACTGACTTAAGAATATTGCTGTTATACAGGAAATTTCTTATTCCGGTAATGACCCCGTAAATAATTGAAAAGGGATATAGAAAAATACTCCTCTTTTTTATCATACCTGCAATGCTCTTGTTTCTAGCGGATTTCTATGAAATACGGCAATCTGGCCTGTATCCCTGATAATTCGCTTATCTCGTTAACCAGATTGAAATATTTGACAGATTCGCCTAACTCCTTTTTAAGGATATTTAGTTTAACTTCACCTCCAAGTTGTGTCAGAAGTCGTGTGTAAGGATCCTCAACTTCGGGTAGCTCCCTTACTGACCATGTCTCAAATCCGGCAAGTTCAGCAGCGCCTTTGACTGCCGCTCTGAGTCCTCCCATTTCATCGACGAGCCCGATCTTTTGGGCAGATATTCCGCTCCATACTCTTCCCTGTCCAATGCTGTCGACTGATTCAGGTTTCATCTCCCTTCCTGAGGCAACCTTCCCAACAAAGTCACTGTAAACCTTTTCAATGCTTGTCTGCATAACCTGTTGTTCGTATACATTCATCGGACGATATATTGAAGGGAAATCAGAGTTTTTATTTGTACTTACAATCTCCGTTTTGAGTCCAAGCTTTTTCTCAAGGAGTTCCCCGGCATTTGGTATTAAGCCGAATACCCCGATTGATCCTGAAATTGTTGCCGGACTTGCATATATTTTTGTTCCCGGAGCCGATATATAATAGCCACCTGATGCTGCATAATTACCCATTGAAACAACAACCGGCTTCACTTTTGCAGCGAGTTCAAGTTCTCTCCACATGATATCAGAAGCTATTGCATTTCCTCCCGGAGAATTGACTCTGAGGACTATAGCCTTAATTGAGGTATCGAGTCTTACTTTCCTGATGACGTCTGCATAATGGTTTCCTCCGATATTATTCTCATTTCCTTTACCCATAACTATGTTTCCTGAAGCATAAATGAGGGCTATTTTATTTTTTGACGAGTAGTTCTTGCTCAGGATTGGTACTTTGGCATATTTTGTCATCGACACGAGATTCAGATCCTTGTCTTCGGCTGTTCCCGACAATGACTTGAGCGTATCTATGAGCTGGTCTCTGAACATTAGTCCGTCGACAAGATTGTTCTTAAATGCATCTTCAGCGATATTGCCCGTAAGATTATCCGCGAGTTTATTAAGTGTTTCGGCAGGTATTCCCCTGGCTTCTGAAATACCTGCAAGAACATGTCCCCAGATTGATCCGACATAATCATTTATCTGTGCTTTGTTTTCATCGCTGAGCTTATCAAGAATAAAGGGCTCAACGGCTCCCTTGAATTTCCCGTGACGGGTAACCTGAACGTCGACCCCGATTTTTTCGAGTGCTTTTTTATAGAACATCACCTCGCTGCTGAGTCCTTTAAAATCAACCATCGATCCGGGATGAATATAGATTTTGTCGGCAGATGTCGAGAGATAATAGCATTCCTGGGTCAGCACATAATCTGAATATGCAATTACAAACTTGCCGTCGTCTCTGAATTCTTTCAGGGCATCTCTTATCTCTCCGGTTGTTGCCCAGCCTGAGGGTAGGAGTCCGGTTTCAATAAGAATACCTTTAATATTATCATCGGAAGAAGCTTTTCTTATATTACTCAGTATTTCGTTTAAGCCAGGCGCCGGAGTGAATGACATGCTGAAAATGTCGATACCGGCAAATGGATCATCACTGCCCCTGTCGGGAACAGGGACGCCTGCCTTTAGTACAAGAATAGATTTTTCACTTATTGTTGCAGGTTTGTCTCCTGATGCAACAAGAGCGCTGAGAGCCGCTATCATTGTAATGAAAAAGATAACCGAGGTAAGAATTATACCTGCAATTGTGGCCAGAGTGAACTTCAGAAACTGTTTCATTTGTATTGCTTTAAGAATTGAATTCTAAATATAGAAAAAACATTAATAATCTGTAAATGTACGTATGTATTTAATACTTTTGATCAGATATTGATGATTATGAGCAGAGTTATTCTGGGTTTGGGTTCAAATATAGGCGACAGGCGAAGGAACCTGAAAACTGCAATTGATGAAACTGGTAAAAAGATTGGAAAAGTAGTCCTGCATTCTTCAATATATGAAACTGAACCCTGGGGATTCGATACTGATAATCAGTTTCTGAATATGGTACTGATAGCAGATACGAATCTTCCACCTTCAGGAGTTCTTGGGAGAATCCTGATGATAGAGGCCGAAATGGGAAGGGTAAGAACAGAAAAGCAGTATTCATCGCGCATTATTGATATTGATATTCTTTTTTTTGATGATCTTATACTTGATGAGTTGAGCCTTAAGATCCCTCATCCTTTGCTTCATGAACGCAGGTTCGTTCTTGAACCGCTTTGCGAAATTGCCTCTGATCTTATACATCCTGTTTTGATGGTTTCAGTATCATCTTTGTTAGCTATTTGCACTGATAAAAGCAGCGTAAAAATATCAGAAAAATAAGAATTCAGAAAGACTCTAGACCGCAAGACTGCATGACCGCACGACATTATAGAAGTCCATTATCTGCAAAACTATAGTAATCCTTATCCGAAATAATTAGATGATCGAGCAGCTGAATATCCATGAGGTTTCCGGCTTCCTTTATTTTCTGGGTAATTTTTGAATCAGACTCGCTTGGATTTAGATTCCCTGAAGGATGGTTGTGACAGACAATTATGCCTGAAGCAAGGTATTCAATTGCTTTTTTCATAACCAGTCTTACATCGGTTACTGTTCCGCTTACCCCGCCTTGACTAAGTTTCATTTGATTTATTACCTTATTTGATCTGTTGAGAAACAGGATCCAGAACTCTTCATGAGTAAGATCGGCAAGTATTGGCTGAAAGATGTCGGCAACATCCTTTGAGCTCCTGATCTGGATAACATCGGGCGATTCTGCCAGTTTTCTTCTTCTTCCCAGTTCAAGTGCGGCGGCAATTGTAACTGCCCTTGCCGTACCAATGCCGTGAAGTTTTTTCAGATCGGTAATTGAAAGCTTTCCGAGAGTGTTTAGGTTGTTATTCGCAAGAGCGAGTAATTCACGTCCCAGATCAACAGCCGATTTATCCTTTGTGCCTGAACTGATGAGAATAGCCAGCAGTTCGGCATCGCTCAGACTCGAAGTCCCCTTCTGAATGAGCTTTTCCCTGGGTCTGTCCTCAACAGCCCAGTCGGTAATTTTAATTGACATGCAGCACGAAATTTGAAATGCACTTGCAATATAATAAAAAAAGCCGTATCAGTCTGATACGGCCTTTCGATATATTTTTGAATAATATTATAGACTATTCACGTGCTTAACAAGCGACGATTTAAGGTTAGAAGCTTTCTTCTTGTGAATAATATTCTTCTTAGCCAGCTTGTCGAGCATAGAGTTCAGTTTTGGAAGAAGAACAACAGCCTCTTCCTTGTTTGTTGTACCACGGAGAGTCTTAAGAGCGTTACGTGTAGTTTTCGCGTAATACTTGTTGGCATCTTTCCTTACTTCGATCTGCCTGATCCTTTTTTCCACCCCTGTTACCAGGATGAAAACCTGACGTCCTAACCACTAGACGAATGGACCGTGCAAAGAACTTTAAAATGCGGATGCAAAGAAAAGATATTTTTTTTGATCTGCAAAAATATTTGACTTAAAAAAATAAATGATTTCCGATACATACTCTTAAATCATCGTTGAAAGGTCAAATCCGTTAAAGTCGCCTGAACTCATAAAGAGATAAACAGGATTCTGTAACTCCTTATCCATTATATGTGCAAACATCTCATCTGAATTGCTGAATACTCTGATGTTTTTGCCTGCGAAAGCTTCTGCAACCGATTCTGCTGTAATTGGTTTAAGTTTTTTAAGTTCAATTGCATGTGGATTAAAATATACAATTCCATAAGTCGCTCCGGCAAGGGTTCCCCTGTATAGTGGCAGGAAATTTTCACTCAGACTTGAGTAGGTATGCAGTTCAAGGCAGGCAATAATATCTCTTCCGGGGTATCTTGCAGAAACTGCATCTACAGTTGCTTTAACCTTGGAAGGGGAATGGGCAAAATCGAGGTATACTATTCCTTTTTCACTCTCTTTTAACTTCTGCAGCCTCTTTGACGTTCCTTCGAAACTCTGAATTGAAGCATAGAAATCATCCTCACTCACGCCCGAAGCCAGACAGGCTTCCCTTGCAGCAGAAAGATTCTGCATGTTGTGCTCGCCGAAGACCTTTACCGGAATAACCCGGTTATGCGTTGCCGCATAGAAGCCTGTTTTGTTCTGAAAATAGCCATGAACTTTGTACGGTATTTTTTTTACTCCTTCTGCTTCAATCGATATTTTTCTCACTTCTTCATCACCATCAAAATAAATAAGAGTCCCGTTTTTTGTTATCTTTTCTAAAAATATTCTGAACTGCAGAAGGTAGTTTTCGAAGGTTGGAAAAACATTCATGTGATCCCAGGCAATTCCGTTAAGGATAGCTATATCAGGCATATACAGATGAAACTTTGGTCGGCGGTCGAGAGCTGAAGTAAGATATTCATCACCCTCAAAAACAGCTATTTCTGAATCATCTGAAAGGCCTACCATTGTCTCGAAACCGTCGATCTGGGAGCCGACCATATAGTCAAATCTGATTCCAAGGGTCTTAAAAACATGCATTATCATGGCTGTAGTTGTTGTTTTGCCATGACTGCCCGCGACAACGATTCTCTTTTTATTTTTTGTCTGTTCAAAGAGGTATTCGGGGAAAGACATAATTTTAAGTCCTTCCTCCCTCGCTTTTATGAGTTCGGGATTGTCATCTTTTGCATGCATCCCGAGGAT
>JFJP01040971.1_pt1 | contig 10371 bp, 11 predicted proteins | sample 431651 | NCBI WGS metagenome assembly JFJP01 (sample SAMN02602958, study PRJNA72255) | Microbial mat metagenome, whole genome shotgun sequencing project. | biome: fresh water; feature: sink hole; material: water; isolation source: purple microbial (photo- and chemosynthetic) mats found in... | reverse complement strand
ATTTCGGATTAACTTCGACAAGAAGTGAGCATGAGATGCATCATGCCATTAATCATTTACAAAAAGTAAATAATTTTTCAAAAACAGAAGTTATTTCTTATATAAATGAATCATTTTTAAAATTTCATGAACGAAGTGAATTTGATTGGACTTTAAATTTAGATTACTTAAACACTGAATTTGGATTAAAAGTAGGGTCAAATCGTAAATAGGAGAACCTGTTTTGAAGAAAACTGAAAATCCACCAGCTAGAAAACACAAACCATTTCATAATAATAAATTAATCTCAAATCCATTCAAACCTTATACTAAAGAAGAATTAGATTTAATTGTAAAATTATTAAATGATAATAAAAGTATTCATGTTAATGAAATTTTAAATAAAATTAAAGAAATTAATCCCGAAAGTAAATTAACCAATACTCAAATTAAGAAAGTGAGGTTTGTTTATCTGAAAGGGGATGAGATCGCAAAGTCCCAATTATATGATTTTACTGAAAATGATAAATCTAAATGGTTTACTTCTAGAATCAAAATACAATTGAACAAAAGAAAAAAAGGCCAATGTAATTTCGACGAAGAAGGAAACACAATCCTATGAAATTCACTGACAAACTTATCGAATATTGGGATGTTTTTAAAAATTACGTATTACCACAATATGAGACCCATATATTTAAATTAGACAAGTTAGGAATACCGGATGAGCCAGGATTTATTAAATTAATTTCTACTAATTATGGATTTAACAGAAACATTTTGTATTATTATCCAAAACTTCCAGGAAATGGGTTTTTCTATAATAATTATATTATGTATAATGTTGAAAAACTGATGTTGGTGAAAGACAATATGTCATTTACTTCAGATACTACTAAAATTAATATTCTGAAATGGATAAGTATAAATAGAAATGATTTATTATTTTATTACACTCATGCGTGTTATTCAGATAGTAAATGTATTATCGATGGTGTATTAGAAAGATTAATTCCTTTAAAAGGAGTTAAATAACTTGTCTGACAATGAAATCAAAGTATTGCATGGAATAGAACATATTCAACAAAGGCCCGGCATGTATATTGGGTCTACTGAAAACCCAAATCATTTATTACAAGAAGTTTTAGACAATGCTATCGATGAGGCCATTAATAAATACGCTAATAAAATTTTAATTAATGTTGATAACGAGAAACACTTAATTTCTGTTTGTGATAATGGCCGCGGTTTCCCCATTCATGATATTACTTTACCTGATGGTAAAAAGACCGATTCTGTCATTGCTTCTACATGTGAATTATTTTCCGGAAGTAAATTTGACGATAGATCGTACAGTTTTAGTATAGGAACTCATGGTGTTGGTTTGACCGCAATTAATGCATTGTCAAAAACTATGAGCATGGCTATTAAGAAAGATAATAAAATCCATTATTATCTATTTAAAAATAGCAAGTTTATCGAAAAGAACATATATGATAATAAAAATAACTGGTGGAGTACTAGAGTTGATTTTGAAGTAGATGAACAATATTTCGATAATATAGAATATAACACAGAAAATATATTGAGGGAATTGCTATATGTGGCGGCGAAGTACAATTTCATCGATATTAGTTTTAACGGAAAAATCCTTAAAAAGATATCTATCGAAGACTATTTCAGATCCATATTTAAATTAAATTCAGAAACACCGGTTTTCAATATTTCATATACAGATATAGACAATGCTGAAAACATTTTTGTTTACTTCACGTATGAAGCAAATTCATCTGCAAAAGAACCGGTCGGTTCTGTAAATTTAAAGTTTTGTTCAGGAACATTCCTGACTAGTTTCGCAACGACATATTTTAATATGGTTAAGAACGAATTTTTAAATTATGATTTCATAACAAGAACGGATATCCTTGGTGATTTTAAGTATTTTATCGACATTCAAATTAAGAATCCGAAATATTCGTCTCAAGATAAAACAAAGATGACGACTAATATTTCTCGGTTAATAGAAAAGCTTAAACCCAAGTTACTATTCAGATTACAAGATGACTTTTTCAAATCGATATTTAAAACAATCGAAGATGAAAAATCAAATAAAAAGTTGTCCAAGTTAATTAAGAATACAAGAGGTCGAAGAGTTAGTTCTGATAATCCATTAAAAGATTGTGAGAATATGCCCGGCGAAATCTTATATATGTTAGAAGGAGATTCAGCAGAAGGGACTTTAAAAAGTGTGAGAGATTCAAAAACAGAAGCAATTCTTCCTGTAAATGGTAAAGTTATAAACACTCTTACCAATTCAAAAGAAAAAGTTTTAAACCCAAAAGGTAAATTTCGTTTCGTTTTAGAATCGTTGGGAATCAATTTAGAAGAAAATAGTTTAGTAAAAAAAGATTATAGATACAGATTAGTCAAGTTGATATGTGATGCTGACCCCGATGGACTTCATATATCCGTGCTTCTTGCGCTTGGTATCTGGAAATTTGCACCAGACCTAGTTAAAGAGAACAGATTATCTATAATATTGCCACCGCTATATGGAGCAATTAAACAAAATAAATTTATACCAGTTTATGATAAAGCTAGTATAGAGTCATATCGGAATAATGGTTACACAATTAAAAGATTTAAAGGATTGGGAGAAATGAACCCATCTGAATTAGATCATGTAATACATAATCCGGTAGAATACATAGTTAAAGCGCCAACTACAGAAAAAGATGTGTTATTTGTTGAAATGTTGGTGACTGATACAGATTTGAAGAAAAAAATCTGTCTGAATCATCAATTCGGTTTTGATCGTCTCTTTTCATTAATCAAGGATCATAAACATGAGTGAAAATTCTTTCGAAGCATTCAATACTACTAATAGTGGATTTGAAAATCCATTTCCTGGGTCTACTACTGATTCCTCTAATCCATTTGCAGATGAAAAATCTGAAGCTGGAGATCCTTCTGTAACTGTTGCAGAACCGAAGAAACGCGGACGTAAAAAGAAGGAAGTCGTTGAAGGTGAGGAAGTTGAAGCTGGTCCAAAGCGGGAAATGGCGCCTCGCTTGACTGCAGAACAGAAAACCCATATTGTTAGAAATTATGCAACTTCAGGTCCAGACAAGGTTGCCGAAGAATTGGGAATTAATCTCAGTCAAATTCGGAATACTATTTCTGGATTCCGGAAGGATATGTTGAAACGTATTGAAGAAGCCAAGTCTGACGAAGAAAAGGAAAAGTATAATAAGTTTATCGAAACCTTTCTTCCAAAACATCTTTCTGCCGGTGGCACTAAGAAGCGGGAAAAGAAGGCTGGCAATCAATCGATTATTGATGATTTGCTGAAAGATCTGTTAGTCTAATCAAAATTAACGAAGAGTTAGAAATAACTCTTCGTTTCTTTTTTTATCGAAATGAGAAAAAAAGAGATGACATCGGAGAATATAGTTTCCAAGAAAAAAGATAATCTTGAAAAAATTAAATATTTTACAAATTTATTATTCAGTAAAAACTATTCATTAGAAAATATAAAAAAATTTGAATCCGATACAGATTTTCAAAATTTTAAATTTAAAATTATAAATATGTTAGCCGGACATCCAAAATTACTATATTATATAAATAAATATTTTAATAGTTATAATAGTCATTCTATATCAAATTGTGATTGGTTCGATAGTCTAAGAACTGTCATATTGACATATAATATTCCGGACAAAAGTTCATTAAAATTTACTAAATTCAGAAATCCAGAAAGAAAGGGGTTTAAATCTATAGTTTCCGATTTATATAACTCATTAAACGATAATGATTTAAACGAATTATATAGGTTGTATAGTATTAAAATAATAAATAACGATCATTTAAATTCTTTAAAGATAACAGACAAAGTTATCAAAATTAAAAACTCAATCGAAGAATTATCTAAGACAGAAGAAGTTGTAGCTGAAAAACATACTATAGATAAACATACATTTAATACAAACATACAACAATTATTAGAAAGAAAACCAAATTGTAAAAAATGTAAATATTTTAAAACAGAAAAATTATTTATAGATGGAAACACAAATAATTTAAATGATATTCATGTATTATTTATTAATGATTTTTCAGATATGAATGATTTCGAAAGAAATAAAATATTTTTCGAAGAACGTCATTTTGCCGAATTAGACAAAATCAAATATTTAATAATAAATATACTACCATGTAATATTAGAAATGAATTTGGAGTTTTTAAAAAAACAGCGGAAGACTGTAAGAATTTGACATGGGGAATAATAGATAACATCAAATGTAATTTCAAAGTTCTAATCGGACCAAGAAGTAGAGATTTCTATAAAATAAAAGTAAAGTTAAATAGTAAATATATTAATAATTTTAATGGAAACTATTTCTTACTACCGTCTCCTGAAGAAAGTGTAGAAAAATTTGATGAAGGTTTAACAAAAATACTTTCTATAGTTAAAGTACAACATGATTGTATAAATAGTCATGTTAATTCAGTATCTAAAGATAATCCTAACTTAACATTATTCGATATTAAAATAATTAAAAACAATATATTATATATTTTTTATGACGAAAACAAAAATAAGCAATATTTTGTAGAACCAATACAGTTTCCGGTATATATTAAAAATGGAAATTATAGAAATTGTGATTATATTGAATCGAATATGGACGAAGTCGCTTACATAACCGCATCTGAAAAATTTCAATTAAACGGTTTATGTTCTAAAAAACTAACTCAGTCGGTTAAAATTGGTGGGTAACTAAAGTGTGGAGCATAATACCGAAAGAAGATTTTGAAAACTTTACTAATAAGTATTCAAATAAATTTGTAGACATGGAAAATCAGTTTATTTTAACTGAAAATGAAAAATATTACTTTCTTCCAAGATACTTCTATTATAATTTCCCGTTTCCATCTCTTGTATTAACAAAAGATAAAAGTTTTACATCTCAGTCGATAGATATAGAATTTACATCTGAGCTGAGAGAAGAGCAGAAAACTTTGATCGAAAGAGTTAAACAGTTATATGAAACAAATGGAAATTTGAGAGGTATTATAAAAGCAAGACCAGGGTTCGGGAAAACAGTATGTTCGGCGTATATTGCATGTTTGTTGAAACAGAAAACTTTAATTGTACTTGATAATTCTAAACTCGCCGAACAATGGAAAGAAGCTTTTATTAAATTTACAAATATTGATGAATCCGATATTGGAATAATCAAAGGTTCTAAATTTAACGCAAAACCAATAACTATAACAATGGTTCAAACGTTAACTAGTAAAATAAAAACAAAAAATAGTGACTTTTATAAAAATATCAGAGACGAAGGGTTTGGGTTGGTAATATTTGATGAAACTCATAAAACTTCATCTGCACCTAAATTTGCAACGAGTTCACTTCTACTAAATTCTGAAAATATAATTGGATTATCTGCAACTCCGTTTGGAGACGATTTACATCAATTATTTATGGATAACATTATAGGAAATATAATTTATGAAAGCAGTAATTATGATTTAAAACCAAAAGTTAATTTTGTATATTACAAATCAGGGATGGCAAAATCTCATTATAGTAGACTGGCAGGCACTTCTGATTATATAAAACAAATTTCATTTTATAATTCAATAATTCATAATTCTGAAAAATATCTATCTGTTATTGGCGAATTAATTAAAAAAACTATAGACAGTGAGAGAAAAGGAATAGTTATAGTCCAAACTATAAAACAATTAGAAACTATTATAGAATATTTAAATTCTATTAATATACGAGCAACGCCTTTGATGTCAGAGAAACAAGATATAGATAAAGAAAAAGACAATATAATCGTCGCCACATACAAAATGGCTTCACATGGATTTGATTTTGCAGAGTTGTCATGTTTGATTTTAGCGACTCCACTAAAAGGAAGAGTTTCATTAATTCAAACAATCGGCAGAATTTTGAGATTGACTCTTAATAAAAAGCAACCATTGGTATTTGATTTAATAGATTGCGATTTTAGTAATATATTTACTAAAAATGTTAATGGCAAAAAAAGAATTTTAGAAACAGAATTTGGAGATTGTAATTTTACAATAATCAATCATGACCAGCATAATATCGGTTAAACAATTATCAGAAGACACAGAAATTGTATTGTTGATATCAAATATAGAAAGATTAAAAACAAAGATATCGGAAGAGAATAAAAAAATAAATTTATGTATACATATCCATGAACAGGAAAATCCAACTTATTGCGGATATGCAGAGCAACTGAAAATCGAGGTTTCTCATATCCGTGATAAATTAAATTTAAGCTTTTCTGAAAAAAAAGAACAACCTGATTTCGAAGTAACTGAAGATTTAAAACTATTATACAGGAAGATATCTATCAAATGTCATCCTGACAAAACAAAAAACACTAATTATCACGAATTATTCAAAAATGCTAAAACAGCTTATGAAACTTTAGATTATAGTAAATTAAAAAAAATATACGAAGAACTATATGATAAAATTCCCGAGTCTGAAGATACTGTTGAGAATTTAAAAAAACAATTAAAAAAAGTAGAGAAAGAATATATAGAATTAACTAAAACTGCCAAGTATCTTATGACTTCATATTATAATAGTGAAAAAACTATTGATAAAATGAAAAGTAAGAAACTGTTTTTGGATCTAATATTTTCTGAAATTTTTGAATTGGAAACTTTAAAATCAAATTTAACAACCTAATAGAGATTAAAATCAATGGAACCTACTAAGAAACAATTTTACTTCAACGGCGTCAATTCTGAAATCATTGTTCATACAAATTCAGAATCAACTAAAATTAACGTTTCTGAATTTATTAATAACTATGACTGTGAATTAGAACGTGAATTTAATATGGACTCTTCCAAAATCAAAAAATATCTTGTTAATGAAGACGTTCGTATTGATAGTCTTGATGCCTCTGGAAATCTAACTACATCTAAAATCACTCACATTCTTCATAAAGAAGGAAGTAGTGGAAATTCTATTTTTGATTTTGAATATAATAATGATAAATTTTTTGTTTCTAATCTTGCGATTTATGATAAAAAGAAAAGTAAAATTATCATCTCACCATTAGACAATATCGATCAAAAATTTATTATACAAAATGTTGGTAAATTCGCAGACGATACCATTGAAGAAATCAATAATATTGAATTAAGCACTAAATGTGGGTTCCTTGTTGGATATTGGTTGTTGCGCGGCGGTTTTAGTAAATTAGAAAAAGATGCCGACGATGAGTTTATTTGTTTTAAAGGAAAAGACACCGATTCCGAATTCATTGGCGGAATTATTAATCAAATCTTTCCAAATAATACAAGTTTTAGAAAAAAATCATATAAAGATTTTGAATTTGTAATTTTGGTAAATAATGATTTTCAAGAATTTGTGATTGATAAATTTAGAAGTAAACGTTTATCTCCGATTGTTCTCCAATTTAATGATGACTTTATAAAAGGACTGTTCTTTAGTTTTATATATTGTCGGTCGTATATATCTAAAGATAAGAACGATAATAGTTATTTAGTTATATCTAATAAAAATAGAGATTTATTAGAAGACTTGCATTTTATTTTGAAAAATAAATTTTCAATTAATTCAAAATTTATTTCAACAAACGATAGCTTGTCATTCAAAATCAATAAAAAATTAAGAGATATTCTCAAAGTTGGTATTGATGCAAGTTTATTTAATATAGACTTTAATGAACTGACAATCGCCGAAAGCAAAGAATTTTTTGTAAAAGGAACTCCTAATTTTAAAATTGTTCCTTGGTATAAAACTAAGATTGCAAAAAACGAAGAAGTTGAAAATTCTTATACATTCAAATTAGAAAATAATAAGATTTTCATGTTGTCAAATGGAATGTTTGTTTTAGGATAATCCATATACATATTATGTTCGGAGAGAAATAAACTCTCCGAACTTATTTTTTCGAGAGGTATTCTAATTGTTCAACATACCAAAAACATTTTGGTCAGATATGAACGAACCTGGATTTTTCAAGTATGTTATATATGGGGATTCTGTATGTGAAAATCATAAAATTAAATTTAAATTTTATGATATCGAATATGAAATGACATTAGATTCGACTTGGAATTTTTTAAAAAATTATGCGTCTGAATGTTGTCATAGTGAGTCACGTATTAGTGATAAAGAATATATAACTTTTTATAATAATGCATTTAAAATATTAACTTATGAAAATAAAAAAATAATTTGGACCACTCCAAAATATTTCATGAGACATAAAATAAATAAAGAAGTCGCAGCATTAAAACTTGAAGATGAATTTGAACTACATACAACACTAGATCACTCATTATTTGATGAAAATTTTGAAATCAAAACACCATTTGATCCAACTTTACAATTTATACCAAGATTAAAAAAGAAAAAATTATTTAATTTTAATAAAAATAAATTAGAAATGGTCCGTATAATAAATAAATTTAAAACAAATTATAATGGTTATGTTTATGATTTTGAAGTCGAAAACACACATAATTTTATTGTTGATTCTATAATCGTTCACAATACGGACTCATTATACATCAACATCCCATCGTTGAAACCGAAAACTTCAGAAGAAGCAATAGAATCAGCAGCAGAAGTAAGTAAAGGAATTAATAATTTAATAACGGAATATATTAATAATAATGTTTTAAAAAAACTAGGTGTTGACAAGACTAACAATAGAACAAGTTTTAAAACGGAATTAATCGCAAGTGCGATTTTATTGTTAGATATAAAAAAGTATTACGCATATAAAAAAATATGTGAGAAAAATCACGTATTTGATCCGCCAGTCATCGAATATAAAGGAATTCCAGTAGTAAGAAGTGACGTTAGTAAAATTAGTCAAAAATTACTACGAAGTATTATAGAAGAAGTAGCTTTAAATGAAGATTTCAAATTAGATATGACAACTGAATTACGAAAAGTACAATCTATATATTATTCCCAATTAAAAAAAGCAATTGAAGAGTTAGATGTACATTATATCGGAACTCCTGGAAAATGGAAATCCTCAGTTTATAAAGTAGAACCTTACCATTTAACCGGTATGAAATTGATGAACTCGATTTCAAAACAAGAAATTTTCAAGGAAGGGATACCTTGCTATAGTGTGCCTATTAATTTAAATGCTCCAGCTCAAATAAAAAATTATATTGCTAAATTAGAAAATAACAAATATTATTTAGATTCAAATATTAGTTTTGAAAAGTTAAATTATTTGTCATTTCCATATATTTTTGATAAATTGAAAGTAATGAAATTGATGAATGAATTTAATATTTCGATTGAATTAGAAACAGTTTGGAACATTGTTTATTCAAAAACTGCTGAACGAATTTCCGATATCATCAAAACCTCATCTCTGGAGACTTAAACTTGTCTACTAGTACTATTCCAATTATTATCGGTCGGATCAAAACAGCTACTCCTGAAAGCGGGATCGCTGTGTTTAAAACACAAGTTTACGGAAAATTCAATGCTGTTTTCGCAGATACAATTACTACCAAATGTATGATTGACAAACAAAGAGACATGTATGTCGGTACATTTCATGGTGAAATGGATTTATTAGAAGTTGAAACCGAATTAAAATCAATTTACAATTAAAAAAACCCCACTATAGAATAATTCTATAGTGGGTAAATTTATTTTTTAATCCCAGAGATTTTGAAAGTATTTTGAAAATAATTTCAATCCTTTGGTTACTGTTTTTTGAAATTTTTCTTCATAAATAATATCTTCAGATGCTAATATCTCGAATGCATCTATCATTTTCTGAATTGTATTCTCCCACTTTTTAAAACCAACTTCTTTATCATCTTTAACAAAATTAGCGGGGCAACCAGCTAAATTTTTTTTAAATTTTTTTAAACTTGGCAAAATAATAAGTGCCAATGTGTGATCTAAATTCCACATATCGTAATCATCAATTTTGATGTTGATTTTACGACTAACATTTGGATCGTCAGAATATTTTCCAATATTTACTTTCAACGTAAGTTCCTCGGTTTAAATCAATGAGTAAATATGTATATGAACATTATTAAAACATATTTTCCAAAAACATGGAAGTTTATTGAAAACAAAGGAAGTATTAAGAACTTTTATAAATTTGATATTGATACTGAAGAAACGGCAAATATAAATTCTAAATTTACTGAATCTAAAATAGATTTTTTCAATGTCAAATTCTTAACTCCGCTTCATATAAACAAAACTCCGTTTACATTTTACGGAATGTCTACTCAAAATATAGTAAGAGATGATTTACAATATTTAAATTTGATCGAAAAGATTAAAAATATATTTTCTGTAAAAA
>JFJP01012428.1_pt1 | contig 10373 bp, 8 predicted proteins | sample 431651 | NCBI WGS metagenome assembly JFJP01 (sample SAMN02602958, study PRJNA72255) | Microbial mat metagenome, whole genome shotgun sequencing project. | biome: fresh water; feature: sink hole; material: water; isolation source: purple microbial (photo- and chemosynthetic) mats found in... | reverse complement strand
CTTCGAGTTCCTTTGCTCCAATTTGCCCAGATCAAGCAAACCGCCCTGCCATGAAAACAAATTAATAAGTATGAGAACCGTAAACAGCACCGGTATTTTTTTTACCATAATCAATTTTAATTCCAAACCAGCACAGGCCGGTCGGAATAAGCAATTGATAAGCATAATTCATGTCATTCCCCATGTGGCGCCCAAGGAGAAATACAAAAGCCAGTAAAGCGCACAGAAACAAATACAAACAATAATCAAAGGCGAATTTAAAGAGCGGAGACTGCCAATCCAAGAAGTTAACGAGATCTTTGTCGATCTGCACCCCGCTCAATTCCGGTTTCTTTACCATTTGTTTCTTTGTAAGAAAAATAATGGAAACAAGCAGCATCGGCCAAAACCTAAAAAACAGATTCGACAGCTGATTCCACATGTGTGCATAACTCAACCAACTCATCGAAGAGTTGACAATTAGTACATTAAAAAAATACAGTGGGAAAAGCAAACGCACAAGAACGAATGATGCCGCCAATAACACAAAGAAGAATAACGCATACAACACGCCTTTCTTTTTTGAAACGAACAGGAACAGAAAGGAAGCGACAATCCCAAATGCCAGAACAAAATACGGCTTTGTATAGAAGGCAGCCAGGACAAGGATCGCGCTTAGAACCAGGCTACCTTTATTATTGGAATACAAAAAGGGGATCAGTACTGATGCCAGAAAAAGAAATACTCCCATGGCTGATGAAAAAGCCCCATTTCCTGCTTTGCCGATCAAGCCAATCATCACAAACGCAGACCCGATCAACGCAAGAGGAACATCTTTTCGTATTTTATAAACAACTGCAAAAACCATCATGGCTGATAATACAATAAAAGCAAACGTCACAGAGCGATGAACCAAAAGTGTATTCCCGAAAAGCGCGGCAAACGGCAGGACAGCCAGGTTATACCCCAATCCATAGATATTCATTGCCAAAGGCTGGTTCTCAAGCGTATACGGATTCCCCCCGCTTAACAAGATCCTCGTCACGACCTGGGCTGACCCTTCACGAAGTTCAATCTGATAGGGAATCGCAATTGTGACAAGTGAAAAATAAATTGACCATAAAATCGAAAGAATGGAGCCGGCAAGCAAAAATAACGATAGCGGAACGCCATCCCTTCCTGATCTGAGAAAATGAAATAATTTACCTGACTTCATATTTATCTACTCCATTAGCCAAACAAGACTTACAGTGACCATTAAGATTTTCATCCTTGCTAAAAAATCATAACATGTTAAACATTGTGTTCGATAGGGAGTAGATCCCCAGCCACCGGGCTCCGGAAAAACTCACTGTTCAACCAGGCGAACCACATCATCTGCAAAAAACACATCATATCTTTGCAAGCCCGGGTCTTTCTCCCAGGTGCCGCATAAACCGATATCTGTACCGGGTGCAGGCAACAGGTCGGTTGAAATAACGATCAACGCCTGCCGATTCGTAAGATGATCCAGAGAGGACAAAATGGTTGTTTGCGGGGCAAGTGATTTAAGATAGTTGATCAGAGTGGTATCAGCCAGACTGTGGCTATTTCTCTTAAAGAGGCCATGATGGAAGTCTGGCATCCAATCAAGGAAAACTTTATTTTCGCGGACAATATTTATGGATGACCCGGCATCGAAGCGGATCGCGATCTTTTCGTTCCCTGCGGGGCACATGACGTCCACTGCGGGCAAGGGCTGGCCCGATCCCCGGACGAGTAAAGTTCCGCCCAGAACCATGACCACGAGCAGCATGCTGAATGCCGCGCTAATATGAGAGTCCTGGACTTCCAGGTTTGGCCGGGATAATAACCCAAACTTGAGACGGGTTATGATCAGGGAGAGACCCATGCCCGGTAAAAGTCCAAATATTACGATCGAAGCGGCGTAGAGCCGGACTCGATAGGCATCGGATGGGGGCACAAAAGGGACGGAAACTAAAATGCCAAGCGCCGCCAGAGCAACGAGTCCGCTGTATGGATCGCCCGGCTTTAGCAGCCATTTTAAGAATCCCAAAAGGCATAAAGAATATATGATCCAGCGCGTGGACATGTAGATGATGCCATTTTCACTTTCAAGAAAGGAAAAGGCGCTGTACCAGCTCTGCGAGAAAAACATGGCCCAGTTATGGAGTACCCCTTGCATAAATAAGTTCGGGCTGTGAATGATCAGGTCAATGGCCAAACGGTAAATGGCCCGGGATTGTTCAGGGTCTTTTAGCAGGAAGACTTCGGGGTGTTTTTCAAAAACATGGGTGTATGAATTTCCGCCGGAAGCCAGGCCATACAGCGCCCAGGAAAAATTAGAGAACGCCGTTCCAGACGGCTCTGCCAACAGGCGAATATAGAAGGAGTTCAATGCGAAGCCAAGGACAATCACGCCCATGCCCCACAGAAGAAATCCAACCGAAATATATTTACCATCTTTCCTAAATATCCATGCCAGCCACAATACCATGAACGGGAGGATGAACATGGTTCCGGGCCGGGTATTTAATGCCAGTGTGCTCATAAACAAGCCAAAGACCGCCAGGGGCTGGGAGCGTTTCTGCATTCCCCGCCAGATCAAACCAATGCCCAGCGTCCCCAGCGGAACTCCCAGCGTTTCCGACATGCTTGTGCCGGAATGATGCCTGTAGTATATGAAAATAATTAAGAGGACAAAGACAGCCACTTCCGCGCCATGCGTGCGTTGGACCTCACGGACACTGTAGTAAGCGGCGATGGCTGCGATCGCGGTGATGATTGCCAGACTGAACATTAAATTATGGTCTGTGACCGCCATCAGGAAGGAAAGAAAGCCCGGGAAGATTGGACGCATCGCAGAGAAATGTGAAATATTCTGCCCGGCCAGGATCCGCAGGCTGTCATTATAGTAACTTGCCGCGTCAGATAAAGGGATCAATCCGCTGAGGGTCGTCGACTGTGACTGCCCCGAAGCCCAGAACCCTGCCAGCGGCAAAGCAAAAAGCGCCAGCGTGGCAGCCATGCTGAACAGGTCTCCGGCGCGCTTTGGGATGCGAAAGGCAAGGTACAGGACCACGGCGGTCAACGGGATGACCAGCCCGAAGCCGGTCCGCAGGGACATGCTGAGGGGACGCAAAAAGTTCGGGGAGCGATTCAACAGGATCAGAGCAAAGACCGCCGCCGAGATCCCCAAAAAGAGGAGCTGCAGCAGGATCGGTCCGATCTTTTGGATGGATTTGTTTGTCATCATGGGTGTTCAAGACCAAGCGGGCGGCCGTACATTTACTTCATCAAGCGCGCGGCTTTGCGTCCGATCTCAACGGCAAAGTTCGTCCCGCGGTCCCACGGGTAGACCTGACTCATCGAGGCGAAATACAAGCCCTTGATCGGTGTTTGGATCTCGGGGATATTTTTCGAATGACCCACCAGGGGCACAGGCTGGGCATAATTGGTTTTGAAGACCCAGGTTTTCCTCACCCAATCGCGCGTGAACCCGGGATTGAATTTTTGGAAGGCGGGGATAAATCTTTCCAGCAGTTCATCATCGCTCATTGAGAAATATTCATGACCCAGTTCCAAATAGTCGCCCGCGTACATGATGGTCTCGCCGCCAAAGTTCTCCCTGGGTACAAAATTGGTGTGCTCCACCAGCGCCAGGAACGGATAGCCCTCCTCCTTCGGGACGTTGAACCAGTAATAACCATCCTTTGATAACGGCTGTTTCAGCGCCAGGGTCATCACCACCGCGCCCATCGATTTCAGGTCCAGCAGACCCTGCAGATATTTTTCAGGCAGGTCGGGGCATAGCTTCGCCATCAGGCTGGGCGAGGACGTGACCAGCACCTTGTCGAAGGTTTCACCGTCCACGTTCAGGGCACCCGAAGCCTGGTCCTGCCGGATCGACCTGACCGGCGTATTGAGTCGGATATCCACGCCCATCCCGCGCAGTTTCTCCGCGAACAGGTCCGCGAACTTCTGAAAGCCCCCTTCAAAGGTGCCGAGCCGCGTGGTGCGCGCGTGCATCCGCGCCCACAGCCACGCCATGTTGACATCCTTATAGAAGGAACCGAACTTGCCGATCAACAACGGCTTCCACATCTGCTCATAGACTTGTTTGCCGGCGTACTTCATCATCCACGCATCGGCAGTGACCTTCTCCAGGGCGCGCCAGTTGTTCGTGAGCCGCAGGTACAAGCCGACGAAGCCAAAGCGGATCTTGTTCAGCCCGAAGCCCAGCCCCGGAAAGAGCAGCGCCTTAAGGATTGAGTCAAAGGGGTACCACTTGTTTTTGTACAGCATCACCGTCAGGGGACGGGGGAAGCGCACTTTGTCTTCCAGCCCCAGCTCACGGATCAAGCCCAGCATTTCCGAATCGCTTTGGAACCAGTGGTGATAGAACTTCTCGACCGACCAATCCCAGTGCGGCTCCTTGAACCCGGAAGCCAGTCCGCCCGCATAGTCTGCGGCTTCCAGAATGGTCACGTCGTGCCCCGCCTGTTTCAGATCATACGCGGCCGCCAGGCCGCTATATCCCGCTCCGATAATTGCTATTTTCATCTCATGTCCTTTTGATGTCCCGGCAGAGAAGGCGGTTCCATGGTTGGGACTCGCCGCGCCGCGACCCACTTAATTTTCTGTTTCAGCCCTCAGGGTATCGCTCCACTTCAGCCCTTCGCGCGCCATGTAATATGCGCCCAGCAGGGTGATGGGCAGCCAGAGCGCCACGTGCAGGGTCAGGGTATAACCCGCCGCCGTCGCCTGGTCCACGCCGTAGGCGGTGAGCACCGCGATCCCCGGCGCATCGAAGGTGCCGATGTAACCCGGGGCGGAGGGGATGGTGGTGGCGAGGTTGACAATGCCGTTCATCAACATCAACGCAAAGAATGACACCTGGAAATCAAAGGCATGCATCACGAACCAATACTTGCCGGTCTCCAGCAGCCAGATGATGACCGATGTAAAAAAGACCATCAACACGTTAAAGGGCGAACGCAGCGCAGCCAGCCCGTCCAGGAATTTGTGCATGATCCCGTTCACCTTCTCACGCAGGCGCAGGGGCAGGAAGCGCTCGATCATCCGCGTCCCGATCCTGGCCGTCACCTGGGGGAACATCGCCGCCAGCAGAAAAATGCCCAGCGCGCCCAGGAACACCCCGGTCCCCACGATCGCCACTTGTTGAATATTTCCCACAAAGCCGGATGCGCCGGTCAGTTTTGCCAGTTCGGGCAAGTTGACAAAGACGAACGCCAGCATGACCACGCCGTCGAAGATCCTTTCCACGATGATGGTCGCCAGCGAGGCCGAGACCGGCACGCCTTCCTTGCGCTTCAGGATCACCGCCCGCAGCACTTCGCCCGCGCGCGCGGGATAAATATTGTTGCCCATGTAGCCGATGGTGGTGATGGGGAACATGGTGCGGGTCGGGATCTTCTTGATCGGTCCCAACAGGTAATGCCATCTCCAGGCGCGCACCCACACCCCCACAAAGTACACACCAATGCCGGGCACCAGCCAGATGTAATTCGCCTTTTGCACCGTCTGCCAGAAATCATTGAGATGAAGTCCGCGCAGGGACAGCCAGATAAAAACGATGCTGATCAGCACGCCCAGCCAGAACTGCCAGTTTTTTATTCTCATAGAGCGTGATTGTACCAAAGGAAAGGGGAGGCACAGGGAAAACAAAGTAAAATCACCCCATGAAAAAATATTGGCTTAATATTCAGGATTATGTTCTTATTGTGCTGGGCGCGCTGATCCAGGCGGTTAGTTTGCGGATATTCTTTGTCCCGGCCGACCTGGCTTCGGGCGGAGTGAGCGGCGTGGCGCAGTTGATCAATCACTTTACGGGCTGGCCCATCGGCTTGATGGTCCTGGTCGGCAACATCCCGCTCTTCCTGCTCGGCTGGCGCTTTCTCGGCGGGCGTCACTTTGCCTTGCGCACCGCGCTCGCCATCGTGGCCTACTCCCTGTTCACAGACCTGCTGGTGGGACTGCCTTTCTTTGCCCCGGGCGGCGCGGCGGATTTTTTGATCAATGACCTGAAGGGTGATATTTTCCTCAACTCATTATACGGCGCCATTACCGGCGGCATCGGCTATGGGCTGGTCTATCGCGCACGCGGCACCAGCGGCGGCTCGGATATCCTGGCGCGCATCCTTAACAAATGGCGCGGGGTGTCGATGACCCAGAGTTATTTGATGGTGGATACGGCGGTCATCCTTTCGGCGGGATTTATCTTCGGTTGGAAGCAGGCGCTGTACGCCATGATCACCCTCTACGTCAGCGGCATTGTCTCGGAGACGGTGCTGGAAGGCGGCGAGACCGTCCGCGCCGCCATGATCGTCACCGCCCAACCCGAGCTGGTATCTCAGCGGGTCATCGCGGAACTGGAACGCGGCGTAACCTACCTCGAAGGCCGGGGCGGCTATACGGGGCACTCACGCCCGGTGCTGTATTGTGTGGTGAACCGCATGGAAGTCGCCGCGCTCAAAGCCATCGTCCATGAAACAGACCCCGAAGCGTTCATGGTCATCGGGGTCGCGCACGAGGCATTGGGCGAAGGCTTCAGACCCTTGAAGGAGAACTGAGCCCGCCCGGGATGAGCGTGGTCTTTAGGATTTTCGTTTTGAATACCCGAACTGACTAAGCATATTTGGGTTGTCGCGCCAGTCTTTCGAGACCTTCACGCGCACCTCGAGGAAGACCTTTCTTCCGCCCATTTCTTCGATCTCTTTGCGCGCCGCGCTGCCGATGGATTTTAACATTTTGCCGCCTTCGCCGATGACAATGCCCTTCTGCGATTCACGCTCCACAAAAATGGTGGCGGCGATGTAGGCCATGCCGTTCTCGCGCTCCTTGAATTCATCCACGCGGACAGCCAGGCTGTGCGGCACTTCATCCCGCAGAATTTTCAGGCAGGCTTCGCGGATCAGGTCCGAGGCGATGTCGCGCTCATACGAGTCGGTCACCTGTTCTTCGGGATAATCAGCGGGTCTTTCAGGAAGCATGCCGATCAGTTTTTCGCGCAGGTCATCCAGTCCCAGTTTTTTCGTGGCGGATACTTGCAGCACTTCCACCTCTTCAAGCAGTTTAAGATATTCCTCACTGCGGGCGGATTCGTCGCCGGGCGGCACCAGGTCCATTTTGTTCAGCACCAACAGGCGCGGGATGCGCGGCGGCACCTTGTTGAGCAGGTCGGCGATGCGGATGTCGTCCCCGGTCGGCGGAGCGGCAGCATCCACCAGCCACAGGATCAGGTCCACACCCTCCAGCGCTTCCTCGGCTTCGTAGTTCAGGAACTCGCCCAATTTATGGCGCGCCTGGTGAATGCCGGGCGTATCCACAAAAACGAGTTGGGCATTTTTAAGCGTCAGGATGCCCAGCTGGCGGGTACGGGTGGTCTGCGGACGGGGTGAAACAGCGGCAACCTTTTGCCCCAGCAGCGCATTGAGCAAGGTGGACTTGCCCACATTGGGGCGTCCGATGATGGCGATAAAACCTGAGTGATGTGCAGAGTCGGTCATGATGTTTTTTGTTTCCAGTTGACGACAACCAGGCTGGCGATGATCAATACAGCGCCGGCAAATAATTGCCATGAAAGTTGTTCATTGAGAAAGATGACCCCAAGGATAACACCGCCCGGCGGAAAGATATAGGTGACCATCGAGGTGCGGGTGGGGCCGATCTCGTGCAGCAGATAATAATTCAAGACAATGGCCAGACCCGAGCCAAGCACACCAAGCCACAGGATGGCGATCCAGGTGATGGGCAGGACGGGAATTTTAAACGGTGTTTCAATGAACGGCGCAGCCACCCACATGAAAATGGTGGCGGTCAGCAGCGGGCCGGCGGCGCGCACCGCGCCATCCAGATGCCGGGTGACCTTGCGCGCCCACACGGCGCTGCCTGCATAAAAGAGCGCGGCCAGCACGACAGCCGCCTGTCCAATGGCGGAGTTGTGCGCGTCGGAGAACAGGTCCTTGCTGAGCAGGATGATGATGCCGGTAAAGCCGATCAACAAGCCGATCACCTTCTGCGGGTTCATCCGGTCATCGTGCAAGTAAAAATGCGCGATGATCAGCGTGAAGAGCGGGACGGTGGCATTCAGAATCGACGCCACCGCTGAGTCGATGGTCTGCTCGCCCCATGAGATCAGGAAGATGGGGATGGCGAGACTGGTGGGTCCGAGAATGGCGAAGATCAGCCAGGTCTTGCGGTCACGCGGCCATTTGTCCTTTTGGATAAAAGCCACAGCGGCGGCACTTAACACGCCGAACAACATGCGGAAAGCCACCAGCGAGGTGGGTCCCGCTTCCTGCACTCCGAGCTTGATCCACAGGAAGGACGAACTCCAGATGATGCCAAGGGCAATAAAGGCGAGCCAATGTTTTGTTTTCAAGTTTCTCCGGGTTGAACAATGTCGGCCTGGGTAAAGCCGGGGGGGGCAATAGACAGGTTCGGGTTTCAGAAAAAACGTCCCGAAGGTAGTCATGAGACGCTCAAAAACCTCGAAATAAACCTTCGGGACGGTGCTATTGCGGAAATCGATCAGCAAGCTGCCGGGCGCTTTGGTTTGACGCGCCATAGCTCACGATGGCTGCATCCAGGTTCCAGTCTTTGTAAAGCGTCAGGGCGCGTTCCATACTCGCCATGATCCAGGCCAGCGGGTTGCCAAACACTCCCCCGCCCAGGGATGTCAAGTAGACGCGGTTATTTCCGCTGGCCGCCGAATTCAAGATCGCGGTGCAGATTGTGGCTTCGTACGCCGCATCCAATACCAGCCTGGCAAAGTCCGCCCAAAGCGACTCGTGATGCCTGGCATAAGCCACCGGCATGGCTGAACAATAGGCCTGGGTGACCAAGTGACTGCAGCCCGTGACTGTCACCTGCGTGTCCCATTGTATACCAATCCGCAGCAGCTGCCGGTATTCGTCCAGTTCCTGCGCGCTGCAAGCTTGCAGCCGCGCCGCGATCTCGGCCAGTCCGGCTTGGGATGCCAGGGCATACCCGTTGCGCATTTCCCAAAGCCGATTGCCCGCGTTATTCAAGGCCATCCCCAGGTCAGCCAGGCAGTCGAGCTGGTTCCCCGCCGATTGACCGGTCTGCCCGTTGACGCTGGCAAAATAGTTGCGGAAAATGGTCCCGGCGCCGCAGGCCATGGCGCAGGCCGGTCCCTGGGTGTGATCGTTCCCGTAGATGCCCACCCCAAACTCGGGCGTGACCTTGGGGGAGGTCATTTCAAGCAAATTGAACTGGGATGCCACCTGGAACAGCGCCCCGGCGTTGGACTCGTCCACATGCAGCGCCCTGACATCGCCCACCACTTCGCGCACCGACAACTTACCCGCGCTGTGCGCGCAGGCTTTCACCCGCTCCCGCAGTTCGGCCAAAGAGGGTGTCTGGAGGGTACCGCAAGTGAACACACGCCCATTAACCACAGACTTCAACTGGCTGCCTTCCAGCACCAAATTGTCCCGCACCTGCTCCGGGGACACCTCATGAAACCCGGTCAACTGTTCAAACCATGACATCGAACATACTCCTCTGGATAATATTGGGTAATGGATCTTATCGGTACCTGGAAAAAACGTCCCGCTGTCATCAGGCGCTCAAAACCCTCGGGACGGTGCCTGGATGTTATTTCGGAGACCACCTGATGAGCAGGAATAAAAATGGATCGTCACTCATCGCCGCCCCGCGTCCTGCATGACCTGCCGGACCCGGCCTGAGCAGCCATGCATTCCATTCCTGCTGTCCAGCTGCATTATGCCACGGTTGTATCCTTAAGCACATTGTGAAAGTATTGAGTGCGCAAGCCGGGTCATGGGTCAAGATGCGGACCGGTAACCAGCCCAAGAAGGTGGGTTATGGCTCAGCATCTGACAGAGAATTCAGTCCCCGCGCAGACAAACGACTATGCGAAAATGACCTTTTTTCAGTCAACTTGTGCATGGCATCAATCCCGCTCGTTGAGCTCACCTGTGACGGCTTTATAATTTTTTCTTTCCAGCAGACAAGATGCAAACTGCCTGTTGTTCACCCGGCTTTGTTGTTGTACTTGTATCCCTTTTTAAAGAAAGGGATACAAGTACAACAAGTCAACTTGCCCAAAATACAGAAAAATTCAGCCCGGATACAAGATGGACCCTGACAGGGTTCCAACCCTTTTTCCGCCTTTTTGTGCAGATCGCCCATGCCCAAACCATCACGATTTCGTATAGAAGATTCTAGATCCAGACCCAAAATTCATGTCGTTGCGAGCCGCCGTTCCTGCATTTTGGCGGCGCGGCAACCTCCCAACTTAATTCAAGACACTGACTGGCAATAGACCAGCCACGAATGGAAAACGAATACTCGAATATGTGACTCTCTATTCGTTCATTCGTGGT
>JFJP01045584.1_pt1 | contig 10375 bp, 6 predicted proteins | sample 431651 | NCBI WGS metagenome assembly JFJP01 (sample SAMN02602958, study PRJNA72255) | Microbial mat metagenome, whole genome shotgun sequencing project. | biome: fresh water; feature: sink hole; material: water; isolation source: purple microbial (photo- and chemosynthetic) mats found in... | reverse complement strand
AACCAGTATTGATGCCGTATACTTCAATCCCGCAGGCTTAACAAAACTTGGGAATGGGTTTTTTGCCTCAATAAATAACCAGACAATAGGTCAGACCAAGACTGTTGCGAATAATTATTCTTATCTCTCAGGTTCACCAAGGGAATTTATCGGAGATGTAAGCGCCCCAATCTACCCGGGAGTATATGTTGTTTACAATACTGGTAAATTGTCATTATCTGCTGGCTTTAATCCGGTAGGTGGCGGCGGTGGTGCAAAATACAACACCGGATTGCCTTCATTTGAAATGGGTATTGCCGATATTGTACCAGCATTAAACAATCCTCCAAATAATATCCCAACTTCACAATACGCTGCTGATATCTTCTTCGAGGGATCATCAGTATATTTTGGCTACCAGGCTAATGTCGGCTATGAGATTAACGATCAATTCTCTGTAGCTGCAGGGATCCGGTTAGTTAATGCTGCAAATACATATAACGGCTTCTTAAAAAACATCAGTATAAATCCGACTTATCCTGCTTTTGGAGCTTCTTATACCGGAGGAATGGTACTTGCCAGTGATTTCTTCACTTCCGGAGCTAACTTTCTTAACACACTAGCTGCAGGAGCATCGGCATTTGTAACAGGTTTGCAACCAATTGTAGATCTTGGAGCAGGTTCAACACTTCTTTCAAACGGTACAGCTGTAGGCTTAACAGCAGAACAGGTTGGCCAGATTCAGCAGATCCTCGGAGCAGCTGGTATGACTCCTGCACAGATAGGCGCAGCAACAATTGTTGTCGCTCAGGGAACTCTTTCTGCAGCAGCTCCTGTTTTCACATCCAAAGCTGGTGCCATGTCGGCATACTCATCAGCTACCCAGGACATTACTGTCGATGCTGAAGAAACAGGAATGGGCTATACACCAATAATCAGTGCTAACTATTCTCCTTCCGATAATCTGAATATATCACTAAGATATGAGTTCCACACAAAACTTGAACTCACAACAAAAGTGGTGGGTAATAACGGTGGAGGTATCTTTATTGACGGTGAAAAAGTTATAGCTGACATGCCAGCTTTACTTGCTGTTGGAGCAGAATTCAAACCTATGGATAAGCTTATGGTTGCCGCTAGCATGAACGTGTATATGGATAAAAATACCGATTATGATGGAAGCGAATCTGTCGATATAAATATGATTGACAAGAATTTCTTTGAATATGGACTCGGAGTGGAATATAGCCTTACAGAAAAACTTCGTGCCAGTGCTGGATGGGTTGCCACATCAACAGGCGTTAACTCTGATTATCAGTCAGATATGAGATACAGTACCAACACCAACTCAGTTGGTGCAGGATTTGGCTACAGAATATCACCTAAGATCGATCTGAACCTTGGGGCGCAGTATACTTTCTACGCTGAAGGATCGAAAGATTTCAACCATATGCTGGGAACATTCCCTGTTGCTGTTACAGAAACTTACAACAAAAAGACATGGGTTGTAGGTGTAGGACTTGATTTCTCTTTCGGAAAAACTGAATAAGAATAAATCAATCAAATACTTAAAGAGGCTGGCTCAATGGAGTACAGCCTCTTTTTTATGTTTTGTGCGAAAGACATTAATAATTAATTGGCAAATAAGTTATGTGACACAAGTCACACAAAATATTATTTGCACTCCTACCATTATGACACCTAGCTCTGGAATAGCCAAATATGAATGACTCCCACCGGGAGCTCTAATCTTTATACATATTTATTGTATAATTCCAATATTTCCGGACGAACGACGCTGTAAGCGTCAAAATCCAATAGCCACGGTAACGTCCTTGGTAATTAGATAATAAATGAAACAACGCCGGAGGCGTTGAAAATCAAATAGTAAGAATAAATTTATTGAAGGAACATTCTGTGGATTTACATGAGGACTCTCAGATATTTTAATCATTTTCAACCCACTTCCGGGGTTGAAGTATCTCTCTCAACCTTTCCCACGGACGTTACCGTGGCTATTGAATTTTCAGCCATTCAGGCTGAACCTTCCGGGACAAGCTTACCAAAGGGAATCTCCTGATCAGTTCACAATTTATCTTAAATTATCCAGGGCGGACAATCACGAATCAGCGGGAAGATCAATTCAGATGCTTAAGGTACAGAGGAAGGCCGGGGATACCAGATGATTCAAGTCTCCTGTACCATTCAGCAGCCTTTACAGTGTTTCCGGTTTCCTTTGCCAGCTTTATAATATACACATAAAGAATCCCTCCTGTATTAATCTTTTTCTCTGCTGCCTCATCAGCAATATTTATCAATCGAATCAAAGCTTTTGACGGCTCATTATTCTCAGCATAAAAGATTGCATCATCAATCTTTCGATTAACCTCCCCGTTAAGCACAACACCGTAAAATGAGAAGCAATTGTCGTTGCAGTCTTCTACGATATCTATCCAGCTTAATACGGGTTTAACAGCCGGAAATTCAAGCCTGAAGCTTAGTCTCTCCCCAATATTCTTAAAATTGTAACTATCAGGACAAACTGGGATTCCTGTAGCTTTTGTCAGCAAGTACCTTTCCCCTGACTGATCAGAAATATAGATGTTCCTGTCAGCACAGAAACTTCCGCCAGCTATCCGGTTTTCAACTGTAAGGTATACCTCTGTTCTGTCAGTTTGCAGATCAATTTTGGTAATCTCAAGAGTCTCATGACTCTTGATAGCATAGTTAGGCTGTATGACAGTTTGAGCTGATACTGTGTTTATGGCAAATATCAGCAATAATATACCTGATGTATTTTGTAACATATATGTAATCGTATTGTAAGTAAACCTTAACTCTTCTTTAATCATTATGGCACATCTGCGATCTAACTTTGTCCCGAAACAAAAGAAGAAAATAATAACGTAACAATATCTAAAAACAAAAGTAAACAAATTATGAAAAAATTATTATTCTTAGCAATAATTGCTTCACTGGCAATTTTAAATGGATGTAAAAAGGAATATGCTATTCCAAAGGTTTCTGCTCCGGCAAACCAAACTGTTGAAGTAGCCACTGAAGTAGATCTGACTTTCAGTTACACTGCCGAAGCCGGATACAAAGCATCTACTTTAGTTGCTTCAAATGGTACTGCAACAATTAAGACAAATGGCGCTGTAGGTTCTGAAAGCGGAACAATAGTTGTAGCTTTTACTGCTGGCAGTTCTTCGGGTGCAGGATCGGTGATACTAACATTAGTGGACGGCGAAGCACAAGCCGGGTCAGCTACAGCAGTCATAACTGTATTTGAGGAAGGAGCTCCTTCAGTGACTGCTCCGGAAAGCACTTCAGTTGAAGTAATAAAATCGGTTGATATAACATTTACTTATGCTGCAGAAGGTGGATATAAATCCTCCTCAGTAACAGCCACTAATGGAACTGCTGTTGTTAAAACAGGAGGCACAGCCGGATCAGCAAGTGGTAGCATTGTGGTTACCTACACAGCATTAAGAGCAATCGGAGCAGGTTCAGTATCCCTGACTGTAACTGATAACAATAATAAAGAAGGTATGAGCACCGCTGTTATGGATGTTCAAAACGTTCCGACTGTTTCAGTAACTGATAATATTACAGAAAACACTACATGGGAAACAGGTAAAGTTTACATCCTTGAAGGACGTATAACAGTACTACCCTCTAAAACACTTACTATTCAGTCAGGTGTTATAGTAAAAGGACGTGCAGGCACAGGTTCCAATGCAACAGCCTTACTGGTTGCCCGCGGTGGAAAACTGATGGCTGAAGGTACAGCAGAGGCTCCGATAATTTTCACATCAGTTGCCGACATGATACTTCCAGGTGAGATTGCAAGTCCTAACCTTGAAACACATCAGTAGGCATTGAAGGTATCCCGGCATCTGACCTGAATGGTTTATATGGTGGCACCGATCCCCTGGACAATTCAGGATCAATAAAATTCATCTCAATTCGTCACGGCGGCGCCAACATTGGAGAAGGTAACGAAATCAATGGATTAACCCTTGGTGGCGTGGGTTCAGGTACTGTAATCGAGAATATTGAAGTAATTTCTAATCAGGATGACGGAGTAGAATTCTTTGGTGGTACAGTAAATGTAAAAAATGCAATATTCTGGAACATCGGGGATGACGCAGTAGATACAGATCAGTCATGGGCCGGTACAATAGACAATTTCATAATTGTTAATCCAGGTGATGAGTGTTTTGAACTCGATGGTCCAGAAGGTACAATGGAAGCACGTCATACAATAATAAATGGTAGCGTTAAAGCAATGGATGCAGAAGGACTGGTTGATCTGGATGACAATTCCATAGTGACAATGAACAACATCTATTTCTTTGGAATAAAAGCCGGACAGGATTTTGATCTTAAACCAACCGGACTTACCGTTACTAATCTGGAAGCAACCCTGCCTGATGGTGCACTGGTTACAGACTTTTTCAAAGGAGGTAGTGACGCTGCCGTGACTGTAGTTGCTGCTGGCGCACGAAGTGTAGGAGCTAATGTTGCAGATTTCGCAGATTGGTCATGGACTTCAGTATCAGAAACATTAACAGGCTTTTAGCAGAAGTTTAAAATAATAACAGCCGAAACTCGCAAGTATAACCTACTTGCGGGTTTTAGTATTAAAATAATAACTAGATAAATCAATTATGCGCTCATTAAAATTATTCATCACGCTATTTTTTCTTTTAACATTTACCCTGGCATATTCCCAGAAAGGAACTATAAGGGGTACTGTTTTCGATGAATCACTTGGGGAACCAGTCATCAGTGCCACGATTATGGCAGAAGGCACAACAACAGGAACCGTTTCTGATCTGGACGGCAAGTTCAATCTTTCAATTGCTCCCGGGACCTATAACCTGAAAGTATCGTTCGTCTCTTACGAAACACTTGTCGTCAGCAATGTAAAGGTTGAAGACGGAAAAGTTACGCTTCTGGATGATCTGAAGCTTAAATCTGCAACTTTTGGCCTTTCAGAAGTAACTGTGAGCGCAAGTGCAGTCCGTAATACAGAAAATGCTTTGCTCTCAATAAAGATGAAATCGCCAACAGTGATGGATGGCATCTCCTCGGCCAACTTCAGGAAAATAGGGGACTCCGATGCAGCTTCATCTATGAAGCGGGTGCCAGGTGTATCGGTTGAAGGCGGAAGATATGTCTATGTGCGTGGCCTGGGTGACCGCTATACCAAAACAATTCTAAATGGCGTAGATCTCCCGGGACTTGATCCCGATCGTAATACTATGCAGATGGATATATTCCCAACAAGCATAATTGATAATATCATGGTTTATAAATCATTCAGCGCTGAATTACCTGCTGACTTCACAGGTGGGGTGATTGATATCGGAATAAAAGACTTCCCTGACCAGAAAAAAGGAAATTTCTCTGTTAATGTTGGATACAATCCTGATTTTCATTTTAATGGCGATTATCTTACATATAAAGGAGGAAAAACTGACTTCCTTGGATTCGATGACGGAACAAGAGCAATTCCTGCAACAGATAACCTCCCTTTCTTCTCAGATGTGGTAGGAAGGCCTGTTGACAGTGAAGAAGGTATAAGGTACAGGCAAGTACTTGAAAATTTCAATCCGACAATGGCAGCCATGAAACAGATGAGCCTTATGGATTACGGATTCAGTACTTCACTAGGAAACCAGGTTGCGCTAAAAAGATTAACTGTGGGTTATAATTTTGGTTTCTCTTATAAAAACAATACTGAATTCTATAAAGATGCAGAATATGGCCGTTATGGACTTTCAGGCGACCCTGATGTCACTGAAATGGAAGTGCGCGAGTTCCAGGTGGGCGATTTCGGAGTAAGCAGCACATTACTGAGCGGACTTGCTGGCTTTGCAGTAAAAACCGCAACATCAAAATACAGGATCAACCTCATGCACCTCCAGAATGGGGAATCGAAAGCAGGAGTATTTGATTATATTGGGTCTGACCAGGGAAGTAACTTTGAAGGTGTTCAGCACAATCTCGAATTCAGCCAGCGCTCATTAACAAACCTTCTTATAGATGGCAAACACTCTTTTAATGGTTCGAAATGGGATCTGGTATGGAAGCTTTCTCCCACCTTGTCAAAGATTGATGACCCCGATGCCCGCTTTGTAAGGTATATTGATGAAAATGACACCTATCTCATTAACACAGAGTCAGGCTTTCCCGAAAGAATATGGAGGGAATTGTCAGAGGTTAATATGGTTGGAATAGTCCATGTTACGAAAGAATTCAATTTCAATGGAGAGAAGGCTAAACTGCACTTTGGAGGCGCGCATACTTACAAAGAGCGTGACTTTATGATACGGAAATTCGCTCTCAATGTACGCAATGTGCCACTTACAGGAGATCCTGATGAACTTTTCAATCCTGCAAACCTTTGGCCTCTTAATGGAACCTCAACAACCCGGGGAACAACATATGAAGCCAATTTTGTTCCCACTAATCCTAACCAGTTTAATGCCAATTCGAGTAACACAGCCGGCTATGTATCGACTGAATTTAGTCTGTTAAAAGGTGTGAAAGTTGTTGCAGGAGTCCGCATGGAAAAATTCGTACAAAGATATACCGGTCAGGACCAGCTGGGAATAAATATTCTTGAAAATGAAAAGGTGCTTGATGATCTGGACCTGTTCCCCACTATAAACCTGATTTACAGTCTGACAGAAAAACAGAATATCAGGTTCTCTTACGCCAAAACTATTGCCCGTCCATCTTTTAAAGAACTATCGTATGCCGAGATATCTGACCCGATCAGCGGTCGTATGTTTATAGGTGGAATGTTCCGCGATGCCAATGATGTAGCCGGGATAGAATACTGGGATGGAAAACTGGTGAGCACTGATATCAATAATTTTGATCTTCGCTGGGAGCTGTTTCAGAAAAATGGACAGATGATCTCATTAAGCGGATTCTACAAAAAGTTCAAAAACCCTATCGAGATTGTTCAGTATGCAACACAAACCGGCTCATTTCAACCGAGAAACGTGGGCGATGGACAGGTTCTTGGTGTAGAGGTAGAATTCCGCCAGGGTCTCGATCAATTAAGTGTTGTTCTTAAAAACTTCAGTCTTACATCGAACCTCTCCTTCACGAAATCACGTATAGAGCTTAGCCCCACAGAATACCTCTCAAAAATTGAGAATGCGCGTACAGGTGAAACTATTGACAAAAACAGGGTAATGGCAGGACAGGCACCCACAATAATAAACAGTGGACTGGCATATAATGGAGGCGAAAACGGATTCTGGAAAGGGCTTGAAGCCGGATTGTACTATAATGTACAGGGCCTTACTCTTCAGTATGTTGGAATTGCTGATCGGCCTGATATATATACACTTCCATTTCACAGCCTAAATTTCAATGCCAGTAAGAGTTTCGGAAAAGATAATCGTACCCAGCTTGGATTTAAAATCGAAAACCTTCTCGACGATAAAAAAGAATCTGTGTTCAAATCATTTAACCCTACAGATCAGTTCTTCACAAAGCTGGAACCGGGTATAACTTTCCAGATGAAGCTGACTTATGCCTTTTTTTAGCCTTATAAACAAATACGGGATGTAAACAAAATACCCTTTGAAACGTAACAGTTTTGCAAAGGGTATTTTGTAATAATTTTTTAATGCCCATATAAATAAATGAGATTACCTTTGCATCTTACATAATATCAGTTAATATAGAATCAATAAACATCTATCCATGGATCTTAAAGAAAAAAGAATTCTTATTGTCGATGATGAAGAAGATCTTTGCGAGATCCTTCAGTACAATCTGAGTAATGAAGGCTATAAGACAGATATTGCACATTCTGCAGAAGAGGCCTTAAAGAGGCCACTGCATGAATATGACCTTCTCATGCTTGATGTGATGATGGGGCAGATGTCAGGTTTTAAACTGGCCGATAAACTCAGGAAAGAGTTGGATATTAATGTTCCTGTAATTTTCCTGACAGCCAAGGATAGTGAAAATGATCTTCTGACAGGTTTTAGTATCGGCGCTGATGATTACATAACCAAGCCATTCTCTGTTAATGAATTAACAGCAAGGGTTAAGGCTGTACTAAAAAGATCTAATCCGGCAAAAGCAAAAAGCCACTCAATAACAAAATTTGGAGAGATAGAAATTGACACGGCAAGAAAAAGACTTATCATCAATGACGAAAAAGTGGAACTCACAAAAAAAGAATACGAAATTCTGAAATTACTCATTGAGAATCAGACAAAAGTATTTTCACGTGAAGATATATTGATGAGAGTCTGGGGTAGTGATGTCATTGTTACCGACCGGACGGTAGATGTTAATATTACCCGGCTAAGAACAAAACTTGGCAAGTACGGACAAAGTATTAAGAATAAAACAGGATATGGATACTTCTTCGAGGTTTGATGGATAATACAGAGAGACATGATCTTTAAGAATACATTCCGAAATTCATTCCGAAATAATCTGTTCCTTTATTATTCAGCTATTTTTCTGATTTTCACAATTCTGATCCTGGTATACCTGTACAAGAGAGAAAAAGACTATCGCATTGATACTCTTAATGATGAACTATATAACATAACCAGGATAACTGATAACTTCATTAAAGAAAATTCGATTATCGAGTCTAACAATTACATAATTCTCGATTCACTTGTAAAGCTTTTACCTCAGCCAAACCTGCGCCTTTCAGTAATAAACGCTGACGGCATCGTGCTATATGACAGTTCTGTTCCAGACTGGAACACTATGGAGAACCATAAGAACAGACCGGAAATTCTGGCTTCGCTTAATTCAGATTTTGGAACAACTATAAGGCATTCAGGGACTACCGGACAAGCATACTATTACTATTCAAAGTTTTATTCAACCTATTTCATAAGAGCAGCCGTTCTCTATGATATGAGGACCATACAATTCCTTAAAACAAAAAAGTTTTTTCTGGTTGTCGTTTTTGTAGCCTTTATAGCCATTTGGTCAGTAATGCTTGTAATTACAAGCCGGTTCAGCGAATCAATAATAAAACTTAAAGACTTTGCTTTAAGAGTAAGCAAGAATGAGCCCTTTGATTTTGATTCACGATTCCCAAAAAATGAGATAGGATTTATTGGTGAAGAGATACTTGAGATCTATAATAACCTGCTGCAAACAAAAAATGACCTTGCAAATGAGAAGGAAAAACTCTTCAGCCACCTGGATGCATTGAATGAAGGAGTTGCTTTCTTCTCAAAAGACAGGTCAATTATCCTTAATAATGATCATTTCATCCAGCTGATGAATATGATCTCCGGTGATCTTAAGATATTCACTTCCAACTTCTTCGACATTACTGAGTTTAGCGAAATCATTGATTTTGTTGATAAATATTCCGAAACAGATATTAGTAGTTCAGATCTGCCTAAGACGGAGTTCCAGGTAGCAAAAGACGGTAGGTTTTTCCGGATACAATGTGTAATCTTTAACGATAAAAGCTTCGAGGTAATTCTCTCTGACATTACCAAAATAGGAAAAAACAAACTCATTAAACAACAGATGACCTCTAATATTGCCCATGAGCTAAAAACACCTGTGTCATCAGTTAAAGGTTATATTGAAACCCTTCTCAATGAACCGGGAATGGAGCAGAAAAAACAGAAGTATTTCCTGGAGAAAGCTCTTGCCCAGACAGACAGGCTTACCGATCTGATAAATGACATTGTTGTGCTGAATAAAATCGAAGAAGCCGGAACAACATATCTTCCGGAAAAGATTAAGGTCAAAAAGATAATCCGTGAAGTGTGTGAAAATTTTAAATCGTCGATTGAAGCAAGATCAATGAAAATTGATATTGAGATAGGAAGCAATGTTATCGTAACCGGAAACAAGTCATTGATTTTATCGGTCTTCCAGAATCTGATTGAGAACGCCGTAAATTATGCCGGTGATAATACAATTATAAGGGTAATTGTATATAATGAGGATAAAAAGTTCTACTACTTCTCGCTATCCGATAATGGAATAGGAATCCCGGAAGAGCATTTAAGCCGGGTTTTTGAACGATTCTACCGCATCGATTCGGGCCGTTCGAGAAAAAGCGGTGGAACAGGCCTGGGACTGTCTATTGTAAAAAACGCAATACATCTGCATAAAGGAGATATCTCAGCCAGGAACAGATCAGGCGGAGGTACTGAATTTCTGTTTTCTCTCCCGAAATAACCTGTGGCCGGCAGGTCTGTTCAATTATCAAGATACAGGTACTTTTCCTGAAACTCAGTAACCTCACCAATAACGGCTGAAGAAGTTAAGCCTGCCTCATTAAGATCCGAAAGAACTGCCTCAGCTTTGTCAGATGATACACTCATCAGTAGCCCACCCGATGTCTGGGCATCAAAAGCAATCA
>JFJP01032938.1_pt1 | contig 10375 bp, 7 predicted proteins | sample 431651 | NCBI WGS metagenome assembly JFJP01 (sample SAMN02602958, study PRJNA72255) | Microbial mat metagenome, whole genome shotgun sequencing project. | biome: fresh water; feature: sink hole; material: water; isolation source: purple microbial (photo- and chemosynthetic) mats found in... | reverse complement strand
AACATTATTAATGGCGGTGCTCATGCGGATAATAATGTTGATTTACAAGAGTTTATGATTATCCCAGCGGGTGCGCCGAGTTTGAAAGAAGCGGTGCGTTATGGTGCAGAAGTATTTCATGCGTTGAAAGGCGTTTTGAAGAACAAAGGTTTGAATACTGCGGTAGGAGATGAAGGTGGATTTGCACCTAATTTAGCTTCTAATGAAGAGGCGATTGAAGTCATTTTACAAGCGATAGAAAAAGCGGGTTTCAAAGCTGGTCAAGATATTTATTTAGGATTAGATGTGGCGAGTTCTGAATTCTATGAAAATGGAGTTTATAACATTGCTTCTGAAGGTAAGAAACTCGATGCCGCACAATTTACTGATTATTTAGCAAATTGGGTCGATAAATATCCGATTATTTCTATTGAAGATGGAATGGCAGAAGGTGATTGGGACGGTTGGAAATTGCTCACTGATAAATTAGCAAAACGAGTGCAATTAGTTGGAGAAAGGGATTGCTAATTCGATTTTAATTAAATTAAATCAAATTGGTACATTGTCAGAAACGATGGCGGCAATTGAAATGGCGAAACAAGCGGGTTACACAAACATTATTTCTCATCGTTCGGGAGAAACCGAAGACACCACCATTGCAGATTTAGCGGTTGGAAGTTGTGCAGGTCAAATCAAAACAGGTTCTTTATCAAGAAGTGATCGGGTTGCAAAATACAACCGTTTAATTCGCATCGAAGAACGTTTAGGAAGTACTGCAAAATACTTAGGTTTAGACGCATTTCCTAAGAAATAACTACTTACTCATTCCCATGCTTGAGCGTGGGAATGAAATTTAATTAAAATTCTCCCGTCGCTTCTTTAACAATACTGTGTAGAAAATTGTTAATTTCTTGAGAAACTTCTTTACTTTCTCCCGCTAATTGTGGCTTACGAAATGCCAAATAAACAACATTGGTTTCTTCGGGTTTCACAAAAAAAGCAATTGTGAAAGGACAAGCTGTTAAATTCAAAGGATTTATTTGAATCATTTTGTGAGAAAGCACCGCACTACAAAACTCAAAGGCTTCCGCTTTCTGATAAGCGTTTTTAGAAATCCCCAAATCTTTTGCTGTGCGATTTAACATTTCACTAACGTGCAATGTCCCGCTAATAATCAAACCTTTATTTGTAATCGCCTGCTGAACGTTTTCTTTAACGGTTTCAAAACTTTCGTTACTTCGATACGTTGCAATCAGGTTATCTTCTGAAACAAATTCAGCTTTTGTTATAAATGAGCTGAACATTAAAACTAGAAATAAAAAGTACCGCATAAAGTTTCTCCTTTTCAAATAAAATATTCACGAATCCACGTTGCAAAAACTGGCATCACTAATTGATTATTTTCATCAATTAATAAACGCCGCCGTAACCAAGCCTTATCTTTTCTATCCAAATCAACAAGTTTATTATACGCGAGTTGCTCTAAAATAGGTTGCAAATGCTGCGGCGTTGTTTGATATAAATTACGAAAATAATAAGTCACTTCTTCTAATGCACGTTCTTCAACTTTTTCTATGTCTTTTAAGGTTGCTTCTCGACGATTTTGCTCATTTAATGATTGCACTAAACGAGAACCATAAAATTGCAACAAAAGTGGTTGTCCAGCCGTGCGTTCAAATACATTTTCTGCAACCTCTTGAGAAATCGCTTGACTAGGAAAACCAATTACTGGACGCATTAATAATTCAAGCGCATTTTTCTTTGAAAGAAAACCAATCTTTACTTCACGCACATTAATAAAATGATCTGTCCAAATTGAATCAAGTTCATCAAAAGGTGCAACGCCCGCTAATAATAAACAAATATTACGACGATGTTGAATAATTGAACGAAAGATTCCCATTAGCTGAAGAAACTCGCGTTGATTACCCGGAAAAACACTTTCTAAACGCTCAAATTCATCAATTGAAATCAATAATTGTTGATTACCTAAACTATGATCTAATTCTCTTAACCATTCCCCCGCATTTTCTATAGTTGCATTAATGGGTAAAGTGGGTAATTTAATGTTTTTATCTTTAGGAATTTGTTCATGAATTCTTCTCGACAATGCTTGAAAAAAATGCGTTGGTTTATCAATCGGATTATCTTGCAAATCAAAGAAAATACAAATGCTATGCGGTAACAAAGAAGGTAGCATATATAACAATGATGTTTTACCCACTCGACGCGGTCCTAATAAAGCAATTGAAAGGCGTTGTTGAGGGTCTGCTAATAAGCCTTCTATTTGCATAATCAAATCAGTTCTTCCACGAAAAACCTCTGATCCACGCTCAGGTGTTAGGGGTTCTCCAGAACGAAAAGGATTAGGCACTTCACGGCGACTCACTTGCTCCGTTTCTTCACGCCAGAGTTCTAACCAGTTTCTCCAAGTTGCAAGCTGTGCATTCATCATCTTTCCTAAAGGTGAATTATCCTGATGTAGTTGAGTTTCTAATTGTTTTAAAATTATTTCAGCATCTTTTAAATTTTGCAATCGATGATAAGTAAAAATAACACTATTTGCGGCTTGTAAATAACGTCCGATTTCTTTAATTAATAAAAGCGGCGAAGAAATGTTTTGTGTAGGTATTGATAGCCATTCTCCGCGTAATTCAGATAACTGTTTAAATTTATTAGTTCTAATTAACTTAGTAATTTCATCAACTTGCAACCGCGCTAAAATTTTTTGAAAATTTGTTTTTTGCCCGGGCGTTAATACGCTTGTTTCAAGTATTTTCTTTAGTATAACAGGATTAGATTCTTTTGAAAGCAAACAATGTTTAACTAAATAAGGATATGAAAAATAAGATAAATTATGATACAAAACGGGTGATAAATGCAAGGATTCTGCGCCAGTTAAAAGCTGACGATAATAAATCAAAGTTTGCCAAAAACTTTCTAAAATATAAAAAGGTAGTCTTAAATAACTAATCGTAAAAATTAAAGAAAATGGTATGAAAAAAGCGACATAATGTTTCATAAAAATAATGAAAATCTCTTGAAAATTTGATTCAACAGAATAATTATGAAATGTAATAGCTAAACTAAAAACACCACTAATCCACAAAGTATGCAGTAAGGTGGTTAAAATGGTTGATCTTCCTCTCAAATAACCATTTGAAAGTGCAAAGGCTATGTTATCAATAAAACCCCAAACTCCACCCATAAAAATTGCAATAAAAATAATTGAATTTGGATTTCCAGATAATAACAAAATACCTTTATGTTCTAACAATATGGCAAGAAAGCCAATTAAAATCCCTGAAATCAAACTTGCAGTAATACCATTAACAATCCCAATTAATAAGCCAATTAAACCACCCACTAAAAGACCAACTAAAATACCAATTAAAACACTTAAAACAATATTATTAAAATTAAGAGAATAAGATAAAATAATATTATTTGAAAGAAATATTACGCCATAGAAACTAACAATTGGAACAGTCAGCAATGATATTTTTACGAGTTGAATAACATAATGTCTTTGAATTTCACAAAGCGATTCATGATAACACCACAAATTAAAAATCGGTGCATCTGGTTGTTCAATTCCACAGCTTTTGAGGATTTGATATAATTTAATGGGTTGCATAAAAAACAACCAAAGAAATTGAAAGAAAGGTGGTAAATTATTTGTTATGTTTCTTGTTCGATCCATTCTTGTAAAATCCTACCAAATAATTGTCCATCGGGCGTGAGCAAACCTCGTATTTTTAAAATTCTATGTCTTGTAACTATCTGTTTTCCTTGACTTAAATTTTTTAATGTGACTTTATCAATTTCTGGCAAACTATTCCAAATCCGACGTAATTTAGGTGCTGCTTCTGTATAGAAACGATCGATTGCAACTTCACTATGTTGACCTTGCAATCGTGCATTAAACAAATGAGCACCCAACAAATGCAAATAGAAAGGATGATGTCCCGCCCATTCTTTCAAAAGTCCTTGATCTTCTTTTGATAAAATTGGAGAACCCGCTTGAATAATATTTTCAACTGCTGAGTCTTCTAATAGAGTTAATCTAATTATTTTCAAGCGATTTTCTAATCCAGACGTGCGAGAAATTTCATTAATTAATAAATCCAAATCTCGCTGCGTTGCAAAAATAAAAGAAATCCGTCCTAACATTCCCCTTAAACGCTCCAAGAAACGCACTGGAAACCGTTCAAATAAGATTTCTGCATCATCCACAATAATAAGAGGAATCGTGCCTTGTTGCGTGTTTTTAGAAACCCAACGATCTAATTGATCAGCAAGACGATCCGAATCTTCACTTTCTATACGTTCTTCTATAATATTTTCAATAAAATTTGTAATCGCTTGGCTTGCACTATCTAAACCACTAAATAATAAAATTTTCTTTTGAGGTACATTACATTTGAAATGATCCATAATTTTATGAAGAAATGATGTTTTTCCCATCAGTTGTTCACCCACTAATGAAACACTTTGGTTATCTTCTAAAATGCTAAATACTTCATTTAATTCATGATTTCTACCAATAAAACGCAACGGAGAAATATATTGCGTGGGATTAAAAGGATTTCCTTGTGGTTTAATAAAAGAACTTACGTGATTTGATAGGCGTTCAGCGGTTTGACGAATGCCTTTTGCAATGTCGACAAATGCCGCATCTTGATTTGTCCACAACGTCACGGGTTCATTATTGCTAGGTAAGGCTGACAAATGAATAAAAGGCAATCTCGACATATCTGTCGGACGTAACAAAATAGGGATGACTTTTGTATGACCTTGTGCGTGGCGTTCTAATGCGTGCAATGCCATTTGATAGCATTCATCTGAGGCGAGAAAATCGGGGCTAATTAATAATAAAATCAATTGCGCGTTATTCAAATGTTTCTTTACTTCTGTTTCTCTAATATCACCTGCTGCAATTTCTCGATCATGCCAACCGCAAATAATACCTTGATGTTGTAATACTATCAAATGCTTTTCTAAGGTTTGACGCAAGATTTCATCTGCATGAGCATAAGCATAAAAAACTTCAACTGGTTTAAACATAAGTTGCTTAATTATTCTTCTGAAACTTTTTTATGCTTTGGCGTATCATCGTCCATTAAAATTTGATGCGCTGGACCTTCTAAATCCTCAAATTGACCGCTTTTAATCGACCAAAGAAACGCAGCAGTGATTCCAACCACTAAAACCAAAGAAACGGGAATTAACAAATATAAAATATCCATGTTTATCTTCTAATGCTTTCTTCTAATGGAGAGTGAAATCCAGGAATACTTTGTTTTAAAAAGGTATTCGTTGTTTTACCAGTGCCCGCCAAACCTTTAAATTCAAACTGTAAATAAATACCGTTACTGTAATCATTTTGGGCATTTTGTAAATAACGTCTTCCAACCAAACGAATTGCCCAACAACAGCTTTCATATTCAAATCCAGCAAAGGTTTCTAAATGCTTACTATTTTCTAATGAATAATTCCAACGTCCTAAAACCCTCAAATAATTTGTCACAGGTAAGAACCAAGAAATATCTGTTTGATTCATTTTCTCTGGCAAATCTTTACGAAGTCGATGTGCTAAATTAATAACTGTGTTTTGACCTTTTGGTTGATAAGTTAAAGCTACTGAGCTTTTAACTATTTCTTTTTGTTGATAATTCCATTGCAGATTTTGGCTAAATGTGAAATCTTTTGATAATCTAAAAGAAACTTCTTCTAATAAATCAGAATTATGATCTGTAATAAAACGAGTTTGAGTTGGTAAAGTGACTTGAGGCTTTTCAAAATAATAAATTTGTCCAATACTTGCTTTCACATATTCCTCACCTGTTTCTTGTCTTAAAAATCGAGTTGTAATGCTCGTTGCAATCCGATTTTCATCACTTAAACGATCAATTCCACTAAAACGATTATCTCTAAACATTTGGCTAAAAGAGAAATCAGTTTCTGCCGAATCATATATTGGGATATTCTTTTGATCTTTGTAAGGACGATACAAATAAAATAAACGCGGTTCTAAGGTTTGTAATAACGAAGAATCATTAAAATCTAAAGTGCGTTCAAAAAACAAACCACCATCAGCAGTTGCACTATATAAAAAACGATTTTCATTGGTTTGAGAATCTAAACTATAATTTGTATAATCAACCCGTAATTTAGGTTCAAAGAAACCCGCAAGTTTCTTAAAAGGATAACTCACCGCACCCGTAAAGTTGCTCCGTTTTCCATTAATGGCTTCTTTATCGTCACGATTGAAATGAACATACTCTGCATTGCTCTGAAAATAAAGCTGGTTGTTACGTTTAGTTTGAACTGTTTCCGCAAGCAATTGTGGCAACCGTTCATAAGGTTTAGCATTTAAATCTTCTAATAAAGATTGATAACGTTGCGCTCTTCCTGTGAAACGTAATAAATTGTTTTGAAATTTTAAATCTGCACGTTGTTCTAAATGGGTAATATTATTGATTTCTGGGGTTGTTCCAAAATGCTCAAAATAACGAGAATCTGACGTTTTATTATAATAAAATTCTCCTGTCCATTGTGGATTAAATTTAGTGGTATTTTTTACTTGCCAGAAATAACGTTTGCTCTGATCAGTTTCTTCACGATCATTTGGTAAATATTCATTAACTATTTTACCATTAGAAGTTTCTGTCAAATAACGAAATTCACTATTTAACATTAAACCGCGATTGGTCATTAAACGAGGCGTTAAGGTTGCATCATAATTTGGTGCAAGATTCAAATAATAAGGCGTGGTGATTTCAAATCCTCGAGTTTTTGAATAACCACCCGACGGCATTAAGAAACCACTTTTTCTTTTATCACTTAAAGGAAAACTAATGTACGGCAAATAAAAAACAGGCACATCTTTAATATGTAAAGTGGCATCTCTTGCAATGCCCAGTTCTTCTTTAAAATCTAAATCAACTGTTTTACTTTGTAATCGCCAAGTTTCTTCATTTGGATCGCAAGTTGTATAGCGCGTTTCTTTCAATTTTATTTGGTCTTCATTCAAACGTTCTGCGTGCAATGCTTCTCCATGTCCTCGACGTTTTGGCAACCAATATTGCATATCAAATGCTTCACCAGTTCGATCTGAACGAATGTTGACTTTTTTTCCTTGTGTAATCAATTGTTTATCCCACAAAGTAACATTACCTTCCGCAGTTAATAACGCAGTATCTTCTTGATAAGTTACTTGATCGGATCGCACGGTACGTTGTTGATATTGCAGCAAAACATCGCCTTTAAACAAATAATGTTTAATACCTTTTATTTCACGAATATCGGCTTGATTAGAACTCAAATGATAACTATCATCTTGATATATTTGAGAATTCGGACGAACTGGCATAAAACTGTCCATTGCTTGACACAAAGCAGTATTCTCACTATTTGCTTGTGTGTAGAAACCCAATATAATTAAAGGAAACCAAGGATATTTCATAACAAGTTCCTCAAAAAGTTATTCTTCATATTTAACGGGCAATGTTTTATTAACAACCATTGGAACTGCATCTTCTTCCATTAAACGTTTTACTTCACTCATTCTATCGCGGAATTGACGCACATATTCTCGATTATCTGCATCGGGATAAATGATTTGTGGAACAATAATTACCACTAATTCAGTTCTCGTGCGAGTACTATTTTGGCTTTGAAATAATTTTCCTAACACTGGCACATCTTTTAAAAGAGGAATTCCTTCATTACTATTATTATTTGATGTTTGAATTAATCCTCCCATAATAACAGCCGTTCCATCACGCACTACCAATGACGTATCAATCACCCGTTGTTTAAAAGAAGGCAATTTCTCAGCTGTACGTTCTGCACCTAATGCAGAAACCTCTTGTTTCACTGTCATGTTCACAATTCCATCATCATTTATTTGAGGCTTTACTTTTAAAATAATCCCTGTTTTTCTATATTGAACTTCATTTGAAGTTGTTACCCCCGTACTTACCCCTGTTTGGGTTTGATTAATACGAGTAATGGTTGGCTCATCTGAACCCACGTTAATTGTTGCTTCTTGATTATTTTTTACTAACAAAGAAGGGCGAGAAAGCAATTCAACTCTCCCTTCGGTATTTAAAGCATTTAAAACACCTGTTATTGAACCTGTGATATAACTCACCACTAACCCATTATCACTGCGCGTTGGAAGACCATTTGTAACACCTGCATTTCCAGGTATTTTAAACTCACTTCCAATAAAACCTTTTGTTCCTTTATTAAACAAACTATACCAATCAATTCCAAACTGATTTCCTTCAGTTAATTCAACTTCAGCAACCACAACATTAATCATCACTTCTTTTGGCAAATTATCTAATAATGCAATGGTAGTTAATAAATGGCGATAATCACGAAATATTAATTTTCAAATTAGCCGCTGCAATCGCAGTATTTTGAGGATTATTTGCTTGGTTTAAAGGGCTTTGTTCAACAGGTTTAGGTTGCTCTGGTTGTTTCTCGTCGGGTTTATTGGGGTCTTTAGGCGTTGTTTTAGGGGTTTCTTTCCCATCAGTTCGAAACACATCTTTTAAGGTCGTTGCTAAGGTGGTTGCTTTTAAGTTTCTCACTCGATAAATAAAGATTTGCTCACCGCCCGCTTCATTGCGTTCATCAACAATTTCAATCCACCGTGCAACCTCATCAAATCCACGTTGTGGCGGAGAAATTACCAATAATGAATTAATTCTATCCAAAGCAATAATTTCAAATGCTGGCATTTTACCTTCGACGGCTTGCAATATTTTATCTAAATCTGTTTTTGCTTCACTTGATTTAGCATTTTGTAATCTAAACAAACGAATCCCACGATGCACAAATGGATCGGCATCTAATAATGCTAATAATTTATTGATTTTATTGAGTTTTTCAGGTGATGTTACAATACCCAAAACATTCAAATTTGAAATAACCAACAAACGACCTTCTGGTTCAACCATTGGTTTCAAAGCGGTTAGTGCAGAATCAACTGTGATATAACGTAAAGGAGTAACTTGTAATACTTCAGATGCGTTAGCATTAGCTAACTGATCTTTCTTACTTCCTATTGCATCAGGTAAAGATTTTTTCTCTTTCTTTAAATGGTAAGTATTGCCTTTTTTTTCCATTGTAACGTTGTTTTCTGCCAACAACAATTGCAATAATGCCCACAAATCATTTTGTGTTAGAGATTTATCGGGTGCGGTTCTTACAGTTACTTTTTCGGCAATAGACGAATCAATAACTACTGAAATTCCTAATGCATCTGCAATAATTTCAAATACCCCTCTCAATTCAATTTGCTCAAGATTTAATGAATGTTTATCACCATCAAGTTTATTTGCTGCGAGTGGAGGTACTTGCTTAGGGTTATGAGATATAATTTCTGGAGTTTTTCCAATATTGTCAATTATTTTTTTAGGTGTAGTCGACGTTGAACTATTTAATACGGGAACATTTTCTATGTTTTTTTGTAAAGGTGGTGCGCCCGGAATATCTAAACCAATTAAATCATTTGTACTAAGATTTTCTTTTGGTTTTGTTTCAAAAGTTGAACACGCAGTTAAGCTACTGATAAACATAAGAAATCCAATCTGTTAAAGTTTAACATCATTAAGGCTAAAGATAGCAGATAACATGATAATTACCACAGAACCAACAATAATGCCCAAAGAAACGATTAATAATGGTTCTACCAAAGAAACCAAACGACTGGTTTGTCGACGTACATTTGAATCAAAAGATTCGGCGAGTTTATCTAAAATGCTCGCTGTTTTGCCTGATTCTTCTCCTACAATTACCAATTGAGGCAATAGAACGGGAAACTGATTTGTATTTAATAATGCTTTACCTAAACTAATTCCGCGTCTTACCGATTCTTCTACTTGTTCTAAACTATCAGCTAAGACTTGGTTCTCCATTACGCCTCGAGCAATATGTAATGCTTTTAACAGAGGAATACCAGAACCTAGCAACGCCCCTAATGTTCTACAAAAACGAGAGCTTTCTGACTCGCGTAAAATACCACCAAACAGAGGAAGTTGTAATAAAAATTGATCACGTTGTAATCGTAAATTGGGTTTGGTATCTAAATATTTCCAACTAAACCATAAAATGGGCGGAATAAATAACAATGTCCAACCATAATGTTTCAACCATGCACTTAATCCTAAAAGAAGTGCGGCGGATTCTGGCATTGATGAACCCATGTCTTCAAATAAGGTTGCAAATTGAGGAACGACAAAGATCATTAATGCCATCACGCTCAAAATTCCTACCACTAATAAAATCAGCGGATAAATCATTGCAGAAATCAAAATTCGACGAGATTCCTCTGCTTCTTCTAAGAATTTTGCCATGCGCGGCAATAATTTCTCTAAAA
>JFJP01036337.1_pt1 | contig 10376 bp, 9 predicted proteins | sample 431651 | NCBI WGS metagenome assembly JFJP01 (sample SAMN02602958, study PRJNA72255) | Microbial mat metagenome, whole genome shotgun sequencing project. | biome: fresh water; feature: sink hole; material: water; isolation source: purple microbial (photo- and chemosynthetic) mats found in... | reverse complement strand
TCAGAACTGCTTCCCTTCAATGTCCCGAGGAAAGAAGTGTTCGACTACGCTGCCGTTAATTGGCTTGCACTGGATTCATGAGACGGATACGTTCTATGTGTTTTTTTTTAATAAATGTGCACATAGGCTGCAAGTACAGGACCAACAATATCCAGCACTTTACTGGGAATCGATGAGGGTGTGATCAGTTAAGGTCGTCAATTAATTGTTTGACTTCCTGTAAATTCATGTCTGCGGAGTAGTCATCAATGTACAAACGGATTGTTTTCTTATCATCTTTTGAGAACGGACTCGAGTCCTTAGTAGATTTAAGCTGTATTCTGAAAATATTTTTATTACTTTGGTTGATTGAAGATATTGAAACGGTAGGTGATGTTGAGGGTGTAAGAACCTGAGTTTTGGTAACAGAGTTATTTGTTTCAAAAACCATAAAATCGATAATAGTTGCCCTGTTTAAAGGCATTTCTGTTGAGTAAATAGTAATAATTTCTTGTAGGGCAGCTAATAACTCGTTCTTTACTTTTTCATCGATTGTTACACAATAATTAAAATCGTTGAAATTAATTGATTGCCGGATTGTTGATGTATTATATAGGGGAGAAATGAGAGCAAACATATCTTCATTAATTTTATAAACCTTGATGAAAGACCGATCGGTGGAAATTACTTTTAGGTCCATGTACCGATAACTGGTTATTTGTTCAGATAAACCAATGTTTGTGAAAGAGTTGGTTTGGCATCCTGCCAAAACCAGAATTACTAATAGGATGAGAAATTTTTTCATGACGGCTCCTGATAATGTTAATAAATTAAAGTACCGTAACCAAGTACGGAATTCTTCTTAAATTGAATACTATTACATGACAACCCTATGATGCGTTTTCAACGATTATGGCAGTTACCGGCACAACACCTGTAGGAACAGAACTTACGGTACCGGTTAGTCGAATGCCAGTAAAATATCTGTCTGTATCAGATGACCAAAGATTTGTGGTGATGACTTGTTGGTTTGCGATACTTGCTACTGGAATCTTAAATGCGATCGTACCGGAGCCGGAAGTTACGTTCGAACCTGTAATCAAAAAAACATCACCATTGGGAGGATCAAACACGGAAGGTGTTCTTGTGTCTGTAATTGTGTAATCATAAGAAATGACGAATTCCATAGCATTTGAGCTGTTTCTGAATGCTTTGACATTCGAAATCACGCAATTTGATCCATCATTAATTTCCCATGTTGTATATGTAGTGTTGAATTCCCCCGATGTATTCCAGCCGGGGACGTCTATACTGCTTGCTTTCGGACATTCGCTTCGGTTACATAGAAGATCAATTGCTGCAACCCAATTGTTTTGAATAACAGTCATAGAAGTATTGAGATACGTTTTCATGAACCACCAGAACGGATTTCCTGAATCAGGATATTCTCCACTGCCAGCTGCATATTGGTTTTTGATGTCTTCGGGTACATAGAGTACATAATTGTATTCCATTCCGTCGCCATTAGTGCCGACTTCACCAAAGAGGCAATATATGCTGAAAGTGTTGGCATCACGGGGATATACTTCGCTGTTATAGGCACCTTCTGATGTATATTTCAGCAGGACACCAATTATTGCCTCCCCCTCTGATGGAGCTGCACCACGGGCAAAAGTGGTTCCAAAGTTAGTATACACTTTGTATGTTGAATCAGCTTCATTTGTCTCAGAATCAGCAGGATTTGTACAGGAAATGACAAACAAAACACTAAACACGACTAACATTGAAATGAGCGCAATTTTTTTCATACGATCTCCAATAAATAATGATTAGCTTACTATAGCACAGTTTTCTTGATTTCTGTCTTTTACTACATCACTTCAAGCTTCTTAATCTTTTTTACGATAGTGACAAGATGGCACTTTTTGTCGACCATTCCGTTCCGGTTACCCTTGGTTTTGTCTCAATCTTCCTCGTCAGTTATTGCCTTGAGGCGCGTGCACTGGTGCACTTATGCACCATGTATTGTGGCTGATCACGGAATTGGTCTTAGGCGTATGGCAAGCGGAAGGTGATAAGGAGAACGGCAGGGGCATCCAGCAGAAGAGTCCTTGGCTTCAATCGTATCCCGCATGTCCGATGAAGCAATCCTTCCCCTAGCTAGTTTCGTGATGTTAACGGTTTGAGTAAAACAGAATCAATCCCTAAATGCTTCGCGACTTTCGAAATGGTTGTGTTGGAGGAATCACAGTATTAATCATATCATTCTTGAAATCTTGTGAATTATTTTTGTTTTTCTCATATTTACGATTCTTAATTAAGTGTGATATTGTTCGACTTGCCCATCCACTGAAAGTGAAAGATTCTAATAGAGTACTATGAAGATAATGGGAATAAAACTGCGCATAGAACTAAATAGACGTATATATATAGACATAAATCCTCCTATAGAGTATATAAACGTATATAAACCGAACTAAATAGGTCAAAGTGTTTCGGGACCAAGAGGTCGGGGGTTCAATTCCCCCCTGCCCGACTAAATCTAAACCGATCGGTACAATACCGGTCGGTTTTTTATTTGGAAGCACGATACTTCAAGGAGTCCCCCATGCCGATGCGCAGGCGATCCCCGAGCGAGATGCGGCTCCTGTATGACTGGTTCCACCGGTATTACGGGCTTATAGAAAAAAACATCGGGCCGACCCTCGGGAAGGTACTTGACCGGATCGATCCTTCGGGGGACAGATTCGCGAACGACAGTTTTCTGGAACTCGCCTGCGGTTCGGCGAGCCTTGGTCTTCTCGTCGCGCCCCGCGTGCGGGTTTACGAGGGCCGTGACCAGTCCGTAAAAATGCTCGAGCGGGCGCGTGCGCGATGGCAGGGCGAACTTGATCCGTCCGTGCGCGATGCATATCCCGAGCCCCCGTTCTCGGTGATGGACCTGACCGATCCGGCGAATGTGACCGGAACGGCATTGGGTGTCCCCGACTGGATCGGAATTTCGTTCGCCCTGCACCTGTTCGATCCTGAAACCGAGACAGCACTGCTGAAGCGTCTGTTCGACGCCTCCGGCAAAGGCGTCATCATTTTTGACCATGAACAGCGCTGGACTCCCGCGTCGGCCTTCATCGAATGGCTTGAGGGCAGCTGGTACGATCAATACGTCAAAATCGATTTTGTTGCCGTGGCCCGTTCCATGGGAGCCCGGTTTTCGTGCGCGGTGATCGGGGGCTGCCAGGTGATGGAATTCCTGAAATAAAAAAGCACGGTTCGCAGTGAACCGTGCTATCGCTTCCGGACAGGAAATGACTCAGCCGAATTTGACGAACATTTTGGAATAGGGCACCTTGATCCTGCCGACCGTATCCTTTATTTTTTCGGTATTTTGGGAGACCAGCGCCTCCGCAAGGTCGGTAGCGGATTTCTTGACTGCCTTGTACATGCCGATGAATTCCTCATTGGCTGCATAATCGGCGGGAGCTTCCGTCCCGAGTGTACTCGCCAGATACTCAAGGACGCCGACCTGTGCGGTCAGGCGCGAAAGGCCATTCGGCTCTGCAAGGATTTTCAAGCCGTCGTTGAGGACAAGTTCCATCTGTGCGTGATACGCGTTCATGTGATCGCTGTACACTATGACCTGGTTCCGGTGCCGCAGGGCAGCGGTTTCTTCCCGTACCATTTCCAGGGTTTCGTGCGCTTCCGCCAGCTGGTTCTTTTCGATCTGGGCGGCGGCCTTCGCATAGATGCCGGCAACTTCCGTCATGGTCGAAGCGAATGCGGTGTCAAGATCGTACGGCGAGGGACGGCTTGTCCCGTAACGGGATGCGATATCGTTCCATTCCTTTTGTGCCTGCGTGATTGCCTTGCGCGAATCTTCCTGCAGATTATTTGATGTCTTGAACAAAGCCGCGCGGTAGGGAACATATGCCTTTTGCAGTGCGTCCGTTACCGGGTCTGCCGCGGAGGCAAGGGCTGCGGAGAGGACAAATGAAAATACCAATGCCGTTTTTTTCAGATTTGACACCTTCTGCATCATTTTCCCCCTGCCAGCAGTTCGCTCTTCATCGAGCGGAACAGTTCCGGGGTGATTTCACCCCGTGCGAAACGTTCTTCCAGAATTTCCTGACCCCGGTTACCTGCATTTCCGGAACCGGACCTGCCGTTTTGTGCGTTGCGAAAAAGCGCTACGACTACAAGCAGAACGAGCATGACGACGACGATACCCATAGCAATGCCTCCCCATGAATAGCCGGTCATATAACCGTGCGGTACAAAACCGTGAAACATATACACCTCCATTTGATCTGTCGGATATTAAGCAAAAATCGTGCCAATGCCGAATATCTTGATAGGGCAGCTTTCGAAAGTGTTTTCCGGTTTCAGTTACCGTTGTACGGGTAATTTTTTCCGAACATGGGAAAAATCTGCCCGTGGAATACCATCCTGGAACGGATCCTTTTATTCCATAAGATAAGGGGCAGTATGCAGACAGGCAGCGCTCAACAACAGTGTCAGACGGTTCCCTCGAGCCACTCCTTCACCTTCGCTGCGATCGCGTCGCGGATGGGCCGGATACCGGAGAGTTTTTCCTCGTCGGTGCCCGTAAGGGCGCTCGGGTCGGGGAAACCCCAGTGGATGCGGGCGTGCTTGCCGGGGAACATAGGGCAGCGTTCGGCGTTGGTTTCGTCGCAGACGGTGATGACATAGTCGAAGTGTTCGCCGCGTTCGATGTACTCCTGTGCCTTTTTTGCGTAATGGCCTTCCATCGAAATGCCGATTTCTTCCATCGACTTGACGACGAGCGGATTCAGTTTTCCGGCTTCGATGCCGGCACTGTGCACCTCGAAACGGTCGCCGGCGAGTTTTCGCAGGATCGCCTCGCCAATCTGGCTGCGGCCCGAGTTGTGTATGCATATGAACATTACGCGCTTTTTGATCATGGTGATTCTCCTGATTTCAATATATACGGGTAATATTAAAATTCGATTAAAGTTCCGCTTTATGGTTCGTCATTTTTCGAACTCGATCCGCACGCTCGTGCCGCCGTCGTTGACTATGTCGAGTCTTCCTTTCAGCTGCCTGGTCAGTTCCCGTACAAGCAGGAGCCCGAATCCCGACGATGTGCCGTCGAGCGACGCACCCGCAATTCCGGCGCCGTTGTCCCTCACGCCGATCGTCACGTGACCGTCCATGCAGGATGCCGAGACGGAGATGCGGTTGTCTGTTCTGCCGGAAAAAGCATATTTCATGATATTCGTCAGGAGTTCGTTCAGGATGATGCCGAGCGGCTGTACGCGCCTGACGTCAAGCACGAAATCTTCGATGTCCTTTTCCACCCTGATGAGCGAACTGTTCGGGAAGTTCGCAACGATTTCGTCGACCAGGGCGGGAATATATTCGCGCAGCGATATTTCGGTAAAGTTCGGGGATTCGTAGAGTTTGTTGTACAGCACCATCATGCTCTGGACACGGCTTGCCGCATCGTCGAGGGCGGCCGCCGCTTCGCTGTTCGTCAGGGTGCCTGCCTGCATGGTGAGCAATCCGTAGATGGTGGTCATGTTGTTCTTGATACGGTGGTGGACCTCTTTGAGGATGAGCTCCTTTTCTTCGAGATACTCCTTCATCCGTGCGCTCGTCTCTTCGGCGCTGATCCTTGCCTGCCTGACTTCGAGGAGCATGCGCGCATGATCGATGACCGTCGCCGAATAATCGGCGAAGAGGCCGAGCATGTCGCGGTCTGTCGCCGTAAAGTCGTCCTGGTCCGGGTTGTTGATAGCCGTGATGGTGCCGATGTTTACATCGAGATGCCGCAGCGGCACGACAAGTATTGATCCGCATCCGGTTTCACGCCGCCTTTTGATGACATCGGCCGATTCACGGGGATCCTCCCCGCTTTTGGGCGAGAGTGCCGCCTTGCCTTCCCGGAGCACCCATCCGCTGAGGCCGGTCAGAAGTTCGGCATAGCCGACCGAGGTGTTGATTTTTTCGCGGCCTGCTCCCGCACGCATGAAATGGGTGACTTTTTCCGATTCACGGTCGAAGGCGATGAGCGAGACACGGTCGGCAGGGAGAATGTCCGCTATGCTGTCGGCTACGAGCTGAAGCAGTTCGGAGAGCGATCTGGTGCCGTTAATGGCATCGCTCAAGGCGAACAGACGCTGTATTTTTTCGAAAGCTTCGCTGGCTTTGGTCATGGTGAATCGCCTCCTTCTATATAATATCATCGAATAGGGCGGCGGCGGCCATGATTCGGCGCCTTTCGATCCGATTATACCTCAGTATTAATTTGAAAAAAACGTGTTCAGCACATATACTTCAACCGGAGGCATCCGGAATGGCTAAAATTTTTTCAAGTACGACAGTGCCGCGTCTGTTCCTGCGCAGCGCCTTAGCCTGTACGGGATTCATTATCCTGCTGCAGGTTCCGGTTATCGTCCAAAGCCTGCCGCCCGCGCTTGTTCCGCCTCTGGAACTTGCCGCCCTCCTTGCCGCCCTCGGTTCGGTTTCGGCCGCGCTCTGGTTTTTTGATATAAAGGGAAGAAAACAGACTGCAGCGCTGGTCCGGATCCAGGCGGAACTGATAGACCGCGACCTCAAGAACCTGAACCGGGGAATCGCCGAATTCTCCCTTGGCGACCTTTCCGTACATCTGGCGGATCCTGCAGCCGCTCCGGTCAAAGTCGAATCCTTTCTGGCCCTCAAGGACATCGCCGCGCAGGTAAACCAGCTGCAGGCGTGCATCAGCGAAGGCATAGCCGATTTCAACACCATCACCTACGAACCGTGCAGCCGCCTTTGTTATGTCGGTACCGACAATTACCTCGAAGGCGAAAAATGCGGCGAAATGCTGGGCGAGATGCTCGGCGGTTCGGGCGAGGTCGCAATCATCCTGAACAGCCTCGACAAGGTCAATCACCGCCTGCGGAAAAAAGGCTTCGCGAACGTGCTGTCCCTCAGGTTTCCCGGAATGACCATCGTTGACATTCTCGAAACCCTGCAGGTTCCCGATACGACGTACCGCAAGACGCTCGAACTGCTCGACCGTCGTCCGAACCTCAAGGGAATCTACGTCGACGAGGCAAGCACTCCCCATGCCGCCATGCGCGCCTTGAAGGAGCGAAACCTGACAGGAAAAATCAAGGTTGTAGCCCATGACGTCACCGAAAGCTCGATGCCGTTCATCCGTTCGGGCGAACTGGTGACCCTCTCCCAAAATCCCTATGCGCAGGGCTACGACCCGGTCGTCCTCATCTACAATTATCTCGTCACCCGTGAGAAACTCATCATCGACCGCATCCTTCCGAAAACCGACGAATTCGAACGCATCGACTCGCACACGCTTTCCCAGTTTTGGGATGAACGGAACGGCCGGATACTTTCCGAAAAGGCCCGCTCGTCGCTCGGCGTGCCCAAACCGAATCCTTCGGGCAAGCCGCTGCAGATTGCGGTCATCATCCCTAACGATGCGGGTTTTTTCAAGCAGGTGGGAGACGGCGCCCGCGACGCGGAACGGGTGCTTTCCGGCCGCAATGTGACGGTACGCATCATCGTGCCCGAAGAGATGAAAACGGGCGATGTGAGCGCCGCAACGACGCGCCGGTACATCGATCGCGAAGTGCAGGCCGGCGCTACGGGCATCGTCACCCCGATTTTCGAAAAGGAACTGGTCGCCTACATAAACGAACTGCACGCAAAGGGCGTTGCCGTCGCGACGTTCAACAGCGAACCTATCGGCTTGCGCGCCATGCTCAATTCGGTGTTCGGCAACATAAATTTCATTTTCGGGTCGTCGGAAACACTTGCGGCGAATTCGAAGGAATCGATGGAAGCGACGAAGCAGATCAACGAAACCATGAAAACGATTGTCGGCAGCACCGCCCGGCAGCTGGGCAAGCTTGCCGAAACCGAGGACTTCATCCAGTCCCTCTTGCATGACGTGGAGAATGCGACCGCACGGTCCACGGAATCGCTCGGGACGGCGGACCGAACCAACGAGTTTGCGGGCATCGGGCAGTCCAAGGTGCTCGAGACGAACGCCGCTTTCAAACTGATTCAGGACAACTACCGCTCGACAGCCGGAATCCTCGAAACCCTCAACATGAATTCGCGCAAGGTCCAGTCCATCGTCGGCCTCCTGGAAGAACTGGCGGCGCAGACGAACCTCATCGCCATCAATGTGTCGATTCTTGCCGCACGGGCAGGCACGGGCGGAGCTGCCTTTGCGGTGGTCGCCAACGACATACGCAGCCTTGCGGAGCGGAGCGCCGTGGGGGCGGTCGACATCAATGCGCTCATCAAGCTGACCCTGCAGAACATCGCCGAGGTAACCGAATTGATAACGAAGGATATGGCCGAGATCGAAACGGTGACCCTCAGGGCTGCGGAAACCGAACATGCCCTCGGAGACATCATTACCGCCTCCGCCGACAACAAGGACAAGGTGCATAACGTCATTGACCTGATAAGCGACATGAAGGGAATTTCGATGAACATCCGCTCTTCGATGAAGGAGCTCGACGAAATAAACCGGCAGAACACGGAAGCAATCGGAGAGATCAATACGGCGACCTTCGAAGTCAGCCAGCAGGTGACCGACAATGCCGAAGTTTCACGGCTCCTGTGCGACATGGCCCGGTCCCAGAAGGATCTGCTTTCCCAGTATTTTAATTGAACCCCGTGTATTCGGGTCGCGGCGGCCGCGGTGTTCGCAGCCGCCTTTTTTTTATTTTGTCACGAAGTAGAGGGCCGCTTCGGCTTTCTCGCGGTTGGCCGAAACCAGAATGTCGCGGCCTGCTTCGTGCAACACATACACGTTGCTCGGTCCGACGCCTTCTTCGATTATTTCCATCTTCATTTCGGCGGGATCGGCCTTGTCGGCACGGATGTAGAAGAGCTGCTGTTTGCCCCGGCGGCAGCCGCCGATGAATACGGGGACTCCGGCAAGGGTATTGCCCTGGACGACATGGTAGAATTCGGTCGTTTCCGGGTGTTCGTATATTTTTTTGAAAGCGGTGCCTGTCTTCTTGTAAATCCTGAAATACGTGCCGTGGAACGGTTCGATCGTCGCGAATTCGAGTTCGCCGTCGCCGTCAATGTCCACCGCGGAGATGTCGCTTATCGGCCAGTCCATGAACCGCTCGATTTTCCAGGCGGCACCCGGAACGGCCGGAGGTGTTACCTCGAACGCGCCTTCCTCGCAGGTGACGAGGCCGGTCATTGCGGTGCCCCGGGTAAGCCGGCTGTAGCCGTGATTTTTGGTCATGCCGTCCTTCAGCACGGTCAGCTTGAGCGGTCCGGGGCCGGTAAACTCGCCCACCCAGATTTTTCCCGGGTTGGACCAGTCTTCCTTTGATTCCTTTGTCGTTGCCAGGGTGCAGCCGATAAAGTAGTGCCGGCCGTTTACGGTGAGGAGGTCGAACCGGTGGAAGGTGGAGTATGTCGGTGACTTCGTAGGCGCCCGAGGGGAGGGGTTTGACATGGACGACCTTGGCTTCCTCCCACTGGAACATCTTGAAAAATTTCTGGACGGCAAGGAATTCGCCGTTGGTTCCGGGTATCGGGACGATGGACATGGTGCCGCCCGGACCCTCCCATACGGTATGGTTTTCTGTATAATCCGCTCCGGTCCACGCGAGACATGCGCCTTCGCCCTCGGTCGCCAGAAGTATCCTTGTTTTGCCGTCCACCTGTATGCTGCTCGCCGAGTAACAGCGGTTGAATTCCGCCAGAAAGTGTTTTTCGATGTTCATGGGGTATACCTTCCTTTGCATTTTTTTCAGTTTACGGCATGAAAGCGTAAACGTAAAGTCTCTAAAGCTCATTGCGATACTTTTTTACATTATTTTTGATCATTTTGAATATATGTGATACAATATAAAGAACATAATGTTCATATATAGGAGACGTCATGGACGGCATCATCACCCTTGATATTGGAACCACCAGCATGCGCTCGATTCTGTACGACAGCGCCGGTCATGCGCTTCATATGGATCAGCGCGAGAATATTCCCCGTTTTTTCAATGACGGTCGGGTGGAGCAGGATGCCGGGGTGTGGCAGACCGTACTGCCCGAGGTGCTTCACGCCTCCGCCGACGCCGCGGCATCCTCCTGCATCCAGCCCCTCTGCATTTCCGTTACCTCCCAGCGGTCTTCCGTCATTCCCGTCGACCGGAACGGAACTCCGCTCTTTCCGGCCATAATGTGGCAGGACCGCCGTACCGCCGACATCGCACGCGAAATGGACGACCTCAACGATACCGTCTACCGCAAGTCCGGCCTCAAGATTTCCCCGGTGTTTTCTGCCCTCAAGATGACCTGGCTCCGCAGGAACCGGAGCGACATCTGGAACAACACCCGCAAGCTGATAGGCATCCAGGACTGGGTGCTGTTTTTGA
>JFJP01007242.1_pt1 | contig 10376 bp, 10 predicted proteins | sample 431651 | NCBI WGS metagenome assembly JFJP01 (sample SAMN02602958, study PRJNA72255) | Microbial mat metagenome, whole genome shotgun sequencing project. | biome: fresh water; feature: sink hole; material: water; isolation source: purple microbial (photo- and chemosynthetic) mats found in... | reverse complement strand
ATCTGGCAGGGGCGCTTCAGGGCGGCCAGCGCCTCGATCACGGCGGTCATTTCCATGCGGTTGTTGGTGGTTTCCAGTTCGCCACCGCACAGCTCTTTTTTTGCATCAGCCGACTTCAGCAGCGCACCCCAGCCACCCGGGCCGGGATTGCCCTTGCAGGCACCGTCGGTATAAATTTCAATTGCATTCACGAAAATTGACCTCGTTGTATCTATCTTTATATGCTTTTTTGGCGTCCAGCCCTTGATGGGTTTGCGCTATTAGCTACTGAAACTGGAGCACTAGAAAGCCAGCGAGACGGTTTCCATCCCGGGTTGAGCAGCGTCATGCCGCGCACCCGCTTGACCGCCACCAGAAAATAAGCCGCACCAAAAATAGGCCACCAGCGCCCGCCCAGCGTCTCCAGCCAGCCAAAGCGCTGCAACCAGCTTGGGCTGTGCAGCGCCGGCCGATAGCAGCCAAAGCGGCATTCCTCCACATCGAGCGACAGCAGTCTTAGCCAGGCACGCAAGCGGTAGGTACCGATAAATTCACCCGCCTCGGGCAAAAACAGCTGGCCCCAGCCCAGCCGTCGGTACAAGTGGCCACGTTTTTGCCGCAGGCCCCACAGGCTCACCGGGTTAAAGCCGCAAATCACCACCCGGCCATCGGGCACCAGCACGCGCGCCACCTCGCGCAACACGCCATGCGGGTCAGCCGTGAGCTCCAACGCGTGCGGCAACAGCACCAGATCAAGGCTGTTGGCCGGAAACGGCAGCGCCGCAAAATCCGTCACCAACGCCGCCCGCGGTGCGCCCGCCAGCCCCGCCATGGCCGGTGCGATGGCTTCTTGCGTGGCCAGCCAGCGGTGTGGCATGCGGTTGGCATCCAGTGCATCAAGCTCGGGCAAACCCAGTTGCAAAGCATGAAAACCAAACAGGTTGACCACCGTCGCCGCCATCTGCGCGCGCTCCCAGTCCAGCAGCACTTGTCCTGGCGGGCTGGCCAGCCAGCGGTGCATCCCTATAATTTGTTCGCTCATGAAGTTAATTCCACTACCTGCTTTCGACGACAACTACATCTGGATGCTGCACGACGACCAGCGTGCCCTGGTGGTTGACCCTGGTGATGCCGAACCCGTTTTTGACGCACTGTCGCGACTCGGGCTCAGGCTGGAGGCCATTCTAGTCACGCACCACCACGGCGATCACACCGGCGGGGTGAACGATTTGCGTCAAGCCAGCGCAGCGCAGGTGTTTGGTCCGCTGGGGGAACGCATGCCCGAGCCCATCACCCGGCTGCAGGACGGCGACACGCTGCAAGCCCTGGGTTTGACCATTGAAGTGCTGGGCGTACCCGGCCACACCGCCGGGCATATTGCCTACCTGCTGCAGCCTGGCGGGCAAGCACCCATTGTGTTTTGTGGCGACACGCTGTTCAGTGCCGGTTGCGGGCGGCTGTTTGAAGGCACGGCGGCACAAATGCTGAACTCGCTGAGCCGCCTGGCGGCGCTGCCCGAGACCACCCGGGTGTGTTGTGCACACGAATACACCGCCAGTGGGCTGCGGTTTGCCCGCACCGTTGAGCCCGACAACCCGGCGCTGCTGGCTTACCAGAGCCAGGTGAAGGCGTTGCGCGAGCAGCAGCTGCCCACTCTGCCCTCGACGATCGGCCTTGAAAAAGCCATCAATCCCTTTTTACGCACCCACATCGACACGGTGGCGCAGTCCATTCGCCGCCAGTTTGATGCCAGTGCGCACGACAGCGTGGCCGTCTTTGCCGCGCTGCGAACCTGGAAAGACCAGTTTTGAAAAATTTTCCCCGCCTGTGGGTGTTGCTGGGCAGTTTGTGGCTGGCAGGTTGCGCCGCACCCCTGGTTGCACCGCAGGACGCTGCACCTGTCGCGCCGGCGCCACCAGTATCACAAATAGTGCTGGCCCCCACGCAGCCAAGTTCCCCCGGTCTGCGGCCGCCGGTTTATCCCAGCGGCGGCTTGCGGCCCTTGTCTGCTGCCAGCGTGAATACCTGGCCGGTGCATGCCCTGACCCCGCCGACCGACATCTGGGACCGCATCCGGCGCGGCTTTGCCATGCCTGACCTGGACAACGACCTGGTGCATGACCGTGAGCAGTGGTACAGCAGCCGCCCCGACTACATCGAGCGCATGACCGAGCGTGGCCGCAAATACCTGTTTCATGTGGTCGAGGAGCTGGAGGCGCGCGACATGCCCACCGAACTGGCACTGCTGCCGTTTATTGAGAGCGCGTTCAATCCGCAAGCCGTGTCAAGCGCACGGGCCGCCGGTATGTGGCAGTTCATGCCGGCCACTGGCAAATCCTTCGAGCTCAAACAAAACATGTTTCGCGATGACCGGCGCGACGTGCTGGCCTCGACCCGCGCGGCGCTGGACTATCTGCAAAAGCTCTACGGCATGTTTGGCGACTGGCATCTTGCGCTGGCGGCCTACAACTGGGGCGAAGGCAGTGTGGCGCGCGCCATTGCCAAAAACCAGAAGCTGGGCCTGGGCACGCGCTACACCGACCTGAAAATGCCGATGGAAACGCAGTTTTATGTACCCAAACTGCAGGCCGTCAAAAATATCGTGGCGAAGCCCGAGGCGCTGAACAGCCGGTTGCCGCTGATTGAAAACCACCCCTATTTCGACACCGTGGAAATCAACCGCGACATCGACGTGTCGGTGGCGGCCAAGCTGGCCGAGGTATCGCTGGAAGACTTTCGGGCCCTTAACCCATCGGCCTCCAAGCCGGTGCTGCTGGCTTCCGGCACACCGCAGATTTTGTTGCCATGGGACAACGCAGGGCTTTTCCAGAAAAATCTGGAAGCCTATACCGGCGGGCGCTTGGCCAGTTGGACCGCCTGGATTGCGCCCACCACACTGAAACCTGCCGATGCCGCGACCCGCGTTGGCATGAATGAGGCCGAATTGCGCGCCATCAACCATATTCCGCCGCGCATGCTGATCCGTGCCGGCTCCACGCTGGTGGTCCGGCGCAGCAACGGCATTCAGACCGATGTCAGCAACCATGTGGCCGACAACGGCCAGCTGTCGCTGGCCCCTGAAGTGCTGCTGCGCAAGACCACGGTGAAGGCGGGCAGACGCGACACGGTGACCACGCTGGCGCAAAAATACCGGGTCAGCGCCGCCGCGCTGGCGGACTGGAACCAGGTCAAAATCTCGGCAGCCTTCAAGTCAGGGCAACAGGTCACCCTGTATTTGCCAGCCCGAGCGCAGAAAGCACGCCCTACCCGTCGCATTAACCCGGTTGCCAAGGCCAAGCCAACAGTGACGGCACGAAAAAAAATCACCAGCAAAAAGCCGGTTCGGCTGGCACGGCAATAAGGCGCGAGCGCTAGCGCCGGTCCACCAGCGCGTGGGCAATGGTGCCCAGATCGACATATTCAAGCTCGCTGCCCACCGGCACGCCACGCGCCAACCGGGTCAGCTGCACACCACGCGCCTTCAGGCCTTCACTGATGACGTGGGCGGTGGCTTCACCCTCGGCGGTGAAGTTGGTGGCCAGAATGACCTCCTGCACGCTGCCGTCAAGCGCCCGGTCAAACAGCTTTTTCAGGCCGATGTCTTTCGGGCCGATGCCGTCAAGTGGGCTAAGTTTGCCCATCAGCACGAAATACAAGCCCTTGTACGCACCGGTGCGCTCCACGGCTGACTGGTCGGCAGGGGTTTCGACCACACAGAGTTTGCTGACATCGCGGCGCGCATCCAGACAGGTGGCGCATACCGGCTGCTCGGTAAAGGTGTGGCAGCGCTCGCAGTGCTGAATGTGCTCAGTCGCTTGCGCCAGCGCCCGCGACAGCGTCAGCGCACCGTGCCGGTTGTGCTGCAGCAAGTGAAACGCCATGCGCTGAGCGGATTTCACGCCCACGCCCGGCAGGCAGCGCAGCGACTGGATCAACGCCTCCAGCGCATTGGCATCAGACATGCAGGCTCACGCGCACGACACGGCCAGGGACCGCATCAAAACGGAAATTTCATGCCGCCGGGCAAGCCCGGCATGCCGGCGGTGATCTTGGCCATGCGCTCGGCTTCAGTGTCAACCGCCTTGCGCACGGCGGCATTGAACGCAGCAGCCACCAGGTCTTCGAGCATGTCTTTGTCGTCAGCCAGCAGGCTCGGGTCGATGGTGATGCGACGCACCTCGTGCTTGCAGGTCATGGTGACCTTGACCAGGCCCGCGCCGGATTCACCCGACACCTCGACATTGCCCAGTTCATCCTGCGCCTTTTTCATGTTGTCCTGCATGGCTTGCGCCTGCTTCATGAGACCGGCGAGTTGTCCTTTGTTGAACATAAGTATTCCTTGAGTTGATAGGTAAAAATAATTGGCATCGGCCAGCTCACTGGCAACGCGTTATTGCGGCTTGATGCTGCCTGGCACGATTTTCGCCCCAAAGTCGCGCATCAGTGACTGCACAAAAGGGTCGTCAAAAACGATTTTCTCTGCTGTGAGCTGCGCTTGTGCCGCGTTGGCCGCATTGCGTTTGGCCGGGCTGTCCGTCACCCGGCCTACCTCGGCGGCGAGTCGCACCGGGTAGCCGATGCCCGCCAGCGCATTGGCCAGACGCTCGCGGCTGCCGCTTTGGTTGAGCGACTCGCGCTCCACGCGCAGCAGCCACTGGTCGGTGTCGCGCGCCACCAGCTGCGACTGCAGCGCCAGTTCACGCACCATGGCGGTGATGGACTCAGCGGCAATCAGCGCCTGCACCGTGGCATACCAGAAGTCGCCCTCCAAGCTGGCGGCAATGGGATGCGGCTGGTTGCTGGCAGACTCACGCGCCGAGTCAGCTTGCACACGCACCTCAAACGCTTCAATAACACTAGCTTCCTGCGCTTTATCCGTAAGGGCTGCAGGCTGATTTGACGTTGAAATGGGGGACGCGCCCGGCATCGAGACCACCGACAGGCGCTGGCCGGCAGGCAGCGCCTCGGTTGCACTTCTATCTGTAGCATGCTGCGCAGACTGGACGGGGGCTAGAGGCTTATTTTGTTCATGAATTGCAGGGACGGCAGGGTTCGCCGTCACAACCGCCGACAACGCCACCGGCGCAGCCACTGCGGCCAGCACGACAGGGCCAGGACTTGCCGGCGCTGGCGCAGAGGCTAGCTCAGACACCGGCTTTTTCAGAGTTTTTTTTTCAGCCCCGGCAGCCGCCACGCCCTGGCTGGGCTTGAATGCCAGCAAACGCAGCAGCACCATGGTCAGCGCGGCGTAGTCGTCAGGAGCCAGTCCCAGTTCGCTGCGGCCATGCAGGCAGATACTGTAGAGCAACTGTGTCTCATCGGCCGGCATCAGCGCCGCCAGGCGCAGCAGTTCGGCATATTCGGGGTCGGCCTCGTCGTCAGCGGCCAGGCCAGGCACCGCCTGCAACACCGCCATGCGCTGCAGCACGGCGCTCATTTCTTCCAGCGTCGAGGCCGCGCTCAGACCGTTCAGGCGCAGTGTCTCGGCGGTTTCCACCACCGTCTTGCCATCGCCCAGTGCCAGTGCGTCAAGCAGACGAAACACATACGAGCGATCGACACTGCCAAGCATTTGCCGCACCTTGGCTTCGGCCAGCGTTCCGGAGCCAAAGGCAATCGCCTGGTCGGTCAGACTCAAGGCATCGCGCATCGAGCCGCGTGCCGCGCGTGCCAGCAACTTGAGCGAGGGCACATCGGCCGCCACCTGCTCCGCCAGCAAGACCCTTTGCAGGTGCTCGCGAATCGTCTCGGGGGCCATCGGGCGCAGGTTGAACTGCAGGCAGCGCGACAGCACGGTGACCGGCACCTTTTGCGGATCGGTGGTGGCCAGTACAAATTTAAGGTACTCGGGGGGCTCTTCCAGCGTTTTCAACATGGCGTTGAAGGCGTGGCCGGTGAGCATGTGAACTTCGTCGATCATGAACACCTTGAAGCGGCCCTGCACCGGCTTGTAAACCGCCTGCTCCAAGAGTGCCTGCACCTCATCCACACCGCGGTTGGAAGCCGCATCAAGCTCGGTGTAATCAACAAACCGGCCGCTATCAATAGCAGTGCAGGCCTGGCATACGCCGCAGGGCGTGGCAGTGATGCCGCCGCTGCCATCAGGGCCTTGGCAATTGAGCGACTTGGCGAGGATGCGTGACACGGTGGTTTTGCCAACCCCGCGTGTGCCGGTGAACAAGTAGGCGTGGTGCAGCCGCTGCGTGGTCAGTGCGTTGGTGAGCGCCTGCACCACATGACCTTGCCCCACCATCTCAGTGAAGTTGCGGGGGCGGTACTTGCGGGCGAGCACGAGGTAGGACATAGCCGCGCATTCTAAAGGGCTGACCCTGCTGCCGAGCCCACTGCGCTATGGCTACAATCCCCCTTGACGGGCCTTCCCGCATGGTGAGGCGGCCAACCGGGTCAGGTGGCATCGCCATTGCCCAACCCGGCATCGAGTGGCCGTATCGCCTGCATGGCCTTGCGCCACCAGCGACATGCATCGCAGCAGAAAAAGCTACTTCCCAACCAGCTCATTTAACTTGGCCGCCTCAAAATGCTCACTCAAGGTGGCATCCACGGGCACACAACCGGGCTCATGGCGGTTGGCTTGCAGGGTTTCGATGGCTTTCCAGAGCATGGCAATCTGGTGTTCGTGACCAGAGGCGTTGTCGATCAGGCCACGCATCGCCTGGCTTAACGGGTCGTCGCTCTGTGTCACGCCGTAGGCTGAAAAACCCATTTTGGAAGCCGCTTCTTCGCGCTTGACATCCAGTTCAGCCAAGATGATGCGCGCCGGGTTACCCACCGCCGTGGCCCCGGCGGGCACCGGCTTGGTGACCACGGCATTCGACCCGACCTTGGCCCCGTCGCCCACGGTAAAGCCGCCCAGCACCTGCGCGCCAGCGCCCACCACCACGCCGCGCCCCAGGGTTGGATGCCGCTTGGTGCCCTTGTAGAGCGAGGTGCCGCCCAGTGTGACACCTTGGTAGATGGTGCAATCGTCGCCAATTTCGGCGGTTTCACCCACCACCACGCCCATCGCGTGGTCAAAAAACACGCGCTTGCCGATTTTTGCACCGGGATGGATCTCGATGCCGGTCAAAAACCGCGTGGTATGCGAGATATAGCGCCCCAGCCACTTGAAGCCGTGCGTCCAGCAGGCGTGAGCCAGCCGGTGAAACATCACCGCGTGCAGGCCAGGGTAGCAAGTCAGCACCTCCCAGGTGCTGCGGGCAGCCGGGTCGCGGTCAAGAATGCATTGAACGTCAGAGCGGATTCTGGAAAACATGGGTGGCTTCTCATTGGGTACTTGCAGCACCGGCAACGGCGTGACGCTGCCTGGATCGCTGATTTTCAGGCATCCCTGCAGGGCAACCTGCACGAATGAAAAATAACCCGGCTGGCAGCGCTGAACACGGGCCGGCTGGCAGGTTGGCAGGCTGGCATTTCTATACTGTGTGCCCCGACCATCCAATTGCCCCGCACCTTGAAAAAATTCCTGTTGCCGTCATCGCTGCTGACGTTCACCGCCATCGGACGGCTGGATATCGTGGTGATGCGCCTGCAGGCGCTGCTGGCCATTGGGGTGGTGCTGCCGTTTTCCATGTGGCGCGTCTGGCAAGGTCAGTACTTGCTGGCGGGTCTGGGCTTGAGCGCGGTCACGCTGCTGGCCGGGCTGGGGCTGCTGTCCTTCAACACCCGCTTGTTTGACCGGTTTGGACGTCATGTGCTGCCGTTGGTGGTGCTGGGGCAGATGCTGGCCATTGGCGGCATGATTGCGCTGGCCGGACCAGAAGCCAAAAGCTGGGTGTTTCCGGTGCTGGTGTCGTCGTTTTTGCTGCTGCGTGCCCGCGAGGCCACTGTGATCGCCCTGAGTTGCAGCGCCGTGGATGCCTGGCTGGTGTTTCGCAGCAATGGGCATCTGCGTGAAGCGGCCATCTTTTTTGCCAGTTGCCTGCTGGTGGTGCTGTTCACCCACCTATTTGCCAGCCGCTTGCAGGCTGACAAACAAAAGTTTAAAACCCGCTCGCTGCAAGACCCGCTGACCGGGGTTGGCAATCGCCGCCTGCTTGACGACACGCTGAGCGCGCTGGTGCTGCAGCCAGCAACGGCTGTCTGCACGCTGATCATGCTTGACATCGACCACTTCAAGCAGATCAACGACCGCTATGGCCACACCGTCGGCGATGCCTGCCTGGCGCGGTTCGCACAGGCCATCGAGTCGCTGCTGGGCACGGGCGACGTGCTGTACCGGTTTGGCGGTGAAGAGTTTGTGGTGCTGACAGCGCAAGATGCCGCCCAAGGCATGGCGCTGGCCGAGCGCCTGCGCACGCACATCGCGCAGAGCAGCATCATCCGTGAGTCAAAACTCACCGTGTCTGCCGGTGTGGCACCGCTGGTGTCTGGCTACAGCGTGCGTGAGTGGCTCAGCCGCGCTGACGGTGCCTTGTACCAGGCCAAGGAATCCGGGCGCAACCGGGTGGTGCTGGCGGCCGAAGGTGACGTGACCCGCAGCTCAACTGGCTGAGTCAGTGCTTTTCAGCATCATCTTGGCGATGCCGCGCAGGATGTGAATTTCCTCCTGCGTGACACCCGCACGGTTGAACAGCTGATTCAACCTGGGCATCAGCTTCTTGGGCGCTTGTGGATCCAGAAAGCCGATGTGAACCAGCGACTGCTCCAGATGCGCCAACATGCCTGCCAGCTGAGCGGCATCGGCCAGCACCGGCGCTGAGCTTGCTGCCTGCACCGGATAGGCACCGATGGCCTCGCGCCAGTCGTACGCAATCACTTGCAGCGCAGCGGCCAGGTTGAGCGAGCCAAACTGCGGGTTGCTGGGAATGCTCAGACACACATGGCAGCGGTAAACGTCTTCATTGGCCATGCCAAAGCGCTCCGAACCAAACAGGAATGCCACCCCTGAGTTAGAAGCATTTTTTGCCTCTAGCCCTTTTTCCAGCTGCGCTGACAGCTCTTTTTTCAATAGCGACTCAAAATGCACGCGCGGCGCCACGGTGGGCGGGCCAAAGTCGCGCGGGGTCATGGCGGTAGCGCACAGGTGCGTCATGCCGTCGAGCGCCTCGTCGAGCGTGGCAACGATGCGGGCGTTTTTCAGCACATCGAGCGCGCCGCTGGCACGTTGAATGGTTTCTTCGCGGCGCAGCACATTGGGCCAGCGCGGCGCCACCAGCACCAGATCGTCAAAACCCATGGTTTTCATGGCGCGCGCGGCCGCGCCCACATTGCCTGCGTGGCTGGTGTTGATCAGGATGAATCGGGTGTGCATGGGCGAGACGGTAAAATGGGGATATTGTCGCCGTCTGCATCGCCAGCCGGCCTTCCGAGTTCTTCACCACAATTTATGTCGCCCAATCTGCACCCCATGATCAATGTGGCCGTCAAGGCCGCCCGCGCTGCCGGCTCCATCATCAACCGCGCCGCGCTGGACATCGAATCGGTCCGCGTCTCCCAAAAGAAGGCCAACGACTTCGTGACCGAAGTCGACCAGGCTGCAGAGCAGGCGATCATAGAAACCCTGCTCACCGCGTACCCCGGCCACGGCATTCTGGCCGAAGAATCCGGCAGCGAACACGGGGCCAAAGACTCTGAATTCGTCTGGATCATTGACCCGCTGGATGGCACCACCAACTTCATCCACGGCCTGCCTGTGTACTGCGTGAGCATTGCGCTTGCCGTCAAAGGCAAGGTCGAACAAGCGGTGGTGTACGACCCCACCCGCAATGACCTGTTCACCGCCACCAAAGGCCGCGGCGCCTACCTGAACGACCGTCGTATCCGCGTCTCCAAGCGCATCGACCTCAAAAGCAGCCTGGTCTCCACCGGTTTCCCGTTTCGCCAGGGTGACGACTTTGACCAGTACCTGCGCATGATGGGCGACGTGATGCAACGCACCGCCGGCCTGCGCCGCCCGGGTGCCGCCGCACTGGACCTGGCCTACGTGGCCGCCGGTTACACCGATGGTTTTTTTGAGAAAGGCCTGCAGCCCTGGGATGTGGCCGCTAGTTCACTGCTGGTTACCGAAGCCGGTGGACTGGTAGGCAATTTCACGGGTGAGGCGGATTTTCTGGACCAGCACGAATGCCTGGCAGGCAACCCGAAGGTGTATGGCCAGCTGGTCAGCATACTGGGCAAACACAGCAAGTTCGCCAGCGCGGCGGACAAGGCGCTGGTCGGTCGCTAAATGTGGGATGCCGGGTCGTCGAGCTGCAACTGCGCCACCGGCACCGGCTTGCCAAACAGGTAGCCCTGAAACAGCTTGCAGCCGTTTTCAATCAGAAAATCACGCTGCCCGCTGGTCTCCACCCCCTCCGCCACCACGCTGAACCCCAGGCTCTGCCCCAGCGCCAGAACGGTGCGGGCAATGGCTGCATCGTTGGGGTCAATCAGCACGT
>JFJP01020635.1_pt1 | contig 10379 bp, 6 predicted proteins | sample 431651 | NCBI WGS metagenome assembly JFJP01 (sample SAMN02602958, study PRJNA72255) | Microbial mat metagenome, whole genome shotgun sequencing project. | biome: fresh water; feature: sink hole; material: water; isolation source: purple microbial (photo- and chemosynthetic) mats found in... | reverse complement strand
CAGCGCGACGCGGCGCGAGCGCGAACTGCACCTGATCGATGGTCGCGCCAGCCGCAGCCCAGGCGGTGGCGGCGAGACGCTCGACGGTCAGCGACAGCTGCAGTTCGCAGCCCGGGGCGGCTGTTGGCGCCGCCGGCAACTGCACGGTGCCGCTCGCGCCGGGTGCCAGGGCCGGGAACGGCACGGCGCCGCCGGCGACGCGGCGCCCGTCCTCTTCGACCACCCAGGCCAGGCGATAGCCCGACAGATCGAGGAACTGGTGGCGGTTGACCACGCGCAGTCGACCGGCAGCGGCGTCCTCGGCGGTGATCTGAACCGGCGACTGGACATGACGCAGCTCGAAGGCGCCAGGATGCTCGACGAGATCAGGCCCGACTACGCCGTTGAGGCACATGCGCTCGGTGCCGCTGGCCTCCCAGCGCTCGACGCCGTAGTCCCAGCGGCCGTTGCGCTCGATCGCCTTGTCGCGCCAGTCCCACACGAAGCCGCCCTGGAAACGCGGCAGCTCCCAGATCAGGTCCCAGAACTTGCGCACGTTGCCGGTCGAATTGCCCTTGGCGTAGGCGTACTCGCACATCACCAACGGGCGCTTCTCGCCGGGATCGGCCAGCATCTGGCGCACCCAATCGAGGTTCGGATACATCGGCGCCATGATGTCGCTGATCAGCGGCCCGGGGAAGCCGCTCTCGTACTGCACCGGTCGGGTCGGGTCGTTGTAGCGCAGCCAGTTGGCCATCGCCGCGTGGTGCGGGCCGACGTGGCTCTCGTTGCCGAGCGACCAGGCGACGACGCAGGGGTGGTTGCGGTCGCGCAGCTGCATGCGGATGGCACGTTCGAGATAGGCCGTGGCCCACAGCGGATCGCGGCTGGCCAAGGCGCCCATGCCGTGGGTTTCCAGGTTGGCCTCGTCGACGACGTACATGCCGAGTTCATCGCAGAGGTCGTACCAGCCGTCGGCGTCGGGATAATGGCAGGTGCGCACGGCGTTGAAGTTCAGCCGCTTCATCGCCAGGAGGTCCTCACGCATGTCCTCGCGGGTGACCGCGCGGCCGCGCAGCGGATGCCACTCGTGGCGGTTGACGCCGCGGAAGACCAGGCGCTGGCCGTTGAGCCGGATGATGCCGTCGCGGATCTCGAGCTGGCGGAAACCGACGCGGCAGCTTTCTTCGTCGACCGCGCGGCCGGAGGGATCGCGCAACTCCATCACCAGGGTATGGAGTTCGGGGGTCTCGGCCGTCCACGGCCTCGGCGCCGTCACCGCCAGCTCAGCCTTGGCCGACAGCGCCTCGACGTGCACGCCGCTGCTTGCGGGTCCGTACATCGGGCTCTCGTCAGCGACCGGCGCGACCGCTGCGGCCAGCTCACGCCCGGTGTCGTCACGCAGGCTGAATGCGACCGTCCAGCCGCGCACCGCCGGATTCCTCAGCCAGCCGCCGGCCTCGACCGCCAGCGCCGCCGCCGGCCGGTTGACCCACGCCCGCACCGTCAGGATGGCGTCGCGGAAGGCTGCATCGAAACGCACCTGATGCATCCAGTCGCGCAAGTGCAGGACCGGCTTGGCGATCAGCCGGACGCTGCGCTGGATGCCCGAGAGGTGCCAGTAGTCCTGCTTCTCGAGGTGGCTGGAGGTCGGCCAGCGGTAGACCCGCACCGCCAGGTGGTTCTCTCCGGCGCGGACAAAACGGCTGATGTCGAAGTGCGCGGGCAGCTTGCTGTCGGTCGAGAAGCCGACCTCGACGCCGTTGACCCAGCAGTGGAAGGCCGAATCGACCGAGCCGAACTCGAGGAAGATGCGCCGGCCATCCCAGGCAGCCGGCACGCTGAAGACGGTGCGGTAGCTGCCGGTGGGATTCTCCGGCGGCGCCGCCGGGTAGGCGGTCGGCTCGAACGGGTAGGCGATGTTCTGGTAGATCGCCTCGCCATGGCCGAGCAGCTCCCAGTTGCCCGGTACCGCGATGCGCGCCCAGGCGCGGTCATCGAAGGCCGGCTGTTCGGCCCCGGCCGGCACCGCCTCGGGGCGTGGCGCGAGATGGAACGCCCAGTTCCCGTCGAGGCTCTGCATCCACGGCGAGGCTGCGTCGGCCAGGGCGCTCCACGGCGCATGCATGAGTTCGCGGTTGCGCTGGATGGCAGTGGGATCGTCGATCAGGCGCATACCGTAACCTCGCGTTCCTGGCCATGCTAACTAGTGCATGCGCTTGATGTCCATAGCGTTCCTGACCTCAGACCTACCATTTCTGTCAGTGCAGATCCCCGCCAGCCTGTGCGCCGACCACCTCTGCTTCCGCTCGCTGCGCGGCAGCCTGGTGCGCGCCCTGGTCGCCTGTGGATTCCTGGTCAAGCGCGGCGGCTGGGATCCGCAGCACGAGTCGCGACCGGCCTACAGCGCCGTCCTCGTCCTGCGCGGAGCCGGCTGGTACGCTGATGCCGACGGCCGGCGCTGGCTGCTCGCCCCGGGCACGCTGTTCCAGCGCTTCAACGGTCGCGCCCACAGCGTGTGGATCGAGCGGGATCCGCCGTGGGCGGAATGCTGGATCCACCTCGACGCCGCAGCCGAGGCGATGCTCGCCGAGATGCGCGTCATCGACCATGCCCGGCCGGTGCTGCAGCCTGGCATCGACCTGCCGATGGTGCGCGAGCTGTGGCGCTCGGTCGACGCGCTGGAGGCCGCCCCGGACCGCGAGCTGCCGCGCCATCACGTACGTCTGCTCGGCATGCTGCTCGGCTGGCTCGGTGAACACGACGCGGCCGACGCCGGAGGCTTCGACGCCGACCGCGCCTGCCGCCTGCTCGCCGACGACCCGCGCATCGACCTGCGGCTGGTCGCCCGCGAACTGGGCCTGCCCTATGGCCGCTTCCGCAAAGCCTTCCGCGCCGCCGTCGGGATCGGGCCAGGCGAATACCGCCTGCGCCGCCGCCTCGACCGCGCCCGCGCGGCGCTGCTCAGCGGCTCGCAGGGTATCGCCGAGATCGCTGCCGAACTCGGCTACGCCAACCCCTTCACCTTCACCACGCTGTTCCGCAAGCACGTCGGGGTCAGCCCGAGCGCCTGGCGCAAGGGCGCGCGATAGCTCAGACGAGATTGCCCACGTTGACGATGCGCGGCGGCTCGGCGTGCGGCCAGGCGATCGCGTGCGGCGCGCCCGGGAACAGGTCGAAGTAGTTGTCGTCCAGCGCACGCTCGCCGTCGAGGTCGAGGCACACGCCCCAGGCGAAGGTGGCGCTGGTGAAGACCGCCCGGCCCTGCTCGACGCGGACCGTGATGGCGGCCGGCGACCACTTCAGCTCGACCGGCAGGGGCAGCATCAGGCGATGGCGCGCGACCACCGCGCCGGCCACGCTCAGCTCGGCGAAGGCGAGCTGGCTGCGGATATCGCCCCACGCCGAGCGTGGGAATGACGCCAGCTCGCTGGCCGCGCCGGGCGCCAGCACGACCGCACCGCGCCGTTCCAGCGGATAGCCGCCGGCGATGGCGAACAGGCCGTGGCGCAGCTCGCCACGGACCTCTCCTGGGGTGTCGTTGACGCCGGTGATGACGATGCGCTCGCCATCCTCATGCACCACCACGCTGACCGGTTGGAAGGCGCGGCGCACCGGATGGAACGACGGGGTGCGGCGCAGGCGGTGGTCGACGGTGGTCCAGCTGCGCACGCACGGCCACACGTCGTTGTACATCCAGAACACCGCCGCGCCGGTGGTGGTCGAGCGACGCCGGCGGAAATTGCTGATGTATTCCGTCAGACCTTCCGCCTGGACCAGGCCGCCCCAGTAGACGAACGAGGCGATGTCCATGGCGCGCAGATCCTTGCCCAGCCATTGCTTGAGCTGCCCGTCGGTGGGGCACGGATCGCTCCAGTTGACGATCGCGTTGTCGTGCTGCTGCCAGGCGAAGGTCCAGGTGCGGTCCTCGCCGGGCAGCAGGCATTCACGCACGGTCGGCAGGCTGTTCGGACCGAGTACGCCGCCCTCGTTGGGGAAGCGGCAGTCCATCACGCGGTATTTGCGGTAGTCGGTGTCGCCGAAGCCGAGCGACCAGGGATGCTGGTCGCCGACCGCGAAGTTGTTCGGGTCGCTGCCGTCGGGCGACCACGGCGAGCTCGGCTGCCAGTGGCGCGTGCCGTCTTCGCGCGCGAACAGCCGCGGTAGCAGATGGTGGTAGAGCTGGTGGTCGGGCAGGCAGACATCCTTGTCGAAGCCCCAACCCCAATAGGCCTGCTCGATCTCGTTGTTGCCGCACCACGCGATCAGCGACGGCCGGCCGGCAAGCCGGCGTAGCTGCCAGGTCGCCTCGGCCTCGATCTCGCGGTAGAACCGCTCGTCGGTGCCGGGGTAGCGCGCGCAGGCAAAGATGAACTCCTGCCACACCAGGATGCCAAGCTCGTCGCAGGCGTCGTAGAAGGCCTCATCCTCGTAGCGCCCGCCGCCCCACACGCGCAGCAGGTTGAAGTTCTGCTCGACCGCGAGGTCGACCAGCCGGCGGGTCTTGCCCGGGGTGATCGCCGCAACCACGGTGTCGGCGGGCACATAGTTGCCGCCCTTGCAGAAAATGCGCCGGTTGTTGATCAGCAGGTAGAACCAGCGGCCGCCGGCCGGGCACGGCGACTGGTCCACCTCGATGCGGCGGAAGCCGATGCGCTGGCTGGCCGCGGCCACCACCGCGCCGGCCACCAGCAGTTCGACCTCGACGGTGTAGCGCTCTTGCGGGCCGTCGCCGATCGGCCACCACAGGCGCGGATCGGCCACGCTCAGGTGCGTCTCGATCACCTGCAGGCCGGGGGCGACGGTGGCATCGAGCACGCTCTCGATCCCGGCGCAGCGTACACGCAGGCTGACCGGCACCGGCGCGGCGCGCAGCCCCTCGACCGCGGCGCGCAGGCGCAGCCGGCCGGTGCGCAGGTCGGCATCGAGGGTGGCCAGCGGCATGATCTGGTCGAGACGGACCGGGTCGGTGGTCCATTCGAGGCGCACCCCGCCCTGCAGCCCGACGTTGAGCAGGCGCGGCGACCAGTCCCAGCCCGCCTCGCTCTGCGGCTTGCGCAACCAATGGCGTTTGCTGTCGCGGTGGTCGTCGCCCGCGTAGCCTTTGCTCGGCAGGTCGGCGGTGCCATGCAGGCCGCTTTCGATGTCGACGATGAGCAGGTTGGCGCCAGCCTTCAGCTTCGCGCCGACCTCGATGCGGCAGGGCCGGAAGCTGTTGGCATGCCGCCCGACCTCCTGGCCGTTGAGCCGGATCACCGCGTGATGATCGAGGCCATCCAGGACCAGCCAGGCCTTCGCGCCGATGGCGCCGGCCGGCGCTTCGAAGGTGCGGTCATAGCGCCAGCGGCACTGCTCGACCCAGCGGCCGGTGAGATGTCCGAGGCCGACATGACGATCGGGCAGGATGCCATGGCGTTCGAGATCGAGGTGGACCTCGCCCGGCACGGTCGCGGTCATGGCGTAGGCGGGGTCGTTGTTGTTGGCGCGCGGTCCGCGCTGCGCGTCGGTCCAACGCAGATCCCAGGTGCCATCAAGGGAGAATGTGTCGAGCATGCCCGGATGATGGTCGCCGGCACCCCCTCGGCCATGCCTGGCTGCGGCGTCAGCCTATCCGTTCCCGCCACAGCGCCGGCGGAGCGCCGTGCACCCGGGCGAACGCCCTGCTGAAGTGGAACGGGTTGGCGAAGCCGAGCGCCTCGCTGACCGCGCGTACCGGCCAGTCCGTGGTGCGCAGCAATTCGCCAGCGCGCTGCAGCCGCCAGCGCGCGTAGGCCTGCACCGGGCCGCAGCCGAGCTCGTCGCGGCAACGGCGCTCGAGCGTGCGGCGGGTCATGCCGAGGGCCCGGGCCAACGCCTCGGCGGCGATGGGGCCGGCGGGCAGGCGGACGAAGACCGCGTGCAGACGCGCTTCGAAGCCCTGTTCGGCAGCGAACGCTGGGGCCAGCGCAGCCGACGGCAGCGCATCGACCAGCACGCCGAGCAGCACCGCGAGTGCGGCATCGAGACGGGCCGGCGTCGCCCCTGCGACAGCGAGGCGCTCGATGCCATCGGCCGCGCCGACCGCTCCCTTGACCGCGCGCGCCATCTGCTGGGAGGCGGCGACGCCGGGCGCGAACAGGCCTCCGGGCAGGCGGAACCAGATCGCGCGGTAGGCGCAACCGGGCTGCAACAGGTCCTCATGCCAGTCGCCCGGTTTGGCCACCATGATCCCGCCGGACCGCAACACCACCGGCGCGCCGTTGAGCGAGCCGCGATAGTCGCCGTCACTGACTACGATCGCCTCGTGCTCGGCATGACGGTGGCGGTCCCAGCCGCTGGCACATCTCGCCTCGACGCTGCTCACCGCCAGAAAGGCGGCCGGCGCGGCTTGGCCGGAGGGCCGCGTCAGGGTGCGCGAACGTGGCAGGACCGGCATGGTGCGAGACTACGTGCGGTGCCGCCGCCGGAAGGCCGCCGGCGGCGACCCGACGATGCGGGCGAAGACTTTGCTGAAGCGGCTGCGGTCGCCGAGTCCGCAGGCCGACGCCACCGCCTCGATCGGTTGATCGGTCAGCCGGAGCAGCTCGGCGGCATGCGCCACGCGCAGATCGCGCACCCAGCGGGCTGGCGAGGTTCCCAGCACCCGGGCGCAACGCCGGGCCAACTCGGCCTCGCTGACACCAGCCTGGCGGGCGAGCGCAGCGCGTGGCAGCTGCCGGTCGACATGCATCTCGACCCAGGCGCGCAGCACCTCGAACCGGCTGTCCGCGTCAGTAGGCAGCAACTCTGCAGCACCCCGGCCGAGCAATGCGACATAGCGCGCCAAGGCCGACCAGACCAGGGCGTGCCCTTCGGCGACCATGGCGGCGTCGGCGACGGTCGCCGCCGCCTGGACGAGAGCCGCGCGCAACCACGCCTGGGCAAGCGGATCATCTGCCGACGCGAGCATGAGCGGTTCCCGGCAAACCCGCATGACGCGCTCGCGCGGCAGCGAGGGCAGGTCGACCATGGCATTGAAGTGGCGCACCGGCTGCCGGCAGCGAGCCGACCAGCGCAACCACGCCGGTATGAGGTAGAGGTGGCCGGCACGCAGCGGCGTGCAGCGGCCGCGCACCCACACCTCGGCCCCGTCATCGAGATCGAAGTACAACCGCCAGGTCGGGGAAGTCATATCCTGACCGCACCAGCGCGGATCGATGGTGCAGCCGGACAGCTCGATCAGGCGGAGCGGCAGGCGATCGCGGACCGGCGCCGTGGATACTCTCCCATGGTTCGGAAATGACACATCTGGGATCAGTACTGACATGGATCGCCTTGCTTAGATGAACATATCATTCAGGCACCTGAGAGGAAACGTCATGTCGACTCCGACGCCGCACGGCCCCGTCCCAAGCCCGCGCCAGCTCGCCTGGCACCGCCGCGAACGCTACGGCTTCGTCCACTTCACGGTCAACACCTTCACCGACCGCGAGTGGGGTTATGGCGACGAGGCCGAGGACATCTTCGCACCAAGCGGGCTCGACTGCCGCCAGTGGGTCGCGGCAGCCAAGGCCGGCGGCCTGACCGGCCTGATCCTCACCGCCAAGCATCACGACGGCTTCTGCCTGTGGCCGACCGCGACCACCACGCACAACATCAGCCGTTCACCGTTCCGCGGCGGGAAGGGCGACGTGGTGCGCGAATTTGTCGACGCCTGCCGCGCCGGCGGCATCGCCTGCGGCCTGTACTGCTCGCCGTGGGACCGCAACCACGCCGCCTACGGCACAGCGGACTACCCCGCCGTCTTCCACGCCCAGTGGCGCGAGCTGCTGACCGGCTACGGCCCGCTGTGCGAACTGTGGTTCGACGGCGCCAACGGCGGCGACGGCTTCTACGGCGGCGCGCGGGAGAAACGCTCGATCGATCCCCTCACCTACTACCGCTTCGATGAGCTGTGGGCGATGTGCCGACAGCTGCAACCCGACGCCGTCTTGTTCAGCGACGCCGGCCCTGACCTCCGCTGGTGCGGCAATGAGTCGGGTTTCACCACCGCGACCTGCTGGGCCAAGGTGCGGCCGGTGGGGTTCGCCCCCGGCAAGGTCGAATCGATGCAGCGCCTGGCCGAGGGCGACGCCGATGGCGGCGAGTGGCGCCCGGTCGAGGTCGACGTCAGCATCCGGCCGGGCTGGTTCTGGCACCAGCACGAGCGGGCGCGCAGCGGCACCAACCTGTTCGACCTCTGGCTGGCCAGCGTCGGCCGCGGCGCCGGGCTGAACCTCAACCTCGCCCCCGACCGTCGCGGCCTGATCCCCGAGGCCGACGTCGTCGAGCTGGCGCGCTTTCGCGGCCTGGTCGAGGCCTTCACCGCCGTCGATGTGGCCCATGGCCGCCTCACCGGCGGACTCGCGCCGCTCACCGATGGCGATCCCGACACCTGGTGGGCGGCGCCGGAACGCAGCGCCGAGATCGTCATCGAACTGGGCGGCGTGTGCTGCATCGCGGGCATCCGCATCGAGGAGGCGATCCGCTTCGGCCAGCGCGTCGAGTCCTTCGCCGTCGATGTGCGCAGGTGGGGCACCTGGTTCGAGATGGCGCGCGGCAGCACCATCGGCGCCCAACGCATCCTGGCACTGGCTCCAGCGCACGGCGACGCTGTACGTCTGCGCATCCTCGCCAGCCAAGCCCCGGCGGTGCTGGCGCGCATCCAGGTCTACGCGGGATGATCACCGGACGACCGGCCCCGTAGCGACGGCGCGATGCAGGCGAAGAACGCCTCGCGCGGCACCCACTCGGGCACGCTGTTGCCGGTGCCGGCGGCCCAGCCGCGACCACCGGTGCGTGCCAGCATGGCGGCCGAGCGCGCCTCGATCTGCGCCGCCGGGGTGCGGCAGAGGTAGTCGACATCGAGGCCTCCGAGGATGGCTATGCGCGAGCCCCAACGCTCCCATGCCTCCTCGACGCGCATGATGCCGTCCTCGTAGCTGTGCTTGCCGTCGTACTTCAGGCCGTCGATGACCTCGTCCATGATCGGCGCGAGATTGCCGCAACTGTGCAGCACCGCCTGTTTTCCGGCGGCATGCGCGCAGGCGACGATGCGCTCGTGCCAGGGGAAGACGAGCCGGCGCATCTGCCTGGGCGAGAGCATGGTCTGGGTCTTGAAGCCCCAGTCGTCGTTGGACATGAGGAAGCCGACCCCGGGATGGCCGATGACACGCTGGTAGTAGGCGAGCAGCGCGGAGCCGACGCCGTCGAACACGTCCTGCACCAGTTCCGGGTCGTCCGACAGCAGTTCGCACATGCGTTCGAAGCCCATCAGCGAGATGACGTTCTCGAGCACCCCGCCGGGACCCGATGGCATGAGCACCTGGCCGGGCGCCAGGGCGGTGGCGGCGCGGTCAAGGTAGCTCCAGTCGAACGCCTCCACCCGTGGCCAGACGTAGGCTGCAAACGATGCCCGATCCGTGATCACGGCGCCCTCGTTGAGCGAAACGGTGGCGTCGCGGTGCCGCGTGCCGCTGGTGAAGGAGAAGCCGTTCTGCGGAAACAGATTGGCATGGTCGTAGCCGAGAGCGGCGAAGGCCCGCACGGCCTGGGCGTAGGACGTTTCGTCGGCGCGCTCGCCGGCGATATCGCGGTACAACGCATCGTTGTGGTAGAACTCGAAGAGCACCGGACGGTCGGGGGCCTCTCCGTGCAGCAAGGCGCCGAGGTTGCGGGAGTAATCGGGTCGCATGGTATCCATGCCCGCCAAGACTAGCATCAGGGCCGTTGCGGCGATGGCCGTGATCGACTACTAGGTGTCCAAATCGCCGATCTGCGCTAGTCTCCGCCATGCCCCAAGGCGCTCCTGGTGCACAACCCGGTATCGAACTGCTGACGCTATTGCGGCCGTACGTGCGCCATTGCGGTGATGAACCACGTGGGCCGTGGCGCATAGAGAACCGGCGGCTGCTCGACCATCTCGTGGTCGGCATCGCCAGTGGAGCCGGTCGCTTCCGCATCGGCGCCGAAACCCACGAGGTCATCCCCGGCGATGTCCTATGGATCCCGCCGGACTGCGAACACGAGATGGAGGGCTTCGCCCCGGGCATGACCTGCCCCTACCTGCACGGCGACCTGCTTTACCGCCCGGAAGTCAGCCACTGGGACTTCTCCATCCCTGGCGGGATGACCGATCTGACGCCCTTCGCCCCGCTGATGCACCCACCGCTGCCGCATCCCGCCCTCGACCGCCTGCCTGGGCTGCATCGTGGGCCCTCGGCTCGACTCGCCGTCGAGCAGCTGCGCGAGGTTTGCCGCGAGGCGGCGCGAGGCCTGCCGCACGCCAACCTGCGGCTGTCCGGCCTGTTCACCTCTATAATCGCCGAACTGCTGCGCGGTCGAGCCAGCGCCGCCATCGCGGATGCCCACCTCCCGCTGCTCGAGGACGCGGCCGCCCGCCT
>JFJP01015016.1_pt2 | contig 10379 bp, 9 predicted proteins | sample 431651 | NCBI WGS metagenome assembly JFJP01 (sample SAMN02602958, study PRJNA72255) | Microbial mat metagenome, whole genome shotgun sequencing project. | biome: fresh water; feature: sink hole; material: water; isolation source: purple microbial (photo- and chemosynthetic) mats found in... | reverse complement strand
CTTAAGAATTCACTGCCCGCCTCGCCCGTATGCCAACTGCTGCCCAGATCAAAAAATGGGGTGATTTGCAGCGTGCCCCAACGGTCATCTCGCAACACCGTAAACCGCGCTTCGAGGGAACCATACCAACCGTTATCCCCCACCTGGCTATTGGTGCGATAACCCCGCACTGTATCCACACCCCCCACGGCAAACTGCTCCATGGGCAGGAGGCGATCGCCCGTTAATTGTCCCCCTAGGCGGGCAATGGCGAGAAAATCTCGATCAAAGGCCTCCACCCATTGCAATTGCCCCGTCCAGCGGGTAGACCGGCCATCAATCCCAAAATCATTGCGGGTGGCATCGAACCAATCGAGACCGACGTTGAATTGAGAGCGGGCGGCGATAACGCGGCGGGGCGATCGCTGTACCCATTCTTGAAATAAACCCAACGTTGTCACCCGCGACACCCCTCGCTCCGGCCCCAAGGAAAAGGAAAAGGGGACATCTTCAAGGAGAAACGTGCGACTTTCCCGCAGCGCCAAACTCGCCCCCACAGTGAACTCCGTCGTTAAATTTTGCACTAAGGGTTGCCGCAATTCTAATAACCCCGTTTTCGACCGGGCCACAATCCCCAAACTGCTAAAGGGGTCTTCAATTACCTGGCTCTGGCTTTGGTCATAATGGAATCTCACCGTACCATTGCGGGCATTAATGGGCAGGGTGTAATCCACCGCCCAAGTATCCAGCCCCGCCGTTGTGCCGTAGCTGCCGCTGAGGGTATCACCCCAACCGAGGAGGTTAAGGTGGGTGGCGGTAATCGCCCCTCTAGTGGCCCCAATACTGGGGGCATCGTAGTTATGGCCCTGGAGTTGCACCGTCAAGGGGTCAGCTTCCGTGAGGCGGAGGGTGAGGCGGCTGAGGCCGGGGGCGCTACCGGCGGAGAGTTCCGTTTGAATTTGGCTAAAGCGGGGATCCCGTTGCAATTGCTGCAAGGCGGCTTCAAGATCCGGGAGGTGGATGGGGGTTTGAGCGGCGCGGGTGAGGCGATCGCGCACATACCCCGGCCGTAATCGGTTTAACCCCTCAATATCAATGGCTTCGATCGCCCCTTCCACCACCTGAATTTTAATTCTGCCCCCCTGTAAATCTTGAGCCGGGAGGAAGGCCCCGGAAGTGACGTAACCCTTGCCGGTGTAGAGGGCGGTGATGGCGGTACGGAGGGCGAGGAGGTCGGCAAAGGTGGCGGTTTTGCCTAACCAGGGGGCGATCGCCTCCTGCAATTCTGCTTCGGAAAACACCGTACTTCCCAAAACTTCCACGCTTTGAATCGCCACCGTTGCGCCATTGCTGGGGACTTGATCGGGGGTGGAGGGGGTCGTGGGTGAGGGGAGGAGATCGGGGACTTGGAATTGACTGGGTAAGATGGGCAACCCCTCTAAAGGGAGGGGATTTTTAAATTCGGGCGGTAGTTTATCGACGCTAGGTAAAGCGGCGGCGGGTAAAGTGGGCAAACAAACCCCCCAAAGCAGTATGAATGCTGTTGTTTTAAAAATCTTCATCCTGTTCAATGAGGTCAGAGGGTTGATTCGCAACATCTGATCGGCTTGGGGGCGAAAAATTTTTGTGCCTCCGGCAGGCTTACGCCAACGCCCCTACGGCAAGATCTAACGAAGCAGATTGGATATTCGTTTGAGATTTACTTGTTTGTTAAAAGGGTTCACAGGGATGGGGCCTTGTCCGGATCAATGGCGTGGAATTAGAAAAAGAGGGGGAGGTGCAAGTTTGGTGAGATCACAGTGGATCAATGGGAAATGAGCATGAATCAGCGATCGCTTTGGGGCATTTTGGTGGGATTTTTACTGGTTATCGGCCTCCATGGGTGGCCGGTCATCGCTCAAGTTTCGCCCCAGATCGGGGTGATGGAGCAGGGGGTGTCAGCCTATCAATCGGGGGATTTAATCACGGCGATCGCCCAATGGCAACAGGCTTTAACGTTAAACTTGCCTCCGGAAACCCGTGCTTTAGTGCAGCAAAACTTAGCCCTTGCCTATCGGGATCAAGGCCGCTTTGACCAAGCCATTCAGGCCTGGAATGAGGCCATTAGCCTTTACCGTCGCCATCACCCCAAATCGCCCGAAATTGCCCAATGGCAAATTGATCAAGCCCAAGCTTACAGTGGTTTGGGGCAGGATCAGCGGGCCATTGACCAGTTGGAACCATTACTCAATCCGTCCCTCGATCCGCAACTTCTCACTCTTGCCCAAGGCGCGTTAGGCAACGCCTATAGTCGTATCGGCAAATATGAGGAGGCGATCGCCCAATTCACCACTGCCTTGAACAATGGCCAAATTCACCCAGAACTCGCCGCCACGCTGTTAAACGACCTAGGCAACACCTACGGCCGCGCCTACCAAAACCGGCAACGTCAGGCGGTGGGGGCGGAAATTGAGGGGGATTTAGACCTAGCGAGGCAACTTTCTCAACAGGCGGCAACGCTGAAAGCTCAAGGGTTAGCAGCATTGGATCAGGCCATGGCCCAAAGTACCGATCCCCTACGCCAAGCCCAAGCCCAACTCAATCGCCACAAACTCGCCCCCAATCCTGGCCAATGGCCCGCCATTGCTGAAGCCATTGCGGCTCAATTGCGGCCTTTGTCCCCCAGTCAACCTGTGGCGATCGCCTGGCTCAATCTCAGCCAACAATTGGATAGTGATCAACCCCTAGCCCAAACTGCTGCGGTCGCTGCCCTAGAAATTGCCAATCCTATCGGGGATCAACGGAGTCAATCTTTTGCTTGGGGGCGGTTGGGGGAGTGCTACCACGCCCAAGGGGATGACCGCCAAGGGTTGCAGGCTTTGGAGCAGGCGCAATTTTTAGCGCAACAGAGCAACGCCCCTGATAGTCTCTACCGTTGGCAGTGGCAAGCGGGGCGGCTGTTTAAGGAGCAGGGCGATCGCCCCCGGGCCATCCAAGCCTATCAACAGGCGATCGCCACATTGCAAACGATTCGCGGCGATCTCGTTTCCGCTAATCGTGATTTTCAGTTTGATTTCCAGGAAGCTGTTGAGCCGGTCTATCGAGAGTTAATGGCGTTGCTGTTTGCGATCAACGATGGGGGCAATGTTGCCCTTGTGGGGCCGAAACAGCAGAGCAAATCGGCCAATGCTACGGCGGAAAATCCCGTTAAAGCGGCCCTTGATGTTTTGGAATTGCTCAAACTTGCGGAGTTGCAAAACTTTTTCGGGGATGACTGTGTACAGGTCGCCAAGGCGCAAGGTAATGCTCAGGAGGCGATCCCTGCTTTATTCCGTCATCCTCCCTGAGCAAACCCAGATGATCCTTAAAGCTCCCGATGGCCGGATCATCTACCATCGCGTTGATATTGCCCAAGGGGAACTAGAGAACCTCATCGAAGAATTTCGTTATCTGCTGGAATTGCGGATCACGAACCAATACCGAAGCGTTGCCCAAAAACTCTATGATTTGCTGATTCGCCCCCTAGCCGCCGATTTAGCGGCCATCAATCCCGACACAATTTTGATGATTAATGATGGGGCGTTGCGGCGGATTCCTTTGGGAGCATTGCAGGATGGCCGAACATTTTTGATTGAAAAATATGCGATCGCCACCACCCCCAGCCTTAGCCTCACCACGAGCGGAACCATCACCGATCAGCGCGAAGTAAAAGCCCTCAGCGTCGGCCTCACCGTGGGGCCGGGATGCCTTTGCTCCTTTGAGCAATGTGGCGCAGGAAATCACGGCGGTACAGAGCCTGATGGGGGGGCCGAAACTCCTGGATCAGGAATTCACGATCGCCAACCTCAGGCAAAACCTCTTAAATGAAGATTTTGCGGTGATTCACATGGCCACCCATGGCAAGTTTGGTATTGATGCGGAAAATACCTTTTTGCTGGGTTATGACCAAACCCTGAGTTTGGCGGAATTGGATAGTATGTTGCGATCGCGGGCCAGCGGCAAAAGCAACCCGCAACCTGTGGCCCTGCTGACGATGAGTGCTTGCCAAACGGCGGCGGGGGATAACCGTTCAGCCCTAGGGATTGCGGGGGCTGCTGTCCGGGCAGGGGTACAGGCGACGCTGGCGACGCTGTGGTATATCAACGATGAGGCAACGGTTCCCCTGATTGAGGAGTTTTATCGTCAATGGCGGGGTGGAGAAATCACGAAAGCGGAAGCCCTACGCCGCGCCCAACTGCGCATGATCAACGACCCCAGTTTTAATCATCCGGCGGTGTGGTCGCCTTTTGTCTTAGTGGGCAATTGGCTTTAGGGGGATGGGGAAGGGAATTACAAATTGTTAAGGTAGGGATGCAGCAGGCAAATTGCCTAAAAACTGGAAAGCTTTGATTAACAAAGTATTCGGGCATCTGCTCTTCCCATCCCCATCAAAAATATAATCTTAACCTCCGGAATGTGATTTATATTCCTGTGCTAGAGTAGATTTCATCGTTAGTAATAGAGAATTCTAGTTTTCCATTACTAAATCAACTAGGCTGTTGATCGCCGCCTCATCAATAGTTAGGCAGCTAAGTTCAGCAATATCTGATGCTCTTGGACTTTTTTAAAGTTGAATAGCCGGATTAAAATATATAGGTGAAATACTCAAAGTCCCTAGCCAGTAACACTTTTACGGCTTCTAAAATAGAGATTAAGGTTATTTTTATCTAGAATAAGACAGGAGTAGACTTCAAAGAATACAAGTGTACAGTGTTGAATTTAGGAGATTGACCTTTGAATATGTTAAAAAGACTAACCCTCAGCGGATTTAAGTCTATTAAGACAATAAATATTGAACTGCATCCTTTAAATATATTAATTGGCGCAAATGGGGCAGGTAAAAGTAATCTTATCTCGTTCTTCAAAATGCTTAACGAAATGATGGCTGGGCGCTTTCAGCAATACATTGGAACGTCGGGACGCGCCCAATCTCTCTTACATTTTGGACCTAGAATAACGCCTCAAATAGAAGCAGAACTGGAATTTCAAGTTGATAATGGAATAGATACTTACCACATTCGACTATTTCATGCGGCTGGTGATACGCTCATTTTTGCTGAAGAGACCTTAAGTTTTTTAGAGACAGGTCGGGGATCTCCAAAAGTTGATGAATTGGGTGCAGGACATCAAGAAACCCAGATTCCCAAAGCAGCAGAGGAAGGTAAGCAAACTGCTAGAACACTCAGATACTTACTGAACCGTTGCCGCGTGTATCATTTCCATGACACCTCATCTACAGCAGATGTTCGTCAATCTTGTTATGTTGGGGATAATCGATGGTTAATGCCTGATGCTGGTAACTTAGCTGCTCTGCTCTTAAGATTTCGTGACGAAGATTCAGGTTTAGCTTATCAGCGTATCATTGGAACGATTCGTCTTATTGCTCCCTTTTTTGATGATTTTGTTCTAGAACCAGATGTATCTCATCGCGTTATCCTGAACTGGAGAGAAAAAGACTCAGACCGTGTATTCGGACCACACCAATTTTCAGATGGTACTTTACGAGCTATCTGTCTTGCCACATTGCTCTTACAGCCAGAGAATGAACTTCCAGAACTTATTGTTGTTGATGAACCAGAATTAGGGCTTCATCCTTATGCCTTAAATATTGTGGCTGATTTATTTAGTAAAGCTGCACTTCACACGCAGATATTGATTAGTACTCAATCTAGTTCTTTTCTAGATAATTTTGATCCTGATGATGTCATTACGGTTAATCGAGAGGGTAAACAATCTCAATTCAGCAGATTATCTTCTAAAGAACTGGATGTCTGGCTTGATGAGTATAGTCTGGGTGAAATTTGGGAGAAAAATGTTATTGGTGGAGGTCCACATTAATGGTGCGCATTTACCTATTTGCTGAAGGACAAACTGAGCAAACATTCGCGGATACTTTAATAAAGCCACACTTGGCTCAGTATCAAGTGTATATGAATAATCCTGTGCTTATCGCGAATGCAAGAAAGAAGGGATATGTACATCGTGGAGGTGGTCGTAACTATACACCTATGAAGAATGACATTATACGCTTTCTTAAGCAGGAGAAGTCCTCAGATGTTTTCTTCACAACTATGATTGATTTATATGCTATTCATCCTGATTTTCCAGGATTGGCTCAATCTGAGACTATGCGACAAGATCCTTTAAAGAGGGTTGAATTCCTAGAGCAACGATTTGCAGAAGATATTGACGATCAACGTTTCATTCCTTACATTCAGTTGCATGAGTATGAGGCATATCTTTTTGCTGATCCAGCTTGTTTTGAATACCTTAGTTCTCAAAATACAAACGGGATCGAAATGCTTCAGAATATTGCCCGTCAGTATCAAACGCCTGAACTCATTAACGATGGATTGGAAACAGCACCTAGCAAGCGCATTATTGCTCAATTTCCTGATTATGGAAAGGCAAAATCTACTTTTGGACCCCAGTTAGCTGAAAAAATTGGACTGCAAGCAATTCGGGACACATGTCCTCATTTCAATCAATGGTTGTCAAAGCTCGAATGTTTAGGTGGGGAGTGAGAGATTGTTAACTGCCTAACGTTAAACTTGACCCAAAAACCTTAGGAGAGCGATCGCTGTGGCTTCTATAAGAATTGATCTTTCGGACAGCCAATTCCAAAAACTACAAAATTTAGCAAGAGTGCATGGCATTGTGACTGAAGTGCTTTTGAAGGCAAGCCTAGAAGATTGGCTAAATCTACAAAAAGGCGATTTTGTGGATGCAGTCGATTATGTGTTGGAGAAAAATGCTAAATTATATCGGTGTTTGGCATGATCCACTATTTGACAATAAATCCATGCCCAGGAAGATTCGAGAGTTGAAAGCCCAGATTGCTCGTGAAGGATTTGTTTACTTGCCTAAACGCGGCAAAGGGAGCCATGAATGTTGGCGACATCCTTTGATCGGAAAAACACTAACAATTCCAGGCAAGGATGGAGATGATGTTCCACTTTACCTCGAAAAACAACTAGAAAAGTTACTCACTGTACTGGAAGAGTTAAGAGAGGACGAGGATTCATGAATCGATATAGCATGATTGTTCAATGGTCTGATGAAGATGAGCTTTTCTTGGTTACAATTCCGGAGTTTACTGATCTGGTCGTCATGCCTTGCACTCACGGAAAAACTCGTGAAGAAGCAATTCATAACGGTGAAGAAGTCATAGAAATGTATTTGGAAGCTTGGCAGGCAGAAGGCGAACCTATACCTGAACCGAGGACACTTCAGGTTGCCTAATGTGGTAAGGCTGTTGGTGATCTAGGGGCGAAAAATTTAAACCTTCGCCCCCAATTCCCACTACTTCACGATCGCCCCAAAATCCCCCAAAATGCGGGCATGGTTGCGAATTAATCCCAATAAATTGAGGCGATTGGCTTGGATCGCGGGATCTTCCGCCATCACTAAAACGCTGTCCTCTCCATCAAAAAACCGAGTTACAGCGGGGGAAATCGCCGCTAATCCATCCACTAAGCGCTGATAATCCCGTTCTGCTTCGGCTTGCTCCGTTTGGGGAACCAATTCACAGAGCGCTGCATAGAGTACCCGTTCTGATTCCTGCTCAAAGAGATCCGGTTGGATCACTGCTTGCGGATTGAGGAGATCCGTCGCTAGCGTCCCCTTCGTGGCGAGGCGGGTGGAGCGGTTGACGGTTTCGTACAATAGATCGAGGTTTTGGCTATTGCGGAGATGTTGGATAAATTGGGCCCGATCGCGCAGATCCAATAAATCCTGAAGGGCGCGGCTATGGTATTCGGGATCCTCTTCCCCTAAAACAGCATTTACCAAGTCGTAATCAATGCCCAATTCATCCTGTAAAAGCGTGCGCGATCGCTGTACAAAGAAACTGATCAACGCTTCTAGGGGGGAACCATAATCGGGATGGCCACTCACAAAAGCCGCTGAAAATTGGGTGAGCAAATCTAACAGATTTAACTCTAAATTGCCATCCCAAATGATATTTACCACCGCATTGGCGGCCCGCCGTAGGGCAAAGGGATCGGAGGAGCCGGTGGGGATCAGGCCTAAGCCGAAAATACTGATCAAAGAATCGAGGCGATCGCCTAAACCCACCAATTGCCCCGGCAAAGTTTGGGGTAAATCATCATCAGCCCCACGGGGAAGGTAATGCTCAAAAATCCCCCGCGCCACCGCTGCCGATTCCCCACTGACGAGGGCGTATTTTTCTCCCATAATCCCCTGCAATTCCGGGAATTCATAAACCATTTGGGAGACGAGATCTGCTTTACATAATAGGGCGGTGCGCTCAATTGTGGCGGTTTCTGAAGCAGGCAAATCCAATTGCCGACACATTTCAGCGGTGAGATCGAGAATGCGATCAACTTTGATCTGCATTGACCCTAAATCCGCTTGGAAGGTAATCGTTTCCAACTGGGGCAAATTCGCCTCTAGGGGTTCATCACAATCGGCATCGTAGAAAAACTTACCGTCCGCTAAACGGGCGCGGATCACCCTGGCGTTCCCCGTAGCGATCAAGTCAGCCTTCGCGGGATCGCCATTGGCGATCGTGATGAAGTGGGGCAATAGGGAGCCGTCGGCGGTTTGGATTGGGAAATAGCGCTGGTGTGTCACCATCACCGTTGTGATCACCTCTGGGGGGAGTTTGAGGAATTCCGCCTCAAAGTTCCCTATAACCGCCTGAGGAGCTTCCACCAAGTTAACAACTTCATCTAAAAGATCCACTGGAATCATTGCTTCCCCTTGAACAGATGCGGCAGCGGTTTCGATTTGGGCGATAATTGCCTCCCGCCGTTCGTGGGGATCAACGATTACCCCTGCTGCCGCCATTGTGGCCTCATAGGCTGCTGGGTGGGGGATCGTCACGGGTTGAGGATGGAGGACACGGTGGCCCCAGGAGGTGCGATCGCTCTCAATCTGCTCCGAACCATTGACCAACACCACCGGCAACACCGCCTCATCCCACAGGGCCACCAACCACCGAATTGGCCGGGGAAACCGTAATTCTCCATCCCCCCACCGCATAAACCGGCGGCCTTCCAATTGGGTGATCCATTGGGGGATCAGGTCGCGGAGAATGTCCGGCGTGGGCTGGCCGGGGATCTGTTTATTAATGAAAATGAATTCCCCCTTGGGGGTATCCCGCTGGGTGAAATCCGCCACCGTGACCCCCTGTTTTTGGGCAAATCCGAGGGCGGCGGCGGTGGGTTCCCCATCGCGATAGGCGGCCTTGACCGGGGGGCCTTTGATTTCTTCGTGGCGATCGCTCTGTTGGGCCGGAACCCCCGTGAGGAGAACCGCCAGGCGGCGGGGGGTGGCGTAGAGGGTGACAGATGCGGGGGTGAGGTGAGCTTCCCCAAGACTATTGGGAATCAGGCGTTGCCATTGGGCGATCGCACTGGCAACAAAATCAGCGGGTAATTCTTCAGTACCCACTTCGAGGAGAAAATTCGGCATTGTGGTTGATGGAGGTTGAGGATGTTGGGGTTTGGCAAGCTCCCCCTTAACAGTTTAGTGGCTGATGGGGCCATCCTAGGGGCGACTCAGTTGGAGCCAATCCCGGCCCAGTTGGATCGTAATGTCCGAGCTTAACTCGCCGGTACTTTCCACCCGCACCTCACCAATCCCTAAAGCCAGTTGGATCTGAGCCGCCACCCCCTGATCTCCCTTTTGGGCAATGATTCGGGTCGTTTCCAAGGGTTCATTCCAATTGTTAGCCATGAAAAAATTGCCGTAACCTTGGGCGCGTAAACTGTCCTGGAGGGCGGCGATCGCCCCTTCACTGCCTGTACTATTTTGGATCGCAATCCGCACCCGTTCCGGGGTACTATCGGCCACCCCCCCCAAACCCTGCTCAAAATGGTTGGCCATGATCCGCCGAATCCCCCGCTCATCGGGGAGCCAGTAACTCACCTCATTGGTTCCCGTACCATTAAAGGCTCCCGGCAACATCAACATCTGCACATCATCCCGCTTCGTATTGGCCGCAAACCCCACCAATGCCGCCAACTCTTCCACCGTCAGATTCGTATCAATATTTTCTTGAATCACATTGAAAATTTTCGGCAGTTTCAGCAGCGTTTGGGGTCGAATCGCCTGCTCAATCACGGCTCGGATCAAAAGTTGCTGACGCTGAACCCGGCCAATATCGCCATAGCGATCGTAGCGAAACCGCAAAAATTGCGTCGCTTTATTGCCATCTAAATGCTGTTCCCCTTGCTTGAGATCAATATAAAGGTGTTGGCTATGGTCGGTGTATTTCATATCATTGGGGACATAGAGCGTCACGCCCCCCAAGGCATCGATTAACTTTTCCACCGCTTGAACATTGATCCGCACATAGCGATCAATCGGGACACCATTGAGCAATTGACTCACGGCGCGGGCCGTCAGGGGAGCGC
>JFJP01047725.1_pt1 | contig 10380 bp, 8 predicted proteins | sample 431651 | NCBI WGS metagenome assembly JFJP01 (sample SAMN02602958, study PRJNA72255) | Microbial mat metagenome, whole genome shotgun sequencing project. | biome: fresh water; feature: sink hole; material: water; isolation source: purple microbial (photo- and chemosynthetic) mats found in... | reverse complement strand
TTTTGCCAGCCTTGGACTTATTTGTTCAGCAATTTCCAGGCTGCTGCTTCCCTTCTTGTATTCCCTTGCTGTTCCGTCAGGAAAAGTTATCTTTATCATTCTGAACGCTCTATTTATTGGAGTGCAAAGATAATTATAATTATGTAAATTTTGTATGTTAAATGTTTGATATTTGGATGTAAGCAGTGAGGAATAAGACCGGTAATCCCATTTTTTCTGATGATCTTCCTGCTTCAGGAGGGATGATGGAAAAAAACTTCTGAGGGAATCTCAGTATTGAATGCAACTTCTGTCAGATAAACTGGTCTGTATGAAAATATGGCACGTATTTTGAAAAGAAAAATAGTAATCTTAAAAAACATATATGAAAAAGTTATATTATTTCACTCTGATTCTTGCGGTATCTCTTTTTTCCTGTAAGCCAGTACCGGAGGCTTTTTTTTCTGTAGATGATTCTGAACCTGAAGTAGGGCAGAAGATATATTTTACTAATGAATCCAAAGATGGGGTTACATTTGAATGGGATTTCGGTGACGGCTACGGGTCGAACGAGGAAAATCCGGTATATATTTATACAGGAACAGGAACTTTTGATGTTATTCTCACAGTTATCGCAAAAAATGGTCTGGAGGATCAGGCAATACTGACAGTTAATGTTAAAATACCAACACTACTCGAAATAGAAGTTGTTGAATGGGAATCTGTTCTTGCAGTTCCGGATGCCAGTATTTACCTGTATCCAAACCTTGATGCATGGGAGGACCAGACAGATATGTTTTCTGAAGCTATTTCCGATGATTATGGCTTTGCAGTATTCTCGCATCTCGATCCTTTTGTATATTATGTTGATGTTTGGGCGACTAATCACGACAATTATACTCTGGCCATCGACGATCTGGGCTTTATCAGAACACCTCAGATAATGCCAAACCGGATCAACAGATTTGTAGCCTGGGTAGATTTTGTTGACCATGGAAAAGGTAACTCCAGGGGAACCAGAGATATAGTTATCAAAAAGCTCGAGAGAAAAGCTTCTGATGTTAAACCTCCCTTTTCAGACACAGGAACAGAAAACTGGCAGGAGTTATATAAGCGGAGTGTTAGTGTTAATTAATTAACAGAGGTTTAATAAACCTGCTCCCTTAACCAGCCAGGACGGTTAGTTGTAATGCCTTTGACGCCAAGCGAAATCAGTCGTCTGGCTTCATCCGGATTATCAACGGTCCAGCTAAAGAGTTCCATCTTCATGAGCCTTGCCTGTGCTGCAACTTCTTTTGTTATGATGCTGTAATTAAGGCTTATACCATTAAGGCCGGAAGAGGACAGCTGGTTAATTTTTGTACTAAGCAATTCCTTATTGCCACAAAGCCAGTAACAAGGGTTATCTGGAAATACTTCTTTTGTGTCGGTGATAGTCTGGAAATCAAATGCTATGAAGACAAACTTTTTATTTTCAGCATTCCTGCTGAGAATCTCCTTCAGATACGGTAACACTTCACTTCCGCATTTCAGTTCAATAACCAACTCTTTATTTGGGGGAATAGTCTGAATGATCTCCTCAAGGAAAGGGATCTTTTCTCCTTTATATTTTTCGCTTTTAAATGAACCTGCATCGAGAGTCCTTAATACTCCTGAATCTGTCTCCTTAATTACATAATCTTCACCAGTTGTTCTTTTTGTATTCCCATCGTGGCATACAACAACCTTATTATCTTTTGTGAGGTAGATGTCGGTTTCAACAGCATCAGCTCCCATTTCCCATGCAAGATTTGCTGCTGCAACTGTGTTTTCAGGAGCCAGAAATGAAGCTCCCCTGTGAGCTATTATTTCAACTTTTGCTGGCATGATCACTTTGTTAAGTTCATTTTTTACAATCCCGGTCCAAACTGAATATCCTTTTTCCGTAAGGTGGAGTTTATCCTCTCTGAAATATTCACTTATTGGATCTCCTTTATCGTTAAGAAAAGCTGATTCGGTACTAATGAAATAGCAGTTTGGTTTACTTTTACAAATTGCTTTTACCTTATTGTTTGCTTCTTTTATGCTGGGCCATACCTTCCACCTTGATGCTGTAGGTGTAATTGCAATCCAGAAAACAGGTGTTTCCGGGTGAGTTTTCCGGATAGTTTTAAGAAGAATACGAAATAGTCTGGCTACTTCTTCAGGGCTTTTATCCCTCTCGCTTCCTGTGATATCATTTGCTATGAAAATAACAATGGCTTTACATGGATGAGGATCGATAATACGACTGGCGTAAACGACAAAATCGCTCAGCTTTGCACCACCATAACCTCTTTGAATGACAGGATATGGAGCCATATCCTGTTCGAGTGTTGACCAAAGTCTTATACTTGAACTTCCGGAAAAAAGGATGGATTCCTCCTGATAAATATCTGTTTTGTCGAGTTGCTCGAATTTCTGAATCTCATCTTCCCATGCTGTAACTTCCGGAAGGGACTGATATTTCTTTACCGGAGAACAGGAAAGTGCAACTAATGTAAATAATATCAGAGCGGACCGTAGCATATCGATTGGTTTTTGGTTCAAATTCAAAAGTACATTTTAAATTGCTTTTTTCTCTGGTTTTTTTGCTATACTTACAAATGATTATTGGATATAAATATTGGTTATCATTAGCTTATGAATGAGTCGTTTAGTACTGATCGGGATAGGTTCTCAGGTAGATTTGCAGTCATTGCAGCAGCTGCAGGATCTGCTATAGGACTTGGAAATATCTGGAGGTTTCCATATGTAACCGGGGAAAATGGAGGAGGTGCATTTCTTATAATCTATCTTTTTATTGTTTTTGCTATTGGCATACCTGTTATGACCTCTGAGTTTGTAATAGGACGGGCGGGACAAAAAAATCCCTATGGTTCATTTAAAAATCTAGCACCGGGAAAACCATGGTACCTGATAGGATTAATGGGTGTTGTGGCAGCCTTCATGATTCTGGCCTTTTATACAACTGTTTCTGGCTGGACCCTGGAATATGTTTATCAGACTCTTACAGGTAATTTGCAGGGAAAGAGTGATGCAGAGCTGACAGGGATGTTTGATGTTTTTTTAAAGGGTTCATTCCGGCCAGTTTTATGGTTCTTAATATTTATGGGATTTACCGCATTCATAATTTTGTCGGGTGTCAAGAATGGAATTGAACGCTATACCAAGTTTCTGATGCCCTTATTAATTGTTCTTCTTATAGCGCTATCTATCAGGTCAGTAACTCTTGAAGGGTCAAAAGCGGGATTACAGTTTCTTTTTAATCCCGATTTCAGTAAGATTACGCCAAAGGTTATCCTGGAAGCGCTGGGTCAGGCATTTTTTTCACTTAGTATAGGAATGGGAACACTTATTACATATGGCTCTTACATTCAAAAGAATGAAAATCTTGGTTCTTCAGCATTATTTGTATGCGTTGCTGATACTGCTGTTGCTGTGATTGCAGGTATTGCTATTTTTCCGGCAGTTTTTGCACTTGGAGGATCACCTGCTTCAGGGACAGGGCTTGTTTTTATTGTATTGCCAGTAATATTTCAGAAAATGCCTTTTGGTCAGCTGTTTGAACTGTTATTTTTTATTTTGCTTGCTGTGGCAGCCCTTACATCTACCATATCAGTTCTGGAGGTCATAGTTGCATACCTGGTTGAAGAACTTAAAATGACCAGGAGAAAAGCAACAATAGCTGCTACCTTAATGGTTTCTGTGCTTGGAATAATTACTGTGCTCTCAATGGGAAGCCTTAGCAAATTTTTGGTCTTCGGGAAAAATATTTTTGGATTGCTTGAGTACCTGACTTCAAATATTATGTTACCTATTGGAGGATTTTTTATAGTCCTGTTTATTGGCTGGTTTTTTAGTCCTGCTCGTACTAAAGCGGAGTTAACAAATGATGGGAAATTAAAAGCAGGATATTTTCCCGTTTTTTTGTTCATTGTTAAATTTGTCGCCCCGGTAGCAATAGCAATGGTCTTCCTCTACAGCCTTGGGATTTTTAAGTTCTGACAGAGCCCCTTAATCAAGCTCATCAGAGAAAACTGCCCGGGCCAGGTCCCTTAGGTTATATCTCGATGCCATTGCTTCTCCATATGCACCGGCGGACCGGATTGCAATTAAATCCCCTCTTTTTGTCTCTGGAAGTTCAATATATTTCGCAAATGTATCAGATGATTCACAAACAGGCCCGACAACATCATACCTGTAGATATTTCCGGCAGATGTAAGGTTATCTATCTTGTGGTGAGCCTGGTAGAGTGCAGGTCTGATAAGATCAGTCATTCCTGCATCGATAATTGCAAAGAGTGTGTTACTGCCATTCTTGATATACAGAACTCTCGAAATAAGTGAACCACACTGGCCTGTTATCGACCGGCCTGGTTCAAGATGTAATTTTTGTCCAGGTAAAAGATGAATGAATTCATTAAGTAATGAAAAGTACTCAGGGAACAATGGATTTTTTTCAGGATTCTCATAATCAATGCCTAGTCCTCCTCCAACATTTATGATCTTGAGATCGATATCACGGTCGGCAAACCATTCCTGAAGTTCATTTATCCTGGCACAAAGGCTTTTAAATACCGACATTCTTGTAATCTGGGAACCAATATGAAAATGTATTCCTGAAAGATTAACGTTTTTTAGGTCAGATAGCCGTTTTATTACCTCTTCCAGTTCCCATGTATTTATTCCAAACTTACTTTCTTCAATACCGGTTGTGATGTATTTATGAGTATGTGCTTCAATATATGGATTGATGCGAAGTGCTATCTGAGCCACTTTTCCTTGTTTTGATGCCAGGTGATCAATTACTTCTATTTCAGGTATTGACTCGCAGTTGAAGCAAAATATATCTGCTTTGAGCGCTTCTTCAATCTCCCTGTCAGTCTTCCCGACTCCGGCAAAAACGATTTCAGAAGGATTGAATCCTGCATCTATTGCAGCTGCAATCTCATTCCAGCTTACGCAGTCTGCACCTAACCCGTAGGAAGAGATTATTTTTAATATTCTTGGGTTATGGTTAGCCTTGACAGCGTAATGGACTTTATAACCTGAGTGCTCTGATTCTTTTTTTACAACCTCAAGAGTTGATTTTAATACCTCAAGATCATAATAGTAAAAAGGAGTAGGTATATTTTTGAACTTAGCTATGGTATTCTTACTTATCATTTTTCTAAATAAAAAGGTGCTTGCTTAATAACTTCAGTGCCTGAATCTTATCAGTTGTATCAATCAGAAGCGACAGGCTGTTTGGACTTCCACCATATGATATCATTTTAAGTGGAATAGTATTCAGCGCTTCAAATATTTCAGGAGCAGAGCCTGTCCGCTGGGTGCGGAAGTCACCAACAACACATACAATTGTCTGGTTTTCTTCAAATTCAACGCTTCCAAGTTCCTTAAGGTCTTTAATTATCTGTTTAAGGAACTCGGAGTTGTCGATCGTAATAGAGACAGCTACTTCTGATGTGGTAATCATATCAATCGGAGTCCTGTATGCTTCAAATATCTCAAAAACTTTTCTCAGAAATCCATAAGCCATGAGCATCCTGTCGGACCTTATCCTGATGACTGTAATGCCATCTTTGGCTGCCACTGTTTTAAGTCTCACAGGAATGTTTTTTTCCCGGGCCGGATTAACGCTTGACGGATGAAGGATTTTTGCCCCGAAGTATGCAAGTTCAGCGGCTTCATCAAAAGAGAGTTCACGTATTACCTTAGTGTTTTCTACATACCGGGGATCGTTATTATGAAATCCGCTGATGTCGGTCCATATCTGAATCTCTGTTGCTTTAACTGCTGCCCCTATTAATGATGCAGTAAAATCGCTGCCACCTCTCTTTAGGTTATCTATCTCTCCGTAAGCATTTCGACATATGAATCCCTGTGTTATTATTAAGTCTTCGGAAGTGTGTTTCTTCAGTTCTCTTCTGATGTTCTCTTTTATGTAAAATGAATCAGGCTCGCCATCCTTGTCAATCCGCATAAAGCATAATGCAGGAAGTAAAATGGATTTAATCTGTCTCTCCTGAAGAAGAATGTGGAACAACGATGTTGACAGGAGTTCACCCTGCGCCAGTATTGCTTTCTCCTGAAGCTTGGTGAATACCCTGAGTGTAAAATTCCTGATATACTCAAAGTGTGAATCGATTAATTCGTGCCCCTCTTTTCTGAACGGTTCTGTAGCAAGCAGATCGTCAACAACTTTGTGATAATTCGAGCTTAAATGATCAATCTTCTGCGATGCCTCATTAATATTATCAGCATATAACAGGTTCGTTATTTCAACAAGGGCATTGGTTGTTCCTGACATGGCAGATAATACGACAATTTTTCGCTCACTGTCGTGAATTAATGGAATCAGTGCTCTCATTCTATCGGGATTTCCTACTGAAGTCCCCCCAAATTTCATAATTTTCATACCCTGTTTTTTTATTATAAAAAAACCTGCATCTATCTGCAGGTCCTATTTATCTTTATTTATCTGTTTTTACTGATGAAAAGATAAAGCAGGCCTGTAATAGAGAAGCCTTATGCACCACAATACCTTTTTTATTTGTTTATTCATCGATTTATTATCAGGGAGCAAAAATATACTTTTAATTAATATAGAAGATTTAATTACTGATTTTTTTGATGCTATTGATAACTTTTAATAGTATCAATAAAAAACAGACTATCACTGTAAAACATGTAGAATATATAAAAACAGGTCTAAATAGGGTGGGACATGTCATAAACTTATATATATTGCTTGTTGAAGGTGTTTAATATTTTGCTTTTATTCATATAATAAATCAATTTGTGGAAAACAATAAACTTAATAAGCGTTTCATTATAGGTATTACCCTGGTTTCCGCCATGGGAGGGTTGTTATTTGGTTACGACTGGGTGGTGATTGGGGGTGCAAAACCTTTTTACGAGCGTTTTTTCGATATTACTCATTCGCCAAATCTTCAGGGCTGGGCAATGAGCAGCGCTCTCATCGGATGTCTGATCGGTGCATTATATTCGGGATTTCTTTCTGATCGCTATGGAAGAAAAAGGCCTCTGATCCTTGCAGCTGCACTCTTTATTATATCCGCAGTAGGTACGGGTGCAGTAAATAGTTATGTTCCTTTTATAATATATAGGCTGATAGGCGGACTGGGAATCGGTTTGGCTTCCGCAATATCACCAATGTATATTGCCGAAATATCACCTGCATCCATGCGTGGTCGTTTGGTGTCAGTAAACCAGCTTACTATAGTTATAGGCATTCTGGGTGCTCAGATTATCAATTATCTTATTGCTGATAAAATGGCTGATGATGCAACCAATGAGGCAATAGTTGCATCGTGGAACGGACAAAGGGGTTGGAGATGGATGTTCTGGGCCGAGCTTGTTCCTGCCTCCATTTTTTTTATCCTGGCTTTTTTTATTCCGGAGAGTCCCCGTTTCCTTGCCAAAGCAGGGAGATGGACGGATTCCATGAAGATTCTGGAGAGGATAGGGGGACACGATTATGCCCGTATTGAAGAGAAAAATATCTCCGATACCCTGAAGGAGACAACTTCCAGAGTTAACTGGAAAGCACTAACCGAAAGAAAGCTCAGACCTGTACTTTTACTAGGTATAGTACTGGCCGTTTTTCAGCAGTGGTGCGGTATTAATGTAATTTTTAACTACGCAGAAGAGATCTTCACCACAGCAGGTTATTCTGTAAGCGATATGCTTTTTAATATTGTAATAACAGGTGCTGTTAATCTGATTTTTACTTTGCTGGCAATCAGGCTTGTTGACAGTTGGGGAAGACGTAAGCTGATGCTGCTTGGTGCATCGGGACTAGCAGTCATATATGTTATACTTGGCAGTAGTTATTATGCAGGATTACAGGGGATTGTAATATTAATCCTGGTTGTTATGGCCATTGCAGTTTATGGGTTGACTTTGGCCCCGATAACCTGGGTTGTCCTGTCTGAAATATTTCCCAACCACCTGCGGGGGGCGGCTATGGCTGTTGCTACAACTTCATTATGGATCGCCTGCTTTGTGCTTACCTACACTTTTCCGCTGCTGAACAAACTGCTAAAAGCATCTGGCACATTTTGGCTGTATGCAGCTATATGTTTTGCCGGCTTCCTGTTCATCCTGAAAAAGCTTCCCGAGACAAAGGGGAAAAGCCTCGAGGAGATAGAAAACAAGCTTAACTTTTAAATATTTTGCTGTGAAAAGAATTACACCTTTAGTTTTATCGCTTTTCATTGCCCTGTATGCGAATGCCCAAAAATATGCTATTAGTTCTCCTGATGGAAAGCTAAGTTCGGAAATTGAGATTGCCGATCAGATAAGTGTCAGACTGATACGGGGAGAAGAGACTATCCTTAGCCTGAATAATTTATTTATTGGTACTGATTTAAAAAAACAAACATCTGAAAACCTGAAAGTCAGGAAAGCAGAACGCAAGTCGCTTAATGAATTGATTAAGCCGCTTATCCGTGAAAAAAGCGAGATCATTATTAACAACTACAACGAAATTGATATTCGTTTCAGATCGGGCCTGTCTGTAACGTTTCGCCTGTTTAATGAGGGTTTGGCATACAGGTTTTCAACATTCGCAAAAGATTCTCTTACAATTTGTACTGAGAATCTGGACATTAACTTAAGTGAAACGGATTTGATCCGTTATCAGGCTTCAGGCTCTTTTAATTCTTCCTACGAAACTCCCTATGAATTTAAAAGAGTGATTGAACTGGAAGAAGGAGCCCTTAGTCATTTACCACTGCTCGTGGAGAAGCAAAATGGTTTATTTGTAATGATAACCGAATCTGATTTATATGATTATCCAGGGCTATGGTTAAGAGGTACAGGAAGGGCTCAGCTTAAAGCAACTAACCCGCCATATCCAAAACGATTAACTTATGAAGGAAATATATATAATCATGGCCAGATTATCCAGACTCACGATTATATTGCCAGGGTGAGTGGAACCAGAGCTTACCCATGGCGAATATTTGCTGTTGCTGCTGCGGAAGAAGGACTCATCACCAATAATATGGTCTATTTATTGGCATCTCCCGGGAAATCAGATGCATTTTTGTGGGTTAAACCGGGTGTGGTTATGTTTGACTGGTGGGCAAAATTCAATATTTATGGAGTTGACTTTAAAGCGGGTATAAATACTGAAACAGCAAAATATTTTATTGATTTTTGCGCAGAACATGGATTTCGCTATTTTCTTTTTGACGATGGATGGAGCTCTAAAGAAGATCTTTTACACGAAGTTCCAGGCCTGAACATGACTGAAGTTACTTCCTACGCCAGGGAAAAGGGTGTTGACATAATGCTTTGGGTACTGTGGAATTCCCTTGCGAAACAATGGGATCAGGCATTTGATCAGTTTGAAAAGTGGGGGGTAAAGGGTATTAAGATGGATTTTATGAACCGCGATGATCAGCAAATGGTTAAGTTTTACGAGGATGTTGCAACGAAGGCTGCAGAGAAAAAGATGGTTGTTAATTTTCATGGAGCCTATAAACCAAGCGGATTGAGTAGAAAGTATCCAAATGTGCTTACACGGGAGGCCTTGATAGAGTTTGAATATAGCGGAGTGAATCATTACGACAATACTGAGCACCATAACCTTTTACCCTATATCAGGATGTTTGCGGGGCCGATGGATTATATTCCGGCTACAATGCGAAATTCAACCAAAGATAACTTCAGACCAATTAGCGATTATCCTATGGGACAGGGAACAAGGGCCCATTCAATGGCCCTGTTTGTAATTCTTAACAGTCCTATGACCATGTTACCGGACTCTCCCTCTGATTACTATCGGGAGAAGGAATGTACCGGTTTTATTGCAAAGATACCTGTCGAATGGGATGAGACACGCCTTCTGAAAGGCAAAATTGCAAAATATACAATACTCGCCAGGAGATCAGGTAAGGATTGGTTCATAGGAGCAGTTACAAATCAGGATGGACGATCCATTGAGCTGGACACTGATTTCCTGGGGGAGGGGAGTTTTCATATCGAAGCAATTGAAGATGGCATAAATGCCAACTCAAGAGCTGAGGATTACAAATTAACTAACAGGGTATTTGAGTCAGGGGAAAACATTAAATTCATAATGGCAAATGGGGGAGGCTGGATTGCCCGTATTACTCCGGTTAGTAAATAGAAGAATCCGCCGTCCTGTATGAAATATGCGAGGTAAATTAGTAATTATGAAATGATTGCGATTTTAAATTAATAACTGTTTTTAAAGTATTGACAATTGATAAAATATTTTTACTTTTGCACCCGCGACTCCGCAGGCCCAGATGGCGAAATTGGTAGACGCGCTAGTTTCAGGGACTAGTGTCAGTAATGATGTGCAGGTTCGAGTCCTGTTCTGGG
>JFJP01044197.1_pt1 | contig 10381 bp, 8 predicted proteins | sample 431651 | NCBI WGS metagenome assembly JFJP01 (sample SAMN02602958, study PRJNA72255) | Microbial mat metagenome, whole genome shotgun sequencing project. | biome: fresh water; feature: sink hole; material: water; isolation source: purple microbial (photo- and chemosynthetic) mats found in... | reverse complement strand
CTACCATGCGCGTAGGACCTGCGGCAGCTATTACGGTTGTGGGTTTCTTACAATCCTTGCGCGAAGGTACAATAAAAGACGGCGATGTGGTGATGCTCAACATTGGCGAAAGCACTTGGCGTTCGCCTGAGTACGTTGCCAAACTTAGCTACTCTACCCGCTTTATCTCTTCTATCGACGAAACCGAATTGATAGACCGAGAAGTTTACCGCAAACAACTTTGGGACGCTATCGAAACCATTTAGAGGTTGTTTAAAAATATAAATAATTGTATATCAATAGCCCTGACCTGAAGGTTGGGGCTAATTAAATAAAATTAAACACCGTTTAAGCTTGGCACATCGAATAATAAGCCAAAAAACATCTATTTTTTAAGGTTTTGAAGCTATGGCAAAAAAACGAGAAGTGCAAAAATACGACTGAAAACCGATAAAACGAGACTTAAAACACAAAAACACACTACTAACTCTTCAAAAATAGCTCGATGAATGTAAAAAACAGCTCGATTAGCACAAAAAACACATCATCTAAGCCCATTCTCCATGTCGAAAACATTAAAAAACACTAAAATTGTATTCAAAAGGCACAAAATAGTTTAATAATAAATTTTAAAGTTCAATAATTGGCTGGAAAAGGTCTCGCCGAATCGTGCAAAGGTCTCGCCGAATCGTGCAAGGGTCTCGCCGAATCGTGCAAAGGTCTCGCCGAATCGTGCAAAGGTCTCGCCGATTCGTGCAAAGGTCTCGCCGATTCGTGCAAAGGTCTCGCCGAATCGTGCAAGGGTCTCGCCGATTCGTGCAAAGGTCTCGCCGAATCGTGCAAAGGTCTCGCCGAATCGTGCAAAGGTCTCGCCGATTGCGGAAAAGGTCTCGCCGAATCGTGCAAAGGTCTCGCCGAATCGTGCAAAGGTCTCGCCGATAGTTAAGATGCGAACAGTCAAGCTTTTGGAACCAGACTTGTCGGCATAAATGCTTTAGCTAATCAATAAAACAGACTTTAATGCAAAACCCCAAATTAAGTAAGATAAATAGCAACAACCACCATTGCAATTACATTTATGCCCAATAAAAGGTAATAATATGTTTTTTTCTCGTCAAAAAGCTCTAAATTAATTTTTTCGTTTACAAACACCGCTAACTCGTTGCCCGCTATTTCAATGTTATTGCTCTTTATTTCAACCTGTTGCACGTATTGCAACAAGCTTTCGGCAAAAGGCACTTTGGCTACAAAATGGTTTACTATCCAACCAATGCCAAAAGGCAAATTATTGAGTTTAACTATCTGACTGTTAGCTTTATTCAGAACCTGCACAACCGTTTCTTTGTTCAAACTTTCAAATTTGAATTGCTCGAATAATTTATTCAAAATATATTGAATCAAAACTACTTTGTTGTGATTTACTAAAACGTTGAGTCCTCTTTGAATTATTATTTTTTTGATTACTAAAAAATATAAGAACGGAAAAAGGAGCAAGAAAACCGAAACGACAAGCAAAAATGGAATAAAAACAACAATTCCGAGCATACCCACGCGCGAGGCTTCTCCTACTTCAGGTACGGTATTTTCAAAAATAGAGAACCCAAAAATAACCAAAAACAACCAATTGAGGAAAATAACAGGAATAAAAAGTATTAAAAAACTTAAAATTAATTTAAAACTTGTTTTTGCTATAATTATAAAAGAATCGCTCAACATAAAATATTTTAATAGTTAAAGATTAAACATTGAAATACAAATAAAAGAATATTCTGCTGAAAATAAAGCACTTGACAAATGTAATTTTTATTTTATCTATCGAATTTTCTAAAAAAAGAATTTTTTTTCTGAATAAATCAAACAATTAGATAATAGACTATAAAACAATTCGTTAAACATTCAAAAGTACATAATTTGCAAAAAAAATCAGTTTTTAAAGATACAAAATAATTGAATTACAAACAATAAAATCAAAAAAAATGTTAAGCAATTTTGCTGTTAATAAAAGGGTTACTATATTCGTGAAAATAGTTTTTTTGACAAAAATAAAAAAATAAAAAAAAAATAAAAAAAAATTACAGGTTGATGCAACCCTAACAAATTTCGATTGTCTTTTTAAAACAGATTAGCTTGGAAGAGAATTATTCAGAAATACACAAAAGCCTTATTGAAGACAGCAAGAAAGGCAAACGCAAAGCGCAAACAAAGCTTTACAACTTGTACGCGCGGTCGATGTTCAACATTTGTGTGCGTATGAGTAATAGTTTGGAGGAAGCGGAAGATTTGCTACAAGACTCATTTTCAGATGCTTTTCAGAAACTCGATACGTTCAACTATAACTCATCATTTGGCGCATGGCTCAAACGAATAGTTATCAATAAATGTATCAATGCTTTGAAAGCAAAAAAAGCCGATTTGACTTTTACCGACGACGTAAAAGATTTTGGGCAAGTAGAAGATGACAGCGTAATTGAGGATTTTAAAGAATTACAAGTGCAACAGATTTTGGAAGCACTCAAAATGCTTCCCGATGGATATAAAGCAATTTTTACGCTTTATTTAATCGAAGGCTACACTCACGTAGAAATAGCCGACGTTTTGGACATATCTGTTTCAACATCTAAAACGCAGTATTTACGAGCAAAGAAAAAGCTAATCGAAATTCTTGGTGAAAACAAACGCCGGAATTGACCTTTTTAGCAAAGTATTTCAACTTTTTGTTTGATTAGTTTGGTAAGGCGGTTTAAAACATCTAATTGCAATCCAGTTAGAATGAATTTGTTTAAAGAATCAGAAAGGGGCTTTGTGTTCTTGTAATTTTATAGTTAAGGGTAAAGAGTCTAAAATTTAAAAAGACCAAACTTCCTTTCTGATACTTTTTTTTATTATCGCAACTTGCAATTATCAAATATAAATTAAAATTTACAATTATAAACCATTTTCCAATTTTCGTTTGAATACTACAAAACTTCTAAAAGTATTCTTTTGTTAGTAAAAAAACAGGTAAAAATTTTAAATATTTACTGCTAAAAAAAAGACAATGGATAAATTAGAACAATTTATTTTGCGCAACAAAGAAGAGTTTGATGTTTATACTCCTTCGCTAAAAGTAGAAAAAAATATTAGATTTCGTAAATCGAAAAATATATTTGTGGTGCATAAAATACTGAGAAATGCGGCTGCTTTTTTATTAATTTTTGGAGCATCGTATGTTTTTCATGCCAAGTTTCCATTGGATTCGCTTTTCAATTCCGACAGTAGAATTGAGATGAAATATCCAGAGCTTTATGAGGCTAAACAGTTCTATACAAAACAGGTAGATTATAAAATGCAAGAAGTTTCTAAGCATATTGAGAATTATCCTGAAATAGCTGAAGAACTGAATTACGAATTTAACGAATTGGATAGCGTTTACAAAAGTTTGAAAGATGACTTAGAGGAAGATATTGCAAATGAAGAAGTTGTAAACGCAATGATTCAAAATTACAAACTAAAACTTCAAATACTCGAAGGAATATTACAAAAACTTCAAAGTGTTGAAAATAAAGAAGAAAAAAATAAAAAACATAACAGTTATTTGCTCTAACTGTTCTTTTTAATTATCGATTCATAAATTTTAATTTTTACCGTAAAGGATTTTTATTCTTAATTTTTTACGGTATTTTTTTTGTTTTTTTTGGCTACAATTTCTAAAGAAATGATGAGAAAATAGCCAGATTAAACCAAAGCAACTAAGGCGCATTTGAATACTCTTAAAATAGAAAGCTTTTTGTTAAAAAGCTTTCTATTGTGCGTTTACACTATTAATATTTTAGGCATTTAGCAAGTTATTTTTGAGCATTTGCCTACTAGCTTCAAACTATGAATAAAACAAAACAAGTATTTTGGATTTTAATACTAAATCTACTCAGTATTACTGCATTAGCTCAACTTTATAGCGATTCGAGTAAGGTTGTAAAATCGTATAAAATTACACCCTTTACCGAAGTTGGAATTACAAATAAATATGGTAACATACAGATAATCAAAAGCAAAATAGATTCGGTTAAGTTTCAGATAAAAATCAAAATAAGTACCAACGACTCAATAAATTTAGAAACATTTATCGAAAACGTTGATTTTGAAATTACGCAAAGCTCAAAAAATATTGGCATTTCTACAATATTCAAACCTCACAAAACCAGCTTCCTACCTTCCATTATGGATTTTCAACGTTTGCCAGTAGGTGAAAATAAAATAGATGTAGATTATATTGTGTATTTGCCTGAATATGTTCAGTTGAAGATAAACAATAAGTATGGAAACATCGAAATAGACGAGCACAAAGCAAAACTATACATCGACCTATCAAATGGTGATTTGATTTGCAATAAGTTACACGAAGATGCCGACATTAATTTGGAGTTTGGAAACGGAAAAATTTCGCAAATGCAAAACTCTTACCTCAATTTGAGCTATGTAACTAATTTTGATATAGGCTCGCTCAACTCGGCTGAAATAGACAGCAAGTCGTCTAAAATATCTATAAATAAAGCAATTACATTAAAAATAGAATCCAAGCGCGACAACTTATTTATAAACACAGTGGATAATTTTTATGGCAACTTATATTTTGATAATTTGGTTTTAGAAACACTCAATAAAAATATAAACCTAACAAGCAAACACAGCGAAACTGAAATTAAAAACATAAACAAAGACATACAATTATTTCAAATTCAATCATCTAACGACATATTAAAAATAAAATTCAAAAAAACGGCACTCTTTAATTTCGATATTTGTGAAGAAAAATCGAATATCCTTTTCCCTGAAAAAAAGATTGTTTTATTCCAAACAAAAGATTCGTTAAAACCCGACTTAAATTTTCATAAAGGTTATTTGAATCAAAAAAATGGTAAAAACCTCAAATTTACATTATTAAGCACAAAACTTAATTTAGCAGTGGAGTAAGTGCAAAATCATATCTTTAATTGCATAAAAACGCTCAAATAGGCTTATTTTAAGTTTTTTTTAGAAATTATTTCAGTCTAAATTTATTTTAATTACTAGGGTTTCTCTTTGATTCTATTAATTTTTAGCGAAAAAATAAAAAAAATAACATATAATTTTCCAAAAATTAAACTTATTATTATTTTTGCTTAATTAAAATTGTACTTCGGTAATAATTAATTATCTTATTTTTGAAGTATAACTATATTTTATTAAAGAAATTTATTCTTACAAAAACAAAAATAATAATTTAAGAAAATGAAAAGAATTATTTTTATAGTAGCACTTATCAGTGTTTTAGCATCATGCAAAAGCAATTCTGAATACGAAAAAATGCAAGCCGAAAGAGATAGCTTGCTTGCGCTAACCGACAACAAAGACGGTACAATTAATGATTTATTCGAATCATTCAACTCTATTGAGGAAAACTTGGCTTTGATTAAAGAAAAGGAAAAAATCATTACCGTTAATTCATCTTCAGAAACGGGAGTGGAAGAAGATATGAAAGACCGTATCAATGAAGACATTAACGCTATTTATGAGTTGATGCTTAAAAACAAACAAGAGCTTGACCAAGTAAAATCGAAAATGCGCAACTCGGGCATTAAAGTAAAAGAACTTGACCGCATGGTAGCAAGCCTTACTAAGCAAATGGAATCGAAAGACAATGAAATTCAAAGACTTACTGAAAAATTGAAAGAAATGGACATCGAAGTAGGCGAATTGAAAACCGAACTTACCGAACTTACCGGAAACGTTGATTCATTATCGACCGAAAACCAAATCAAAGAAAGCATTATCGAAGAAAAAACAACCGCTTTGAATACGGCTTACTATGCAGTTGGTACAAAAGACGAATTGATTAAACATCAAATACTTACCAAAGAGGGTGCGCTTGGAAACAAAACTAAATTGATGAGCGATTTTAATAAAAATTATTTCACTTCGGTAGATATTACAAAAATAAAGAAAATTCCTATTTTTGCTAAAAAAGTTACCGTAGTTACTACTCACCCAACTTCTTCGTACCAACTAAAAGGTACTGAAACGGTTGATGAATTAATTATTCTTGATGCTGAAAAATTCTGGAGTGTTTCAAAATATTTGGTAATTCAAACTCGCTAAGATTTTTTTTAGCCACCAATAAACATAAAACATCGTATTGCTTAATTTGCAATACGATGTTTTTTTGTTTTAATCTTGTTTTTTTTGTAAATTTGCTGAATTGAACACATTTTGCTTATTTTGGAAAACAAAATTAAATCTTAAACAATGATGAACAAAAAATATTTTCTTTCTACTTTTTTACTACTCGCTTTATGCTTAAATATTCAATCACAACCTGTTATATTTTTAGGAATAAAAGGAGGAACGTTAAAATCGGCAGTAGTTACACAAGGCGTAGTGGGCGAAATAAATCAAAAATACACGTTAGACGGAGGCTTAATTACTGAATTTTCGTTTATTTCAAAAAAAACCGAAGAACTTTCGCGCGGAACTCTCATAGCCGAGCTAAATTATTCTAAAAATTATTTCCACAACAATACGTATAGAGGAGTGGAATTTTCTAACAACTTTGATGCCTCGCTCTTTTATGTACAAATGCCGATAATGTTTCGATTTTATACCGGATTTCTGGGCGTTAAAAAAACCGGATTTTATGCCAATCTAGGAGCTTACGGAGCGTATTTATTCAAGGCGGAACACGAAGGCGAGCTTAGCATTTCGGGCAATCTGCAACAAATAAACCAAAACTCACTGTCTGAGTATCTTACTTACGATTATGGAGTTAGCTTTGGTGGAGGGCTAAGTATGGCTGGCTTTATTGGCATCGACTTTCGATATACGATAGGCATTCCAGATATTTATTTGAACGAAAATATAAACATGAGAAATAAAAATTGGGGACTTTTTTTACACCTCGCGCTGCCAATTAATTATCACGAAGAATATTAGTTCGATAATTGGTTCTATTGTTTAGATAGTGTTTGAAAGAAAACGCATCATTTTTTTGAAAATTTTAAAAAAAACAAAAACCGACAGACCGACTTGTCGGTTAGGCTGCTAGGAAATTATCAAAATAAACAGACCCGTTTTTTACTTTGCAAAACTTTGTGGTGAAAAAGAAAAATTACCGCTCAGCACTTATCCTCTATTTTTTTATTTCTTCACTAAATCCTCATTTGAAATTGTGGTTTAGTTTCGTGCTCCCAGTTATCTTGATTTGAAATATTTTTTTTCAATTCAAAATTATTACTAACTCTTATTGTTATATTTGATTCATAAAACTCTTCCGAACAGTCCAAATTACTTCTTTTACCATGTCCACTTTCTTGAAAATTCGTTTTTGAATTAGCTTCAATTATAATAGAATCTAGATATAAATTAGTTCCGTATTCAAAATTAATAACAATCTCTTCATTCGTATTGTTTTCAATTTCATACTCAATAAAATACTCCGTTTCAAAACAAACACATGAAGTGAAATTTAGTAGCATTAATACTATTAATGTTTTTTTCATCTCTATTATATTTTAATAATTGTCAAATAGCTCATCTACAAATTCTTCTGTAGGGGTTAGAATAATCAGTTTGGAATACTTTAAAAATCATATCACAAAGTAACACAATGTATTTCAGTAAGTTTTGCAAAGTAAAAAACTTTGCACCACTTTGTGAAAAAACTTTGTGAAACTTTGTGGTGAAAAAGAAAAATTACCGCTCAGTTATTTCCTTATTTTATTGACTCTGCGTTGTCATAATCCTCTTGGGTTATGGTGTAAATAAAATCACAGCCAGTGCTTCTATCACAGTTTTCAATAAAATTTGAAATGAAATTTATATTTCTTTTAGTATAGTAAAGTGAATAAATTATTTTTTTAGTATCAAAATATATAATTACAGAATCAACTTCATCTGTTTTAAAAAACCTACCGGGTTCGTTATCTTCTCCTATTCTTTTATTTACAATATATTTACTATTTGGCTCAATACTAATTGAATCAATTCTATGTACATTGTCGTTTACTAAAAATTTATTCTCGTCTCCTATATAATGATACCTATCAAAAGCTGCTATTTTTACTGAAAACTTTGTGCTATTTTCCACAGTGTAAGTATTATACTTTTTCTTGCAACTATTTAGGGAAAGTAATAAAACAGTAATTACTAATATTTTTTTCATAATATTCTATTTTAATAATTGTCAAATAGCTCATCTACAAATTCTTCCGTAGGATTAGAATATTTATTTATTAATACTCTACGATAAATGCTATATGCAAAACTCTCATATATCATTATAGAGATTTTCGCTAAAAGTTAATTCAGTAATTCTGTTCACACGAATTAAAGTGAAGCAAATATACAAAAAAGTTTAAATTAAATTACCACTAAGACGGTATTTAAATTTTATTTTTAATGCTTGTCCGCTACTTTGCAAAAATATACAATCTACTATTTGTAAAATGAATAAAATTTACAGACTGCCAACCGAGGGCGTCGCTCCAAATTCAATGCTCATTATTTTTAGAACAATAGAATAATTTGCTTGTTAATCAATAGAATCTTTTCATTTATGTAAAAGCGGATAAGCATTTTATTTTTTCAATTTATTAAGCATAATTCTTATCATTGCAATATGTAAGTGAGAGTACAAAAATTAAATTCCATTTAAAATTTAGCTAAGTGCTTATCTGTTAATAAATAGTGTTTGAAAGAAAACGCATCATTTTTTTGAAAATTTAAAAAAAACAAAAACCGTTCGACCGACTTGTCGGTCTAGGCTGCTAGGAAATTATCGAACAGACCGGACAAGCCGGTCGAACCGATTAAAAAACAATTTACGTTGTAAATGCTTGTTAGTTAATTATTTGTTTTGCTTATGCTTAAAAATAGAATTATTTCTTAAAAAAAAATAAAATAAATCAATAAAAGTTAATTTAATTTTATATTTTTGGTAGCTTATTTTAAGCAAACTTTTCAACAAACAAATAACCTCTAACAAATCTTAAATTAGGTTAAGCTTACTTTAAGAAAAAAATAAAAACACAACTATGCTTGCATTTCAAAAAAAACTAAAAAATTCATTCTACATTTTATTGGGTTTGCCTTCTACCGCTATGGGCTTTGCACTTTCGATACAAATAGCGGTACTTAGCTGGATATTAACAACTAAGTATGGGTTAGATATTCACAAAGTAGGTATTGTTTGGGCAGCAGGTCCGCTTGCCGGAATATTGGGGCAACCCATTGTAGGTTTAATTAGCGACAAAATTTGGTTTTGGGGTGGACGCAGAAGACCTTTTATTATCATCGGAGGTATTTTGGCAGCCCTTTCTATTTTGGCACTGCCCAACATCGATTTTATAGCCGATGCTACCGGAATTGGCAATTTAATGGCGGTTGCTATTGCCGTTGCGTTAACCCTCGACTTGTCTATCAACATTAGCTTCAACCCTACCCGCTCGATTATTGCCGACGTAACTCCCGAAGGCGCACCCCGCACCAAAGGCTATACTTGGATGCAATCGGTTTCCAATCTTTTTGGAAGCATGGCATATTTAACGGGTGCACTTATTGGCAATTATTTTTTGATTTATGTAGGAGTAGTTATTGTTTTGATATTTTCAATAATACCGCTTTTCTTTATCGAAGAGCCTCGCCAATTGGAAAGCAAACAAGAAGAAACCGACAGGCTGGCAAGCGAAGCATCGGGCGAAAAAGACAGCAAAACAAACTGGACAGAACTATGGAAAATATACATAGCTCACGGATTTAGCTGGTTGGGTGTGCAAACCATGTTTGTTTATATCATTTCTTTTTTAACACAAAAAATGTTTTCGCCAGAAGTTGTTTCTCAATACGAAACCATTCAAGCATTGAAGCAAGCCGGAGAAGTTATTCCAGATAATTTGCTCGCCGTAAACGACATGATTTCGGCGCAAACAGGCACTATGATTGGAATTTCGTTCTTTTTGCTCAACGCCATTGGTGCTTTCTTGCCCGTAATGCTACTCGAACCTTTTACAAAACGCATCGGACAGGTGCGAACTCACTATTTGGCTCTCTTTGCTATGGCTATTGGCTATTTGGGCATTGTGTTTTTCGCTCGCAACGCTATGATGCTTTATATAATGATGGCAATAGTAAGTATAGGCTGGTCGGCAGTAGTAAGCCTTCCGTTTGCTGTAATGACCGAAAATGTAAACAAAAATCGCATGGGTTTTTTCATGGGTATTTTCAATCTTTCGGTTGTGTTGCCTCAATTAATTGTGAGTTTATTTATAGGTTCGTTCATTCAATCGGCTCAAGACAAAAGCATTGTATTTTGGATAGCAGGTATTAGCTTGGCAATTTCGGCTATATTGTGGATACTGGTAAAAGAAACAAATTACGCACCTAAAACACAAGG
>JFJP01041251.1_pt1 | contig 10381 bp, 10 predicted proteins | sample 431651 | NCBI WGS metagenome assembly JFJP01 (sample SAMN02602958, study PRJNA72255) | Microbial mat metagenome, whole genome shotgun sequencing project. | biome: fresh water; feature: sink hole; material: water; isolation source: purple microbial (photo- and chemosynthetic) mats found in... | reverse complement strand
CAGAAGTACTTTCGGAACCCGACTTGGATGAGCAACTAATCAATGATGTAATTACAAAAAACAATGATAATTTAGCTATAGTTTTCAATTTCATAAAGCAGTGATAAATAATAGAACGATCAATTTTTTAATTATGGATTTGCAAAAATAGTGTTTTTTTCTTTCAAATTGAACATAGTCATTTATTTTTTTTCTATTTGTGCTAATTTATTCTTATCTAATAACTAGATAATATCCAAAATAGTATTCATTTTGATGATTATTATTATTTTTCATCATATCGCCTTTAAATCGCTATATTTTCTTACATTTGCAATTCTATTTTATAACAGCAAAAAACTGAGCCCTTAATAATGAGTAATAATACCTTGCAACTAAATTTGAGAAACGTGCTAGTGGATTTGTCAAGTCCTTTGGTAATGGGTGTTTTGAATGTAACTCCCGATTCTTTTTTTAAAGGCAATAGATTTACTACCGATAGAGGAATACTTCATTGCGCCGAGAAAATATTGTCAGAAGGTGCTACCATTATTGATATTGGTGGCTATTCTACACGACCATTGGCCTTAGATATTGCACAAGATGAGGAGATACGACGCGTTTCGGAGGCAATTATGTTGGTGTTGAAAAAGTTTCCTGATGCAATAATTTCTATCGATACTTTTCGTTCTAGCGTAGTAAGACAGTTGGTGCAAAACTTTCCGATAGCGCTAGTGAATGATATTAGTGGAGGAACACTTGATAATTTAATGTTTGAAACAATAGCCGATTTACAAGTACCTTATGTGTTGACTCACACTCGTGGAACGCCGCAAACAATGCATTTGCAGGCTAATTACAGCTCTGTAGTTTCTGAAGTTATACAGTTTCTCGAAAAAAAATTGACTCAACTTCGACTGCTTGGCGTACTCGATGTAATTGTAGATCCGGGTTTTGGTTTTGCTAAAACGATAGATCAAAATTTTAAATTACTTAATAAATTGTCTTCTTTTAAAGCACTCAATGTTCCTATACTAGCTGGTTTGTCGCGTAAATCTATGTTGTACAAAACGTTAGAAGTTAATTCTGAAGATGCACTGAATGCTACTACTGCTGCCAATATGCTTGCTTTGGTAGGCGGTGCCAATATATTGAGAGTACATGATGTGAAAGAGGCTGTTCAGGCCATTACCATTTACAATAAATTCATTCGTGTAGCTAATGATAGTATATAAAATAACCACTACTTTATGGGATTTCAAATAGGATTTAAAGATATTGTTGATATATTTTTGGTAGCAGTGCTTCTTTACCAAATGTTTAAGCTGCTTAAGCGAAGTGGAGCTGGAAATATATTTGTGGGCATACTGGCTTTTATTATCTGTTGGTTTTTGGTGTCTTATGTATTTAAGATGGAACTTTTGGGTAGCATTTTCGATCGGGTAGTTAGTGTCGGTGCGTTTGGATTGATAGTGCTTTTTCAAGACGAAATTCGTCGTTTCTTTTCGCGTATTGGAACTAGCAAGCAATGGAATTTTTATTCATATATAAAGCGCTTTTTTGGTAGCGATACCAATGATAAAGATAAAAATGATTTTGATTTGGTGCAAATAGTGTTGGCTTGCCGCAATTTGGCTAAAAGCGCTACTGGTGGTCTAATTGTAATTACACGTAGCAATGATTTGGACTTCTTTACCCAGTCTGGCGAACATATTAATGCCACTATCAATTCACGTCTTATTGAGTGCATATTTTTCAAAAACAACCCTTTACATGATGGAGCATTAGTAGTGTCGCACCAAAAATTGGCAGCTGCGGCATGTATTCTTCCTGTCTCCAAAAACCAATCTATTCCAAAACGGATGGGATTGAGACATCGTGCTGCACTTGGAATTACAGAGCATACTGACGCTATTGCCATCGTTATTTCCGAAGAAACGGGACACATCTCTTGGGCTATTAATGGGCAACTCACCGTAAACGTAAAGCCTGAGCAATTAGAACATTTTCTGTCTGAATCTATGGCCAGCTAAACTGTTGATGCGTCCTTTTGTTTTAATGCAATTCGCTTTTTGTGACGAGTAGTAAGTAGTTTCTATTAGGTGTTTTCAATTTTTATTTTAGGTATTTTTATTTTTTATGCAATAATATTGAATATCTTTGCCGATACAAATTTTAATCTAAATAATATGACAAAATTTCTCTATCTGTTTTTAGTTTTTTTGTCATTGCCTTCTTTTTCTTTTTCACAAGGTTCTAAAATTGTTGGAAAGTGGAAAACTGAAGATAATAGAGATGGAAAGGTTTCAACTATTGTTCATTTGTTTAAGGCTACAAATGGCAAGTATTATGGAAAAATTGAAAAATTAGTTCGGTACGATAATGTGGATGATAATGTAGATGCTAACGATAATGTTGTTTGTACACAATGCAAAGGATCCAACCACAATAAACCCATAGTAGGTTTAGTTATCATTAATCATTTAGTGGAAACAGCTGGAAAATTGAGTGGTGGTTCTATTCTTGACCCAAAAACCGGAAAGCTGTATTATTGCAGTATAAATATAATCGATAACGATAAATTAAGTGTTCGTGTTTCTGTTGACAAATCAGGATTTGTAGGACGCACGCTAACTTGGAAGCGATCAAACTAGATTCGATTCAAGTAGATAGTAACTATCAAAATTGGCTGTTTTTAGTTCAATCTATACGATTAAGTGTTAAATGTAGCTAATTCGGAGAAGAAAAACCCAACAAACATGTTGTATAACATAAAAATAGCATTATCTTTGCACCGTGTTTTTCATGGTATTAGATTTAAGGTTAATTTTAAAGATTGGGTTGTCGTGAGACAACCTTTCTTGTTTTAATACCAGTTGTAATCAATGAATCCTATACCAATAAGGCTTTACAAAAGCATACTTACAGCCGTTCCAATTGCAGCTAAAACTGTTTGGTGGTTGCTCAAAATTATTATTCCAATCAGTTTAACGGTAATTTTACTTCAGTATTGGGGTGTCATTGATGTGTTTGCCACATTTTTAGCCCCTATTTTTTCTGTTATTGGTTTACCAGGCGAATCGGCAATAGTATTTATATCTAGTATTTTTCTAACGCTTTATGCTCCTATTGCTATTATAGCTACGCTGGCGCTTAATATTCGCGAAATTACAATATTGGCTCTCATGTGCCTTATATCTCACAATTTGCTCGTTGAAACTGCCATTCAGCGGAAAACTGGTTCTTCTGCCGTGGTGATGTTTATACTGCGGATAGTGGCTTCATTTCTAGGAGCATTTATTCTCAATCAGTTACTCCCTGCACACGTAGATGCAAGTACTATAGTGACGCAACATGTAGTAAGGCAGAATATTACAGATGTGCTTTTAGCTTGGCTCAATAGTACACTCTGGTTGAGTTTAAAGATTACATTGATAGTAACTGGATTAATGATTTTGCAAACCGCTCTTAAGGAATTTAATGTACTCTCATCTGTATCATCCTTGCTTTCGCCTTTGATGAAGATGATGGGCTTGTCGGGCGATAGTTCTTTTTTATGGATTGTGGCTCAGACCATTGGGTTAACTTATGGTTCGGCTGTAATGATAGAAGAAGTGAAGCGAAAGCGGATAAGCTTACAAAATGCAAATTTTCTGAATTACCACATTGCCATTAATCATTCGTTGCTCGAAGACACGCTTTTATTTGTGTCAATAGGTGTTCCTGCTGCCTGGATAGTAGCACCGCGGATAGTGATGGCAGTTGCTGTGGTTTGGGCTTTACGAGGTTTCACTAAAATTTTTGCACCCACTTTCCCGGCACTTAAAAGCCGGACAAGTGAGCGGAACTTAAAAATATGAAAGATGTCTAATACTAAAAAAATGCTTATAGAAGTGGCTCGTGACCTTTTTGCAAAAAACGGCAAAAAGGATGTAACTATGAATGACATAGCCGAGGCTACAAAAAAAGGGCGCCGTACCTTATACACTTACTTCAATAATAAAGAAGAAATCTACAAGGCAATCATCGACATTGAATTAAACACTATTCTGGAAAGAATGAAAGTGGTGTTTGCACAAGAAGCTGAGCCAGATGTTAAGCTCACGAACTTAATTTTGGCCCACTTGGATGCTGTAAAAGATGTGGTAACAAGGAATGGTTCTTTGCGTGCCGATTTTTTTCGAGATATTTATGAGGTGGAACGAATCCGCCGAAAAATAGATGTGAAGGAAATAGCAATAATTAGAAAAATAGTGCAAGATGGCATCGAAAAGAACATCTTTAAACGTATGGATCCCGATTTGTCTTCTACCATTATTTTTTATGCCATTAAAGGGTTAGAAGTTCCTTATATTAGACAGAATATTAGTACTGAGTTTGAAAGACATAAAATTAGTATTGTGGAATTTGTATTTAATGGTATAAAGAAAAAAAAGATTTAAAATAGCTGATGTTTTACAGCTTTTTTTCTCTACAGCCTCATTCGCTGAAATAGCAAGCAAGAGAAAATTTTTCAAGCAGTAAAATTAGTCAAACACAACACATTGCAAATCGATTTTTAAAATTGGTTTTTACGATGTGTTAGCATTAAAATAAAAAATTAGTACACTAAAATGGCATTTGTAAATAACACAATGATTGTACGCCGCGACTTGATGTCAAAGCTAATTAAATTACATAAAGAAGGTGCAATGGTGGCAGAGATAGATAGATTACCACTATTAATGTCGCCAAAATCTGCTCAAGCTCGTGGTCGTTGCTGCATACATAAAGAGCGTGCTGTGTTAAAGTATAAAATGCTTCCAATTTTGGGATTCAGCATTCAACAAGAGGAGGATGAACTTGCTCCACTTTCTTATTATGCTCAAAAAGCATTAAATCGCAGAACGCCAAACAAATCTATATTGACAGTTGTAGATGAGTCCTGTACAGCCTGTGTAAAGACCAATTATACTGTTACTAATTTGTGTAAAGGTTGTGTAGGCCGCCCATGCTACCTCAATTGCCCAAAAGATGCCATAACTTTTATGGAAAATGGACAAGCCCAAATTAGTCATACCAAATGTGTAAATTGTGGTATTTGTAAAGAAGCATGTCCGTATCATTCTATTGTGTATATCCCCATTCCTTGTGAGGAGGTTTGCCCAGTGAAAGCAATTCAGCAAGACGAAAACGGTATTGAGCATATTGATGAATCAAAATGTATCTATTGCGGAAAATGTATTAATGCATGTCCTTTTGGGTCTATTTATGAGGTCTCTCAACTTTTTGATATTCTTACCGAAATGGATCGGGGCCAACAATTAGTAGCTATTGTGGCGCCTTCTATTCTATCGCAGTTTAGCAATACAATTCAGGAAATTTCTGAAGCCATTTGTCAAATTGGTTTTGTGGAGGCAATAGAGGTGGCTTATGGCGCAATGGAAACTACAGCCCGCGAAGGCGAGGAACTGAAGGAAAAGTTGGAAACTGGTCAGCCTTTTATGACAACATCATGCTGCCCATCTTACATAGAGTTGGTAAATAAGCATTTAGTGGATATGAAACCCTATGTTTCGCATACCAAATCGCCCATGTATTATACTGCCGAGATGGCAAAAAAGAAATATCCTGAAGCTAAAATCGTTTTTGTAGGTCCTTGCGTTGGTAAACGTAAAGAGATTGCAGATACAGATAGTGTAGATTATATGCTCACGTTTGAAGAAATCGACACACTTTTTACGGGTCTATCAATAGAGATGCAGCAGGTGGACAATACCTCTGAATGTGCACCAATGGCTGGTCGTGGGTTTGCGAGAGCTGGCGGAGTAATTTCAGCCGTTGCCCAACTTTATCCTGAGTTAGATGTTAAGCCTATTCAAGTTTCTAATTTGAATAAAAAGAATATTGGCTTATTAAGGGCTTACTCGAAAGGGAAAGCACCAGGTAACTTTGTAGAAGTAATGGCTTGCGAAGGTGGTTGTATATCAGGCCCGTGTGGAAAAATTGATTATGGTCAAGCCCAAAAGATATTCAAAAAGGCAATGGGGGAAAATTAAAGTTGCTAATTATTGGTTAGTTTGCTTCATTGACATCTGCATTGTAATGCTACATAAGGATTAAATCTCTTTCTGTTGTTCTTTTACTGCAATTTGAAAAGTACAGTTTTTTAGTAGAAAGATTTTTTTAAATGAAAATTATATTCGCAACTTTAGGGGTTATTAGTTTGATTATGGCTGTTATAGGCTTTTTCTTGCCCCTACTTCCCACTGTTCCTTTTGTGCTGTTGGCTGCGTTTTTATTTGACCGTAGCTCAATTAAAATGCACAATTGGATTACTAGTCATACTCTATTTGGCAAGTATATTAGAGATTACAATCAAGATAAATCAATTTCAATAAAAGTAAAAGTACTAGCCATTGCTATGATGTGGATATCAATGTCAGTGAGTATCTTTGTTGTGTTTCGAGATACTTGGTGGGTACAATTACTGTTGGTGAGTATTGCCGTAGGAGTTACTGTATTTATTATTGGCATGAAAACCAAACAGAATTAGAATAGCGCGAATTTTAGGCTATATTTATTGTTCCTTTTTTACAGCATCAGTTTGCTGATAGATTACGTCTTTCAACTTGCAACTACATTCGCATTTGCCCGATTCCAATAGTCCGCTTCGTTTGAGTAAATCAAATTCAAGCTTAAAATTCTCGGAAAAAATTCCAACGTTCAAATTCTCTTCTATTTGTTGTTGCGTCCACCATTTGGTTTGCAATTTGCTTGTAGACTCAATGGCTTGGTTGAAATTTTGGCAGCTTACAAATAGAAAAGCATAATGTTGTTCTTGCTTGTTTTCGTATAAGTAATTAGACAAATAAATGTACTTGAAATTGTTAAGCGTATATCTTTCTACGGCAGCTTTTTCTACACTTTGGTCAATGGTTTCGCCCATTTTTACATGAGCAGAAATCGCAGTATCCCACAGCCCAGGCGAAATTAAATCGTCAGAACTGTTTTTTTGCAAAAAAACCATACTTTTTTCAATTATCAGTGCACGCACTATGGGATGGGTGTATTTCTTTTTGTCCCAAAGGCTAGTGCTGTGCTCAATACTTCCAATGATTTTGCCGTTTTCGTTTACTATTGGCCACCACTCTTCTTTTCCTAATTTTGTTCTTATTATTTGAACTCGTAGTACTTCATATACTACATAGATAGCAGCTATTAGCGCATAAAAATTGGATAAAAGTTTGTAATGGCTAGCACTGTGTTGTGTTGGATAGTAGTGTAATGCCACAAAAATGGAAATGTATACCGTTATTCCGATGAATAATGCCCAAACAACCCTGTACAATTCGTTAAAATTATTGGACATTGGTATCAGTTTTGACATTATAGCAAAAGCCTTTGTTTCAATTAAGGTGCGAAAAATAATTAAAAATAAAGCATAGCAGAATACAATTAGCTTATAACTTATTGGTTGTATGACTGATGGTATTGGTAATATGAATTGTAACATTGCCACCGAACTTATTGCCATAAAAACAACTGTGAAAATAAGATGCCAGATAAATATCCGTTTGTGGGCAACATATACATAAACCAGAAGCACAAGTGAAGCTGGAAGTGCAATATTCCAAGCTGTACTTATCCCCCAAAATTCGTCTACTAATAAGAAAATTATTAGTGGAAAAAAATGAAATATAGGATTAAAGAATGATTCTTTTATTTGTTTTTTAAGCATTTTCATGTTCGGTGAAATGTATTCATCGAAGTACTAACAACCATTTTTGATTATAGTTTATGAATTGACAAAAAACTTAGGTGCCCTAAAAAAATACTGTGGCTACTATTGTACTCAAAAAGACATCATTCTACTTACATATTTTCCTATAATATCAAATTCGATATTCACGACTGTTCCGCTTTTTATTTGGTGAAAGTTAGTGTGTTCGTGAGTGTACGGTATAATGGCCACCTGAAAACTTGTGTTGGTAGGATTGCAGACGGTAAGACTTACTCCGTTTACGGTTACAGAGCCTTTATCCACAGTCATATAGCCGCGTTTAGCCATTGTTTTATCAAAAGTGTATTCAAAGCTGTAATACCAACTTCCATCAGCTTCTGTCACTTCGGTACACACAGCAGTTTGATCTACATGCCCTTGAACAATATGACCATCAAGGCGGCCATTCATCATCATACTTCGCTCCAAGTTTACTTTACTGCCTACTTCTAGCTTGCCCAAATTGGTACACTCCAGTGTTTCTTTTATGGCCGTAACTGTGTAACTGTTAGCAGTTTTGGCTACCACCGTAAGGCATACGCCATTGTGAGCAACACTTTGATCAATTTTAAGCTCGTTGGTAAATGAGCAGGACATACTTATGTGCAAATTCTCTTGTTCTTTGACAAGTGCCACTACTGGTGCGGCTTCTTCTATTATTCCTGAAAACATAATTTTATTTACTATTTAGTCATTTACTATTTACTACTTCTTGTTCTCCTTTTATTCATAACATTTTCTTTAAATAGTAAATGAATAAATGGACAATGTTTAATTTCTGGAGGCACTTTTTACTCCTTTTACCAGTTTTATTTTTTTGAGAATACTTTCCAATTCTTTGGTGTCATTTACCATAATCGTTAAGTTTCCTTGAAATAATCCGGCATTAGAGTCGATGGAAATAGACCTCAACGATATGTTTTTTTCTTTTGCTATAAGCGACGTTATATTGGTGACAATACCAATGTCATCATGCCCTACAATGTGTAGCGTGATTGGATATTGCGAGCCTACAGATTTGCCGGACCATTTTGCTTTTACTATTCTGTATCCAAATCGGGCTATCATTTGAGGCGCATTTGGGCAGTCCTCTTTGTGAATTTTTATGCCACCGGTTACAGATACAAATCCAAAAACATCATCGCCATATATTGGGCTACAGCATTTTGCGAGTTTGAAATCCACGCCTTTTAGATTTTCGCCTATTACCAACACATCGTCTTTTCCATGTGTTTCGTCGGGCTGCATGTCTCTCAAAAATGTTTCAGCACTTCTTCCTTCGGGCTGTTCTATGATTGTAGGTTTGTCTAAATCGAGATATGCATCGCGCACAACGTGCATATCCAATTTTTCGTGCGCTATTTCTTGATAAAAATCACTTACCGTAGAGAACCCTTTTTTCTTGGCCAAACGAGAGATTTTGCCGTCGTCCAATTCAATTTTCCAGTTTTTAAACCGTCTTACAATTGTTTCGCGTCCAATTTCTGCATCTTTAAATTCAAATTCCTTTAGGGCTTGACGAATTTTTGTTTTAGCCCTCGATGTGCTTACTACCTTTAACCAACCCGAATTGGGTTTTTGGGTGGGCGAAGTAAGAACTTCCACTTGGTCGCCATTGTTGAGCACATATTTTATGGGTAAATTTTTCCCATTTACTTTTGCACCTACACATTTACTTCCAAGCGCTGTGTGGATAGAAAAAGCAAAGTCTAGCACTGTGGCCCCTTTGGGTAACTTGTGTAAATTTCCATCGGGTGCAAACACAAAAACCTCTTTGTCGTACAAGTTGAGTTTGAAATCGTCCATAAAATCAATGGCGTTCAACTCAGGGTTTTCAAGTATTTCACGAATGTTTTTAAGCCATTCGTCCATGCCCGATTCATTTTTAATTCCCTTGTATTTCCAATGTGCTGCAAGACCTTTTTCGGCTATTTCGTTCATCCGCACGGTACGAATTTGAACTTCTACCCATTTGCCATTAGCAGCCAGCACTGTGGTGTGCAAACTTTCGTAGCCGTTTGTTTTGGGAATAGAAAGCCAGTCGCGTAGCCGCTTGGGGTTGGGTTGGTACATGTCTGCCACAATAGAATAAGCCTGCCAGCAAGCAGCCTTCTCCTTGTCTAGTGGCACATCAAAAATTATACGAATGGCAAAAATAGATAGAATGAATGGATTTTGTGCGCCCTTTTATTTCAAAATCAAATCCTAAGCTGTTCAACCTTTCTTTGAGTGGTGCAATAAATTCTGCAATAAATTTGTCTCGCGACAGTTTTGTTTCGTTAATTTTGCCCGCTATTTCGGAGTAAATTTCTCTGTTTGTGTATTTCAGCGACAAGTCCTCAAACTCTGTTTTAATGGCATATAAACCCATACGGTGGGCCAAAGGCGCATAAAGAAATGAACTTTCGCGGGCAATTTTCTGACGGTTTTCTTCGGAATACGTTTTTAAAATACGCATAATATGAAGATGCTCGGCAATAATAATCAAAATTACGCGTATGTCTTCGGCAAAAGTGAGGAATAATTTTCTGAAATTTTCGTTTTCGAGGGATGCATTTCTAGCATATAACTCGCCTACTCTCAAAATGCCTTGTATGATAGTGGCCAGTTGGGTGTTGAACTTCTTTTCAAGTTCTGAAA
>JFJP01033638.1_pt1 | contig 10381 bp, 7 predicted proteins | sample 431651 | NCBI WGS metagenome assembly JFJP01 (sample SAMN02602958, study PRJNA72255) | Microbial mat metagenome, whole genome shotgun sequencing project. | biome: fresh water; feature: sink hole; material: water; isolation source: purple microbial (photo- and chemosynthetic) mats found in... | reverse complement strand
CACCTGAAATAATGTCGGAGGAGTCGTTGTCTCGATTCGCTGCGAACGAAGTGACACCAAGGTGGATCAAAGACATATTCCGATTTGTCCCCGTCAAATCTCAATTTTTGCTCTCCGGGAATGTGAGGGATTGCTACCCGTTCCCGAAAGGCGAAGGTTTTGTCCCGATGTCGTTCACGCAGTATCTGGCCGAGTCGCTACGGTTGGCGGGCTATACTCATTTCATCACCTACCACCCGACATCGGGTTTTGTCCCTGTGGTAACGGCGGGGGCGACTACCGAGCAAGAGCGGGAGTTTTTTAAGGAAAAATTCAAACTCCAGTTCGACAAAAACACTGGCGCGTGCGCGTGCGACTTGAACAAATCGCTCGAACACATAGAGGCAATCGTGCGGCACAAGGAAGATTTCGTGGCGGTCTTCGCCGATTTTGCGTCGAGGTTCACTATCAATCCCTCCTCGCTGAGCGAGAGAGAGCACGGCTATTTCACCCGCGCTTTGGTCCTGAGCCAAGAGGCGGTGCCCCGTTACGATCAGCAACTGCGCTGTTCCCAGTTCAACCCGCTTTTTTGGATTTGCGACAAGGAAAACGATCTGCCCGACTGGCTGACAATGAACAACCCGCGCCTGCGCCCTGTCGTGATTTCGAAGCCTGACCATCTAGCGCGAAGAGCGCTCGTCACAGCACTCACACCGAGCCTCGATGGATATGCCAATGCAGACGAGCAAGAGAAGGGCGAATGTCACGGTGCTTTTGTCGAGCAGACCGAGGGGCTTCTCATGGCGGATGTCATCGCTATCACCCAACTGTGCAGGCGGGAGAAACTCCCGTTCCAAGAGATCGGGGAAGCGGTGCGCCGCTACAAAGTGGGCGTGACCGAAGACCCGTGGAAACGGATTGATCGGGCGAAGATCGCGGGGGGCGACGCCATCATCCGCAAGCGGGTGAAAGGGCAAACCCAAGCGGTGGTGAAATCGCTCGACATCATCAAGCGGGCGGTGACGGGGCTTTCGGGCTCTCAAGGTTCCAAGGCAGGCGGAAAACCGCGAGGCGTCCTCTTTTTTGCGGGGCCGACGGGCGTGGGCAAGACGGAACTCGCCAAGACCTTGACCGAACTTCTTTTCGGGGACGAACGGGCTTACATCCGTTTCGACATGAGCGAGTTCAGCCAAGAACACGCCGACCAGCGGCTCATCGGGGCACCCCCTGGGTATGTGGGTTACGATGCGGGCGGGCAACTCACCAACGCCATCCGCGAAAGGCCTTTTTCGGTGGTGCTGTTTGACGAGATCGAAAAAGCCCACCCGCGCATCCTCGACAAATTTCTCCAGATTCTCGACGACGGCGTGCTTACTTCGGGCAGGGGCGAGCAAGTCTATTTCAGCGAGGCGGTGATCATTTTCACCTCGAACCTCGGAATTTACAGGGTGGACCCCACGACAGGAGAACGCGTCCTCCATGTCGCCCCCACCGACCCCTACGCGGATGTGGAGCGGAAGGTCAGGGGTGAGATCGGGCGCTACTTCAAAACCCAGCTTAACCGTCCCGAAATTTTGAACCGCATCGGCGAAAATATCGTGGTTTTTGATTTCATCCGCCCCGAGGTGGCGGGGCAGATTTTCGAGAAAATGCTCGGCGGCATCCTCGACCGTTTGGAGGATCGCCAAAAGATCAAGGTCTCGCTGCCCGACGCGGTGCGGGAGAGTTTGCGGGAAAAATGCCTCGCCAATTTGGACAACGGCGGGCGCGGGATAGGCAACCAAGTCGAGGCGTGGTTCATCAACCCGCTCGGTCGCGCCCTGTTTGACGGCGATGTTAAAGAAGGGAGTGCCATCGAGGTCGAATCGGTCGAGTCGGTCGGCGGCGTGCCGACGCTCCGTTTCCGAAAGACATGAACGGTGAGCCTTCCCTTCTTCTTAACAAAGTCCACTACCCAGTCCATTCGCTCGGTTACGGGAAAAGGGTGGGGATATGGTTGCAGGGATGTTCGATCCACTGCCGGGGTTGCCTCAACCGCGACACATGGGCGTTTGACGAAAGCCTACGGGTCACGATCAAGGAACTGCTCGATCGGATGGACGGCTGGCTCGCCGAGGCCGATGGAGTGAGCATCTCTGGCGGCGAACCGTTCGACCAGCCCGAATCTCTCGGAGCGCTCCTGCACCATCTGGCCGAGAGGACGGCAGGCGACCTTCTCGTGTTCAGCGGTTATAGCTGGGAACACCTCCGTGAAAAACACCCGTCCTTGCTCGACACAATAGATGTTCTCGTCACCGATCCATACCAATCCGAGAGCGGGCAAACCCTGACTTTGCGCGGATCGGATAACCAGCGCATCTGGCTTTTGAGCGATAAGGCAAAGGAGCGTTATCCTGCATCCATCAATGAGGAGCTTTGGGACGAATCGGATAGGAAAATGGACATCTTGGTCGAGGGCGACAGCATCTGGATGGCGGGCATCCCGCGCCCGCAAGATTTAGAAAAACTCGAACGGCTTTTGGCGGCACGCGGTTACGGAGTTACATTCTCCGGAAGTGGAGTCTCTTTGGATTGCAGAAGGTAGATTTCAGTTCGCAGAATGGGGGAATGAAGAAGTGGTAAGAGAAAAGGAGCGAGTGGTAAGGAAGATGGATGAATTGAAAATTGAGAAAGTAAAATTGAAAAAATGAAGAGGAAGAGGGCTCACCACAAAGGCGTGGAGGAAGAAGTTTTTTAATCTGTGTCCATCCGTGTTAATCAGTGGTTAAACAATCTTCTTTGCGTAGCGGGTAGGCGGTAGATGCGACACCTTTTTGGAGTTTTTTCTTTTCCAGAGTTACCACGCGATGCCCCCTTTTTCCTTGTGTAACCATCATCGCACGCATCATTTTTTCAACATCCCAGTCGAACGATTCCAGTATTTCGGAGCGGTGACGCCTCACTTCGCTGACAATTTCGTTATTCATTTTCTTGCCCCCCAAACAGCTCTCTGGGCGTGCAAATGATGGGAATAAAGTATCCTGCTTCAGCGACGATAAAGCTCAACCGGCGGATGATTTCTGCGTTTGCGATATGTTTGCAGTTCCATGTAAGAAGGTAGTCCATGCCGTGCCTCGACGCGACGGCAATATGGACAGCATCAGCAGATGCTTTTTGGGGAATCAATCCGGTTTCAACGAGTTTTTTTGAGAGAAAAACAACCGGTTCGTCTATGGACAGCTCCTCGATATCGGCGAGCACTCCCAGCCTCCGCTGTGATGCGGTGCCATCTCCCTTGCTCGAATCTTCGACTACGGCCTCCGACACGAACAGTCGGTATGCACCCCTGCGTGTCTCCCACCATTCCCGTGTGATCGCTTGCTCACCGGCCACTATCAGGTTATTTGACGGCATGGCTGTCAGGTAGCTAGGGATGGTCGTCTCCAAATAAACTCGCTTTCTCGCTCATTTGCCTGATTTCAACACATTGTCGTTGCGGCAAGTTAGACCTACTACCGACAGGGAGTCAAAATAAAAACAAGCTCTTTTGACAAAGAAAAAAAATTCGTTTTTTTGACTTTCGATTTGTCTTCTTGCACCTTGTTCCACGGTTTCCTATTGTCTTCCGTCATGAAAATTTGCCCATCCTGTAACCAAGACAATGCAGACGGTTCGGTCTTGTGTTCCTTGTGCGGAGGAGATTTGTCGTCTGTGCCAGTCGTGAGCCAGCGTCCGACACACATCCCCCAAAAAACCGAAAGGACGGTGGAAGAGCCTCAGGTCATCTCGGTTCCTTCATCAACCCCGCCCGCTTTATCGGCGACGAAAAAATGTCCAAAGTGCGGGACAGATAACCCCTCTTTCCGGAGCCGCTGTTCGAGCTGTGTGGAGGAGTTGCCAGAGATAGCCTCCCCGCCCTCGACATCAACGGTGTCCGCCTGCTCGGGAAAAGAGAGGCGCAAGCTCCACTTGGTTGTCGGAGCCAAAAAATGGGAATGTCAGCCAAGCGATCGGTTGGGCCGAGAGGGGAGCGTCGCGTGCGAGGCGTTTACGGGGATAGACACCGTCTCGCGCCAGCATATCAGTCTGGCATACGAAGGAGGCGAGTGGAGGATGACCCCGCTTTCGGGAAACAAAACATGGCTGTCTGGCAAGGAGCTTGTGCGCGGCGTGGCGGTTCCTCTGCTTCAAGGAAAAAACGAGGTGCGTCTCTCGTCGCGATGCACCGTGACTCTGGAGGTTGAATGATATGAGTTTTCAAATCAGTGGGGCGTGGTTGTCGCATCCTGGCAAGGAACGGCCCCACAACGAAGATTCGCTCCTGATCGCGGGCGAGGTGCTTTACTCTCGCAAAGAAGAATCGGGCGTGGCGGTCTCTCTGCGTGCAGTCGGCGCAGGCATCGCGGCGGTTGCGGACGGGATCGGCGGCGGCGAGGCGGGCGAACTCGCCAGCAGGACGGCTCTCGAAAGGTTGGCGGGATGGAAGGGGGCGACGGCGGACTCGCTCGTTTCCCATCTCTGCGATACCAACCGCCATTTCTACGAGATGATGCGACAAAATCCCGCTTTGCACGGGATGGGGACGACCGTGACGGGTTTGGCGTGGGGCGAGTCGGGATGTTTCGCCTTCAATGTGGGCGACTCGAGGGTTTATCGGGTCAACAGCGGCTACCTGCAACAAATCACCGAAGACCATTCCTTGGCGGAACTGCTCGCCAAGTCGCAGGGAAAATCTTACGGGGACGCAGAGAAAGTGCGCCCGAGCGACCAGCATGTGCTCATGCAAGCCCTCGGCGGGCGGCAGGAGTTTAGAGAAATTACGCCCCAAATCGTGGAGCTGCGCGTGAAGGAGAGCGCAGATTTCCTCCTCTGCTCGGACGGGTTGACCGACATGCTCGATCTCGACAGCATCGAGGCTTGCCTCGGCGACCCGAGCGATCCCGCCTCCGCCCTGACCCGACTCAAAGAACGGGTGATGGATGCGGGTGCTCAAGACAACCTGACGATGGTCTGGGTCACACTATCTCGGACTGATTCTGTCATGGAGAAAAGCGTATGAGTGGACCGAAGGGAGTTGCGTTAACCACGACGCCAGCGAGTGGTGCCGTGTTGGGGGTCTTGGCTACTGCCGCCGCAGTTGCGGGAGTCGTTGTCGTGGCTGGGATCGTAGTTTATGCCATTGCGGAACAGGTTCAAAAGGCGAGAAGAGCATCGTTGCTGAACCGCATCCGCGAATGCTCAAGCCAGTTGGAATCTCTCGACGAACCGACGGATTTTCTCGTGGTTTCCAGTTTCCAAGAAGATCTTGCGTCTCTGGAAGAGCTGCTTGCCCGTGGACAGGGGCGAATCGCTTCTGTCCGCACCGAAATCGCCCGCAGGTTTCAACTTCTCCTGCAAGCACCTGACGAGATCAGGCAAAAAAACGATCAAGCCCGAAAGATGGTGGACATGATCCTGCCGCCAAGCTGGCCCGAGAACGAACGGGAACGGGTGCGGGCGTTGGTCGAGCAGGCGGTTGCGGGATGTCCGTCGCCCCCTCAAGTCTCCGCCGATTTTTCACGGAAGGGCATCTTGCAGTTGAAGGAAGCCGAGAAAGTGCGCGATAAGATTTTTGCGGTTTTGGACGGAATCCCCGACCTCCTGCGCAGAGAAGCCGATTCTCTCCACAAACGGATGCTCGAAGCGAGGTTGGACGCGTCGGGCACTCCGCCGCGCAAACTCGCCGATGTTCTGGCGCAAATCCAGAAATCTGTCAGCCCTCAAGCCAAAAGCGTCATCCCAGAAAAACTCGAAAAACTTCTCGGACAAGCCGTCTCGCTGGAATCTTCGGCTTGCTGGAGCGACCTCCTTCAAAGAATGTCTGAGATCCGCCAAGAGACGGATGCCGAAAGACAGCGGCTACTCTACAACGACCTCGTCATCACCTGCTCGCAAAAGATCAAGCTCCAGAAAGAACACGAGGCTTGGCAGCGTGACACCGTGGAGTTGTTGGAACGCGCCCGTGCCTTCGAGGAAGCCCCAGATCGGGCGGAGTGCGTCGCAGTGCTGGAAACTGCGCTCAGGGCTGGGGCAGTAGTCGCCCTGGAATCTTTTCGCGAACGGGTCGCCAAGATGGAGAAGGAGGAAGAGGAGATCAAACTCCAGAGCGAGAAACGGCGTGCTGTTTGCGAATCTCTCCAAGCACTCGGCTACACCGTCGGCGAAGGCGAGATGGGGGCGGCTTTGGCTCAAAACGGCAAGATGGTCGTCAAAAAATCGCCCGAGAACGAATATGGCATCGAAGTCGTTACGGGACGGGATGCCTCGGTCATGGAAACCGCGATGGTGCGCTACGGCGACAGCGGCGACATGAGCGACCAGCAGAAAATGAGGGACATCGCCGAAGAAAAAAGCTGGTGCCAAGACCACGCCAAACTCCTCAAATCGCTCGAAGCACGGGGGATTAAAACAGGCTTCAAATACCATCTTGCCCCCGGCGAACACCCCGTCAAAGTGGTCGTTTCTCAATCGGGTGCCAGCAGAAAATCTACCGAGGCAAAAATGCGCTATCAGTCGTGATGACACGAACACGAGAAAATTTAAGGAGCTAAAATTATGAACGAGACGCGGATGGAAGAGGGGGCTGGGCAGGGCGGAGCCACGGATGGCGTGACTCGGGTGGATTCGGGGAGTTCTGCGGGGACGACTCGGATGGAAGGGGCACCGCAGGCGGCGGGTGCTTTGGCTTCTGAGTTTGGGCTTGGCTACCTTTTTCATGGGTGCAGGTTGATCGAGCCTGTGCGCACCGAATCGGGCGAGGCGGTGGTCTGGAAAACCGAGCGGGATGGGCGGTTCCTGGCGCTCAAAGTCTATCACCACGGCAAAGCGCCCAAGAAAGAGATCGTCGAGATCATGCGCCGTTTGCCCAAGGAACATACGGTCGAGCTGGTGGAGGTCGGGGAAGATCGGGGGCAGTTTTACGAATTGCTCGAATGGATCGAGCACGGGTCGCTCTTGGATTGGGCGAGGATGGGGGCGGCCCCTGCGAGGGTCAAGGAGATGCTTGCCGAGATGACCGTGGCGCTCGAAGCGGTCCATGCCCAGAGCGTGATCCACAGGGACATCAAACCCGCGAACATTTTGGTGAGAAGCCTCGACCCCCTGGACTTGGTGCTGGCGGACTTCGGCATCAGCAGCGTGGCGGCTGTTTCCAAGCATGTGACCAGTGCTCACCGCACGCCTGCTTACAGCGCGCCGGAGGCAATCAGCGGGGTGATCAAGACCTCTAGCGACTGGTGGAGCGTGGGCGTGATCGCCTTGGAACTGCTCAAGGGGCGGCACCCGTTCGCTGGGATGCAGGAGATGGCGATGACCCACGAGCTGGTCACTCGCGGGATCACTGTTCCGACAGATTTGAGTGAGGAATGGCAGACCTTGCTCAAAGGACTCCTCACCCGCGATGCGGACAAGCGGTGGGAGACCAAAGAAGTCAAGCAATGGTTGGCGGGAGAGAAAAACATCCCCGTCCAATACGAGGCGGCGAGAAGCATCACGGGCTCGGGAACGGGGAACCCTTCGGGAATCCAACCCTATAAGCTGGCGGGGAAAGAATACGGCACGGTTGAATCGTTGGCGGCTGGGCTGGCTCAAAACTGGGAAGAAGGGGTCAAAAGGGTGGTGCGCGGTGATGTCCTGAAATGGATAGAAACAGAGGTCAGAGATTCGGACTTGATCAATCTCCTCAAAGACATCCAAGAAGACAAAAAACTCGATGCCGAGCAAAAATTGGCGGTGGCGGTGCTGGCGCTCAACCCGAGGCTCCCGTTGAGCTGGAAAGGGGAGGTGGTGGATGTGGGGTGGCTGGAGAAGAACGAGGCCTTGGCGCGAAGAATTTTTTCCAGCTCCGTTCCGCAGTGGGTCAAAAAGTTTTCTCCCAACAATGCGTTGGACACGCTGGCGACCGATGTCTTGTCCTTGGATGAGAAAATCAAGGGAGTGAGCTGGCAATATGACCATGAATTGGCATGGCGGTTAATGTTTTGCGAGCCAAAGTTTGTCCAAGACGAGGTCGCCAAGATCCGCGCCGAATATGTTGATGCACGGGACGAGAGACTGAAAGGATACCTGACAAGTTCGGATTTAGAGCCTTGGCAAGCGATCGCGCTGCTGGCGTGCGACAAGGAGCAGTTGATCACCCAGAGAGAAGTAGACGAAGCCGCTAGGCAAATAGTTGAAGAAAAACAGAAAAGGCAGGAAGACAAAAGACGACGGATAGACGAAGCAGAGAAGAGATGGAAAGAAGATCGCAAGAGGGAGGAAGAGGCGTTGCGGAAACTCATACTATTCGGAATAGTGGCAGTAGCTGGGGTTTGTTTGATATGCATGATAGCATGGATCGCAGGAAAAGATGGAACGGCTAGAAGAGTCGAAGCAGCTTCAAGACAAGTTGACACTCAAATGAATGTGTTCACCAATAGCCTCGGGATGAAATTTGTCCCCGTTTCAGGGACGAAGGTCTTGTTCAGCGTATGGGAGACGAGAGTGAGTGATTACGAGGCGTTTGCCCGAGCCACGAACAGAGAAGTAAAGAAACCCGATTTCAGCCAAAGCTCGGACCATCCCGTGGTGGATGTGAGTTGGGACGATGCGCAAGCGTTTTACAAGTGGTTAACGAAGAAAGAGCGGAGGGAAGGGAAGATCAAGGGCAGTCAGAGCTATCGCCTACCGACCGATGAGGAATGGAGCTTAGCAGTGGGCTTACCCGATGAAGGGAGCGGGACACCGAGAGAAAAAAATGGGAAGATCAAGGGAGTCTATCCGTGGGGGACGCAGTGGCCGCCGCCGAAAGGTGCTGGGAATTACTCTCCAATGCTCAATGTGGACAGCTACGAGAAGACGGCACCCGTGGGGAGTTTTTCTCCTAACCAATACGGGTTGTATGACATGGGCGGGAATGTGTGGGAATGGTGCGAAGACTGGTATGATGGAGAAAGAAAATATCGTGTCCTGCGGGGCGCGTCGTGGTTCTATTACGGTCCCGTCAGCGCGCAGTCCTCGTCTCGCGACTTCAACCACCCCTATCTCCGCAACGACAACTACGGGTTCCGTTGTGTGTTAGCGGGCGGTTTGTGACGCTGGGCTGGCTCTTATTCCACTTTTTTCTTTTGCTCCGCAAAAAAGAGTCAGCCGCCCACCATGGCACCGACGGAATAGGAAGCTTTTGGGGAAAGGCCAGTCTTCTTGTTTTAGCTTTCGATGAGAGACCTTACGGTCGGGTGGCGGTTTTTTGCGGCTTACGGGAAAGCAGTTGGAGGTCGGCATTGTCGAGCGGATCGTGGCGATGGCGAGGCAGACGAAAAAAAACAACGCTAACCTTCAGGTTCAAGACACGCAAATTAGGAATTGATAAACTGCCTAGATGCCTCAAAAAGGGCTTCATGCCTATCAACGACCTTCAACCGAATGGGAACAGACCTGATCAGATCGGCGAACTGGAAGAAAGCTTCCTGCGTAACATGAACGATAACGAGAGAAAAGCACTCCAGGTGCTGGCTCTGGCAGGTTCCTTTGACGAGGATATGTTTCGTTTCTTGATCGAAAAACAGATCGTTGCTGGTTTCTCTTCCTCCGAGTTTCCGCGCCTCGTCGGTTCTTCCCACTTCTATGTTGTCGAGGATCCCGACCGTGCGGGATGGTATTTATTTCACAGCACCATGAGCGAGGCCCTCATGAAAAGCATCGTGCTGGAGGACAACAAAGAACAGACGGAAATCAACTTCTCAGCAATCCTCGTTTATTTGGAGGGAAAATTTCAGGTCGAGAAAACGATGGAGTTTACGGCGGGGCATTTTGATTATTACTCTCAAGCGTTTCGCATCCTGAGAGTCCAAGGCACAGAAACTCGGTTGCTCTCCCCAGAGAAACTCGCCCAATACGCCTTGGATTGGGAGAGTCAACTCGACAAGTGTATTTTTTCTTCCAAGCGGGTAGAACTTTTCAAGCCGATCGTAGAATTTTTAGAGAACAATCTCAGCCCCGATCATCTTGACACAGCGTCCGCCCTGATCAATCTGGCAGAACTGTATCGAAACACGGGCGACTACGAAAAGGCGGAACCGCTCTGTGAAAGGAACTTGAAGATCAAGGAGAAGGTTTTCGGCCCCGAGCATTCCGACACGGCTCAGTCCCTGAACAATCTGGCAGAACTGTATCGAGCCATGGGCGACTACAGGAAAGCGGAACCACTCTATGAACGGAGCTTGAAGATCTGTGAAGAAGTTTTCGACTCCGAACACCCCTCCACGGCGACCGCCCTGAACAATCTGGCAGAACTGTATCGAGCCATGGGCGACTACGGGGAAGCGGAACCGCTCTATGAACGGAGCCTGAAGATCAAGGAGAAGGTTTTTGGCTCCGAACACCCCTCCACTGCGATCGCCCTGAA
>JFJP01040968.1_pt1 | contig 10382 bp, 14 predicted proteins | sample 431651 | NCBI WGS metagenome assembly JFJP01 (sample SAMN02602958, study PRJNA72255) | Microbial mat metagenome, whole genome shotgun sequencing project. | biome: fresh water; feature: sink hole; material: water; isolation source: purple microbial (photo- and chemosynthetic) mats found in... | reverse complement strand
TGAATTTTGCGTACTCCTGCCATGTTTTTTCACCTGTTTTGATAGTTATTTTCTATCTTAATCGGTGGTCTGAATTTTGGGGAGTATCATAGCCACGCGCAAGGGAACTTAGAGCTGTATAAGAAAATACTGGAGATGACCAATCAGAACTTTCCGCAAAACTGCTCCCAGCCCTTACTTGCCAAAAAGTAATACCAGGTTGTACCTTAAAATCAGGTTTGGCATAATACCAAGAGTTTGTTGTTGTATCTGTCACACAACTTGGAGTACAAGATATTTGTCTAGTAGCCAGTGACATATCTTTGAATCCTTTAAACTCTATATCTTGACTGATGCGGATACGATAGTTTGTTGCGTTTGATACTTTACTCCAACTAAATACATACGATTTTGTAGATAAACCATAGTTAATGCCTCCATTTCCTGGTGTTGATAATTTAGCTGCCATTGAAATGGTGGGAACTACTATCGATAGTAGCAAAATAGTTTGAATTATTATTTTCATATTGTGTTCCCCTGTAGATATAAAAAACGATGCTCATAAATCATAACGATTAATTTTGATGCTAAAATGCCTTAAAAACCAGTCACTCACAGTATCTATTTTCCCCTTACGAGGCATAGTTTATGAAAGTTCACGAAAAAATTCGCGCTATCAGACAGTCTAAAAATTGGTCGCAGGATGTAATGGCGGAAAAATTAGGAATGACATCTAGCGGCTATGCCAAAATTGAACAGGGGAGAACCGACAATCATTTCTCAAAACTAGAACAAATTGCTGAAATATTTGATATGGATGTGGTCGAATTGTTAGCGTTTGGTGAAAAGAACGTTTTTTTCTTGATGGGCGATAACAGTATTGGGAATAGTAGTATCAGTATGTCTGTGATTGGTTCGTCAAAAGAATTAGCGTTTGAGATTCAAAAACAACAACTGATTATCGAATTAAAAGACAAAGAACTCGCCATGCAACAGCGTGAAATCGCCCTAAAAGATAAAGAAATTAGCCATTTAGAAAAACTGCTTGAAATGCATAAAAACTCAAAACCTAATCTTACTCGTTCCCAACGTCTTCGTTGGGAACGCCTAATGAGAAGCTCTGCTTCTGGTATCGTCAAGCGAAGCTTGAGGGTAGGCATTCCCAAGCTGGAGCTTGGGAACGAGCTAAACAACAGCCTTAATTGTGTTGTGTCGATTACTGTAAGCGAGCGACATGATAACGCACCGCTTGCTCAAAAATGCGCATTCCACCGCCTTCCATCACGGTTTGCGTGAGTGCGGTCTCATTCATTATGCCCACACCTGCCAAATAATCAATGCCAAATTCAGCCAATTCTGGCAACCAAGGCACAGTCGGCCCCATTAAAACAGTGGTGGCGTGTTGCGAAAGTTGTGCTAAACGGGGAAAGGTTTTATTCACCAAGGTTGTGCCGCTGAGAAAAACCCAATCGGCTTGCGGCAATAAAAATTCACAGGCAGGGTCAGGATAATCCGCCCCTTCTGGCTGGCGTTCCAAAATGGTGAGATTAAACTGCTCACGATAAGTTTCGATGCGTGGATAACGCCCGATTACCACTACATTTTTGCCCTGTAATTGCGGCAAAAAATGTTCAAATACTGCTAAATTTCCTGCGGCTAACGGCACGGCATTCTGTAAAACGTGCTGATTAATACAACAATTAATCGCTGCCATCCCAATGCTAGCTTTATAAACATCCCATTCTTGAATCCAGCCTGCTAATTCTGCTAAGGATTTTCCCACCAATGTGCCTGAAAAACTCAAGGTGCGCGTGGCGATTTGTGGACTCATCGCTAACCCAACGCTGGATTTGCCGTTTTTTTGGGCTTGGCAAAATGTCCACACCAACCCCAAACACAGCGCGGTGATTTTTTCATCCGTTTGCGCACGGTCAAGTAACAAGTCATACACTGCATTAGGCGGGTTCATTCGGGTAAACGCAATAAACTCGGTTCGGTTTTTAGGTTGTCCCTTTTGCCCCAAGCCAGCACTTTTTCTACAAACCATTGCGGTTTAGTCGGATGATTCTGTACCACATCAAACTCGGCATAACATGAACCATCACTTTGAAATTGCAAGCGTCCAATCCGTTGTTTATGCGCATCATACCAATAGCCTGCTAAATTAAAATCACTTGTTAGCGGGTCGTGGATTAATTCGAAACGGGCGGTTTGATAGCTTGGATAAGCCGTCAGCGTGTCAGTGGAAAAACCAATTTTATCCATGCAAAGTTTTAGCTGTTGACAAATGTGTTCACCAAAGCCGCGCTGTTCTTCAATTTTCGTTGCTAAATCCATTACATCACCTTTTGATAAACACGGCGCAATAATTCCAATTCCGCAGGCGGACTTTTGCGCAACGCAGGCAAAGTCTGCATTTTGCACTGCCGTTGCTGCATTAAGGTATGCGGTGGGTCAAGCAGGATAAAACGGGCAAGATGCACTTGCACTATGCCATTGGGGGTATCGACAGGTTCACAAAAATCGGTTTCAAGACGCAATAAATCATCGTCTAACTGTAAAAGCTGATTGACTTGATTTAATAATTGCGCAGGATGCAGGCGAACATTTCCTTCTAAAACAGGATTTTCCTCGAAGGTACTGGACAATTTGGGCAACGGCTGAGGAAAACAAATACTGCCATTTTCTTGTTGCGCAAATAAAACCAACGCGCTGATGTCACCCTTATAGTACAAGATTAAACGATGGTTATCGTGTTCAAGTTTGGACACTTTCTCTCCTAAGTCGTTATGCTGGTCGCTAACTCTTGAATCACCGATGAGCCACATAAATCTTGCGGGTCAAGTTTTCGCAATTGCGCTAAAATCACTTGTGATTCAATCAGATGGTCTTTGCGCAACTTGATAAAGGCTAAAGCTTTTAAGCTGTACAAATAAAATAGCGAAATTTCATTCGCGTATAAATCCCATTTATTGGGTTCACGCGCTAACCGGCGATAATCACTGGGAAAACCGCCTTGTCGCGCTGCCTCTTCCAAGCCTTGCAAGGCAAAATATTCGGCTTCGGTTAAGCGTTTGTGAAAAAAATAAAATTTATACAGGGCAAAATACGTTTGCAAACAATGCGTATCGGTGGTTTGGGCGCGTAAAAAAAGCTGTTCTGCCTGCACGGGATTGGATGAGGTCAAGCCAACCGCTGCCTGCAATAAGGCATTAATCGCAACAGGCATTTGCGGGCTGAACATCACGCGCTCATCCAATAGGTGCAGATTGTCCATTTACCAAACCTCAGCAGGGGCTTGCAAATGCGCGACAGGTTCGCCACCTATTAAATGTTGTTCCACAATCGTCACCACATCAGCAGCGGTGAGTTTGCCATATAACACCCCGTCAGGATACACCAACACACTCGGCCCCACGCCACACGGCCCTAAGCAGCCTGTCGTGGTCAACGCGATTTTTTCAAATAAGTTGCGCGATTGAATTTGACTCATAAATTCATTCATCACCGCACCGCAACCACTGCTCATGCACGAGCCGCGTGGATGCCCTTGCGGTCTGTTTTGCGTACAGACAAAAACGTGTTTTTCAGGTCTTGCCATGATGTCTGCTCCGTTTAAGCCGCGGCTTTATGTTGATGGGTAAAACAATCTTTCGGACAGACTTTTGAGCAAGCCTCACAGCCAATGCAATCCAGCGCATTTTTCAAACTCATCACCATGCTGTTATCGTCATCGTCTTCAAAGTCATCGTAATCATCATCAAATTCTTCAGCACCCAAAGCCTCTTCTTTTTCAATTAAATCAAACACATCACGCGGACAAACTTTAAAGCAGCGTCCACAGCCAATACAGGTTTTTTGATTAATATCGGTGACGTAAGCAGGTGTCCAAACCGTGCCGCCAAAGGTAACGCCTGTTACAAATTCAGACATGATTTTCTCCTGTTTAAGCCGCCGCTTGTGCAGCGATAAGTTTTTGATTTGCCTCATCCCACGCTTTACACGCATCATAGGTTGCTTGCGCAATTCCCATGATTTCGCCATACGCATCGGGCAATCTATCTTCAATCAAGTCATGCAAAACAGAGGCTTGCTCATTGGCGAGGCGTTTATTTTTTTTGACTTCTTTTTCCAATTTTTTTAATTCTTCAGGATTCATTTATTACTCCTTATTCAGGTAAACAAGCTGTGTTTATTACCCTTAACTCACATTAGCAAATGATTTAAACAGATTCTTCGGTGTAATCAAAACGCACCCGTTCTTCTGCATTTCTGCCTAATACTTTGGCTAACCAAGGCGGCGGTGCGTCAAATATGGCTTGCAATTCCTGCATTTTTTCTTCAGCTTCTGTCACATCGGGTACTTTAATTGGATAAATATCGGCTCGGATAACTTTTGCAGCGGCAGGCCCACCAATGGACTGCACAAACAGAATGTGACAATCGCCAATCAACTGCGCCCGAAACAAGTTTTTATCCTCAGCAGTATCGGCTTCTGCGGTCGAACGAATCGCAATCAAGCGACATTCCTGCGCCGATAATTGATAAACCAAAAACCGAATACACGAACCGAAATGCCCGTTAATTAAAGTCCCTTTATCCGATGCCACCGCCACGCGAATTGAGTTAGGCAAATCGCCTTCTTTATAAGGAATCACTTGCGGCAAACTTTCATCCGCTTGCTCTTCGCCCCACAAATAACGCACCGCTAATTTAATTTTATCTAAACCAATCCCAATATCTTCGCCGTCTTCTTCACCATCTAAACTGCCTAAGCCTGTTTTTAAATTGGTGACCGTGACCGCTTTGAGTTTTTCATCATCCAAGGGTTCGCCAACACGCTCATGCAGAACCTCCAGCAATTTGGAAATCCCAACACCGGGTAAAACTTTTGCAGCTAACGCAATCCGTAAAGCTGTCTCGCGGGCTAATTCAGCCATGATTTTTTCTCCTAAATAGAGGGATTGTCAGGATGCACTACTTTGTTGCCACGCGGTGTAACCACCTTCTAAACTATAAACGTGGCTAAAACCAAAATCGGCAAAAAACTGAGCAACGTGCTGACTGGCGTGACCGTGATAACAATAAATCAAAATAGTACGTTGTTTGTCACCGCGTTTGACCAAGGATTCTCTTAACCCATCGTGCAAATGAAGGGCATTTTCTAAATGACCAGCTTTATAATCGGCTGTCGTGCGACAATCTAAAATCAACAGATTATCCATTTGCAAGCTATTTTTAGCATCCGATACAGAAATATTTATATAGTTTGTCATGGCATTTTCAGGCTAAAACTAAAAAAAAGCGCCCTATCTTAAAGAAAATAAACTGACCTAAAAGATAGAACGCTTGACAAGGCACCACCCAACAACAAAACTTACTATTCATTAAGCACAAACAGTGCCAACTAAATAGCACCCACCGACGCATCTTTGACCACGATAAAAGTAAACGCTTCTGCTTCGGCTAAACTCACCACCTCACCTTTGGCTTTATAGGTTTTTGCCGCCGCATACGCGATGGCAACTTTATCTTCAGCCGACTGTCCTTTCAATTCACTTTTTTCGATGTACAACTCTTCGAGCAATTCATTCCAAACTAAACCTTCTTTAAACGGTAGCAATTGATAACTCACGCCTTCTAAAACCACTTGCAGAGGTTTGCTGATATTTTCCACATACACCAATGCCACACAGTCGCTTGCAATATCGGCTTTGTATTTTTCCACAAAAACAGGTAACAAACTTAAGGTTGGCAATAACCCATTGATAAACTTTATTTTATCGCCTTCGATAAGTAAGGCTGAATGAATAAATAAAGCGGTAGGGGGTTTTCTGTCAGTCGTTGAACCCTCGCGCAACGCGCCTTCTTTCAACACTAAATCGCCACGATACGCATAAACCCCCGCTGTTGTGGTCTGTCCATTCACTAAGGTAACGGTTAATAAACCTTGGTTTTGATAGTTTTCAAGTAGCATTATTTTCTCCTTAAGGATTTGGCTTAATAGACTCGGTTTTTTAAATTACTTTGCAAATTGCTTGCCAAGTTTTGAATTTAAAAAATAAGCAATAAAATCAATAAGAAGGGCGTTTTTGAGGGTGATATTTTATAAAAAGGCGTTTTTTGTAGGAAATATGACAAAGAAACTTTTGCGGATTTGTTTTAAAACTGACATTGCGTCAGATTGATGTTGCGTTTTGATTCCCTATTCACCTATCGCTATGGCACAAGCTGATTGTTTTTCCAATCGCCTGTTGTTTCCAGCCCCGCCGCCGTTGTATAAGTGCCTTGTCCTTCGCGCTGATCATTTTTAAACGCGCCTATATAGCGGTTTCCATTGATAAAAAAATAACTGCCTTGTCCATCTTTTTTATCCTGTTTAAATTCCCCTACATATTTTTCACCATTGGCAAAAATATAATCACCTTGTCCGTCTTTTTTGCCCTTTTTAAAATGACCGACATATTTATCGCCATTGACACTGGTATATGTGCCTTGTCCATCATAAGCATCGGCTACAAATTGACCTCTATATTCACTCCCATTACCCAATGTAAAAACACCAAATCCTGCTTTTTTATTCTCGCTGAAATCACCTTCATAGTTATCGCCATTGGCAAAGGTATAACTGCCTTGTCCATTCATTTGACCGGCTTTCCATTGCCCTTTGTAACTATCCTTGTTTACAAAGGTATAAGAACCATACCCCTCAACACAATTGCCTTGGCAATGCGGGTCGTTCGGAAGATGAGGTATTGTTTTCACTTCAACCGCCTCAGAAATAGACTCAACCACAGGATGACATTGCAAATTGGCTTGCGCCGCATACGCCCCAGTTGGAAATTCACCCAAATAAGCGCAGTACGCTTTGCGAAAGTTTGCTTTTTTTGTCAGATTCCATAACGCTTCGTCACGCTCCTGTTCATCATCAAGATAGCCTGTGATATTCCAATAGACAATCCCAAGAATCAAACAGCTAATCAACTCTCTGCGTTTGGTCGGGTTGGCTAAAAAGGTTTGCGCATACCTGTCAGGATAAGCTGTTTTTGCCATCCAAAGAAACAAAAACAGCAAGGCTATTTCGCTTAAAACAGTCAGAAGAGTGAGGAACATTTTTTCAGCGTAAACACGTTATTTTTAATAGGTTGTCTAAAATATCGACAGCAATTTTCTTATCTTTGAGCCATCTTGTAATTTGTTAAGTAGTAAAACAAAAATTTTGGAATGCAAAACCTAAGTTTTGCACTCCCTCTAGCAAATAAAACATACAAAAACTTTGGCTCACTTACTTAAATTGAATGCAAAGTAAATAAATTCATCTTTGAAATAGCTTATAATTCTAATACATCGGACAGTTTTAACTCTTTGAAAGTAAATATTTTTTTATCAATTATAGCTAAAAAACCATAGCTTAAAACTTATCCGCATAATACATAAAAAAAACTATCACTATAATAATCCCCCCTAAAAACAAGGGAGTTAAACTTTTTTGTTTAGGTGGGTTTATCGCCTTTTCCTTTCTTTTCCCTTTAAAGCGGTGGCGTTTTTTTGGCTTGCCAAGGGCTTAAGCTCTAAAGGTTGTGGTGAATTAACGGGCTTTCTCGCTTTATTTTCCACTGCTGGTAAAAAGACAGAATCTTCAGTGGTCAGTCTTTTTTTTTTAAGAATATATCTATCACATAAGCTAATAAGCTCTTTTCATTGATAAACGTAATATCAAACATAGCGGTTAATCCTTGATTATGTTCATTTTCAGTGCCTAAGGTTAAAAATAAAAAATACGGTTTGGGAATTGCTAATTTTTTTCTTAAACGGGAATATTTATCAATAAACTGTCTATATTCGCCAGATTTGCATTCAATAAATAACGGTATTTCATTTATTAAGAAAAACACATCTATTTCATAATGGCTTTCATTTGGCATAGAAATCAACATATTTCGTGTACAAGAAAACGGAATGTTTTTTTCATGGCATAATTTGGCTATTTTCATAACAGCGTACCATTCTAGCCATTCACCATTAAAAAAATTCGTTATTTTAACTGCGGATTGTAAATGTAAAATAATTTTATTATCTTGGCTATTATAAAAATATTTAGCGACAAAGGAGAAATCATATAATTGTTTACAAAATTTTTTAATGCTGCCGATAGCCAGCGGCGAATGCTCATGTAAATTAATATAAGCCGTTTTTTTATTCACTTGCCTGCGCTTAATGGTATTGCTCACGATTTTTAATAGGTCATAATTATCCCCTAGCACAATGGCAATTTCATCAAAAAAACCACTGGTGTCCATTGCAGCTTCATTAACCTCCGCTTCAATCATTTTTAATTTTAGCCATTGAACAATCGGTTCATAATGGGCTTGTTTTGTCATCATATCGGTATTATGAATATCCACAACCGCATTTTTTTCGCCATTAATAGTAGCGGGCGAATCTTGTTGTAATTCATCTAATTTTAATTTCGCGCGGTTATTGGCTTTTTTATTTACTAATTTGGACTTTTCATTAACCGCCGATTCTTGTATAGTATTGTTTTTTAAAGGTAAAACATCTTTTTTTTCGGGGCTATTTTGTTCTGCTATTTCCTCGGCAATAGTGACACCAAAGTTTTTAGCTAATACGCCTAACCCGTCATTATAACCTTGTCCGACGGCACGAAATTTCCATTCTGTTTGATAACGATAAATAAATCCTAAAATAATCGCTATTTCAGAACGGGCATCTTCTACGGTATAAGAGGCTATTTTTTGTTTATCGGTAAAATTAAATAATTCGATAATAATTTTATCTAATAAGCCAAAATAATGTTGATGTTGTTTGGCTTCATGCAAGGTCAAAACAAAGCTGATTTTATGAATTTCATTAGGAATCTTAGCGAGGTCTACTTTAAATAAATTATTTTTTAATATCACTGCATTATCGGTAGAAAGCGGTTGATTATAAAAAATAAAATCCTCATCTTGCCTAATTTTGTTTTGCTCGGTTAATAAAAATGCACTGCAATCAATCGCAAACTTTGTTGAGTCATTGGCTTTGTTTAACCATTTTACTGCAACAATAATTTCTTTTAAATCAGGTACAAGTTTGGATAATAAAATGTTTTCGCCTTTTTTTATTATTGCAGTCATAATGAAATTTAATGAGAAGGATATAAAAATAAATCTTATTTTCAATTAGGTATAGCTTTAAACTATACCAAAACTTTGACTTACTTACTCATTATTTTTCTGCTCTACGCGGGTCAAAGGCGTTCTGCACACAATCGGCAAACAGGTTTGCCGCCAATACCAAACTGAACATAAACACAAACGAAGCCGCTAACGACCACCACACCACAGGTTCACGCGCCATTTCCAACCGCGCCCCGTTAATCATATTTCCCCAGCTATAAGTGGTTGGGTCTACGCCGATATTGATATAGGACAACACCGCTTCGGCTAACACCAGTGAGCTAAAATCTAATACCACCGAAATTAATACAATGTGCATCACGTTGGGCAAAATGTGGCGAAATAAAATTTGACTTTGTTTGACACCTAACGCGCGTGCCGCTTGGACATATTCCATTTCCCGCAATTTCAAGGTCTCTGCACGAAGTAAACGGCACAACCCCGTCCAGCTGGTTACCCCTAAAATCATACATAAAAATAGCAAGCGCATATCTGAACGAATCAGAGGATTGGTAAAATCATCGGGGTGATTTGCCATATACACTTGCACCATCAAAATGGAGGCGGCGATTAATAGCACACTCGGAATTGAATTTAACGTGGTGTATAGATAAGTAATCACATCGTCAATCCATCCCTGAAAAAAACCTGCCATAATCCCAAACACAATCGCAAACGGCAGCATCACCAACGTTGTTAATGAACCAATAATCAGCCCTGTGCGAATGCTTTTAATGGCTTGATAAAACACATCTTCACCAACTTTATCCGTTCCCAAAATATGATAATAGCCTGATAATTCAATCACACAGCCAGTCCCTGCTATTAAAAATAACAGCAAGCCACATACCGCTTTACCCGTTGAGCCGTAGAGGTGTTTTTTTTGTGATGCTGAACTTAACGTCCATCCCAGCACGATTATTACAACAGATAAAGCCAGCCCTTTTAAAAATCCCAGCCCTGCTTTTTGAACTAGGTCGCGTATTTTTTGTGTAGCAGGGTGAGTTAAATATTCTCCGCCATGTTGCAAACGCGGATAAGCCCAGTGCTTTTTTCCCTCGTCTGTAATCACGACTTCCTTACTATATAATTGGGTGGCAAACGGCGCGGAATAGGTTTTTTCCATCTGAGTGCGCAAAGGGGTTGCCCAATAATCCAATACACTAATAATTTCATTGCTTGCGCCATTATTGGCAACATTTTTATCCGAATACTTAAAGTGAA
>JFJP01018927.1_pt1 | contig 10382 bp, 10 predicted proteins | sample 431651 | NCBI WGS metagenome assembly JFJP01 (sample SAMN02602958, study PRJNA72255) | Microbial mat metagenome, whole genome shotgun sequencing project. | biome: fresh water; feature: sink hole; material: water; isolation source: purple microbial (photo- and chemosynthetic) mats found in... | reverse complement strand
AATATCCGGTGCCTTTTGATATACAAGCTGAGGTGATAATGGCTGATTCAAACAAGGATGTCAACGGTTTTTGGACGGGATTTGCGAAGGTCAGAGCCGATTTTAACGCTTCTTGCTTTACCTGTGCCGTCCCTGTCGCTAGATTAGGGCATGATTACAAAAGTGGATATCATCAACCGGATTCTCGATGGGCGACAGGCGTTGCCCTGCCAGTCGGACGCGGATGCCTTTGCTCCCGCCAACATCGCCCTCTGCAAATACTGGGGAAAACGCGATACGGAATTGAACCTTCCCATGACCGATAGCCTTTCGCTTTCCCTCGGCTCGCTCGGTTCGCGCTGCCGCCTGCGGCTTGAGGATGGTGATCGCGACCAGGTCGCCCTCAATGGCGAGGCGCTGGCTGGCGACCATCCGTTTGTGACGCGGCTGTCGGCCTTTCTGGATCTGTTCCGTGGGCCGAATCGGCATCACTACCGGGTGGACACCACCAACACCATCCCCACCGCCGCTGGGTTCGCCTCGTCGGCATCGGGCTTTGCTGCCATCGTCAAGGCACTCGACCAGCTCCATGGATGGTCACTGCCCGACCGCGAACGTTCCATCCTCGCGCGTCTCGGCAGCGGCAGTGCCAGTCGCTCGCTCTGGCAGGGCTTTGTCATCTGGCATGCCGGGAGTGCCGCCGATGGCATGGACAGTTTTGCCGAGCCGCTGCCCCAGCAGTGGTCCGATCTGTGCATCGGCCTGCTGGTTTTGGACAGCGGCAAGAAGAGCATCGGGTCGACGGCGGCCATGCGTCGCACCGTGGAAACCTCAGCCCTCTATGCGGCCTGGTCGGCAAAGGTGGCCAGCGACCTGGTCGAGATTCGCCAGGCGATTGACAGCCGCGATGTCGATGCGCTCGGCGGGGCTGCCGAATCCAATGCCCTGGCCATGCACGCCACCATGATGGCTGCCCGCCCGCCCGTGCTGTACTGGCAGGAATCCTCCCTGGCGGCGATGCGTCAGGTCTGGGAAGCCCGGCAGGATGGCCTCCTTGTCTATTTCACGATGGATGCGGGCCCCAACCTTAAACTGCTCTTCCTCGAAAAGGATCGATCCGCTGTGATGCAGCGGTTCCCGATAACATGTTGTTGATACCCATCCCGGAACATGGCAGACTGCGCGACATGATTTTCCTTTTCATCAGATTGGCGTTGATTCATGCCAGGGTGCTACTCCGTAATCCGGTGTGCCTGCTGCTCTCGCTGGCGACCGCGCTCCTGACCCTGCTACTGCCCTTGGCGTTTGCCCACACGTTCGGCAATACCGCTGCCCGGCTGGCGCAGGACGGGGGGCTGGCCTTCCAGTTCGTGGCAGGTATCGTTTTTGCCGCGTATGCCGCCTGCGCCATCACGGGCAGCGCTCGGGCATCGGGCACCGAGGCGCTGACACTCGCCAAACCCGTATCCCCGACGCTGCTATTTCTGGCGCGCTATGCCGGGATCGCTGGCGGACTGGCCCTGTTTTGCGTCACGACCGCCACCGCCACGCTGCTGGCGATGCGGATCGCCGAGGCATTTTCCCCGGCCACAGGCTATTGTATCGACTTCACGACCGCCACCATCGCCGTCGCCAGTGCCATCCTGGCTTGCCTCCTCGGGGCATTGCTCAACCGTTTTCGGAATGCATCGTTTCATGCGTCCGTGTTTGTCCTGCTGCCTCTTTTGCTGATCGTGACCGCCGGATCAAGCGGCTTCTACAACCGGCTTGGCGCGTGGCAGTCCCCCCCTGCATACACGCTTGATGTCGCCATCCTCACCGCCGCCCTGCGCATCGGTCTGGCATTGCTGATGTTCGCCGCCCTGACCCAGGTGTTGGCCTTGCTACTGAAGCCGGTCTCCGTCGGTGCCGCCGGATTGCTGATCCTGGCGCTGGGGCTGACGCTTCCGGGCATATCCCCGGCTGGCAGCAGTCCGCTGCGCTGGCTATCCATGGCGATTGTGCCCGACTGGCAGGCGTTCTGGACCACGTCCGCCTCCGGACTTGTTCCGCCCCCCATGCCGGGAGCCCTGTGGCTATATGCCTTCTGCTATATCACCGCGATCCTGATCCTCGGCGTTCACCTATTCAACCGCTCGGAGCATGCATGAAACAGACCGCCCTCGAAACGATTGCCCTGACCAAACAGTTCCGCGACTTCTGGCAGCGGATCACCGTGACTGCCGTCAAGGAGGTGAGCTTCCAGGTGGCAACCGGCACCGTCTTCGGCCTGCTAGGACCGAATGGATCCGGCAAGACAACCACCCTACGGCTGATGACCGGCCTCCTGCATCCCTCCAGCGGGTGTATCCGCATTCTCGGGGATTCCCCGACATCACTACAGACGCGCCGTCGCATCGGCTATCTACCGGAAACCGACGGCTTTTACGAATTTCTAAGCGGACGCGATAACCTGCGCTTCTACGCCGGGCTTTTCGGGTATTCGGGACGCGAGGCCTCCCGGCGAGCCGATACGCTATTGGATACCGTCGGGCTGATCCGCGACGCCCATCGCCCGGTCGGCGAGTTCTCAAAAGGGATGAAACGCCGCATCGGTCTGGCACAGGCCCTGCTGAATGATCCCGAGCTCTTGATCCTCGATGAACCGACGGCGGGACTTGATCCGGCGGGCTGCCGCCAGGTCAAGGAACTGCTGCGGCAACGGGCGCAGTCCGGTCGAACGGTGGTGGTGTCGTCGCACCTGCTCGCCGACATCGAGGACCTCTGCGAGTCGGTCTGCATCCTGCATCAGGGGCGTGTCGTTGCCCAAGGGCGGCTTGCCGAGATGCTTGAGCAGCGCGAACAGCACCGCTTCACCACCGGGGTGCTCACGACGGCGCAGTGCGAGTCGTTGCAGGAGTCCTTCCTGTCCATCACCGGATCCGCAGCACTGATGGATCACCCGCACCGCGCCCTGGAGTCCTATTTTACCCAGGTTGTTGAACAGGTCGGCCAACCCTCATCATGAATTATTTACCCGCCATGCTTGTCCTCATCCGTCTGACCTTGCGCCAGACGTTCAACAACCGGGCTGCATGGTGGCTGACCGCCGCGATTCTGGCGATGGCTGGCGGGAGCCCATTCCTGCTGCGGGGGGATGGCACTCATCACGGCCTTATCCAATTGGTCTTCACTTATCCACCGGCCATCGTGTTCGGCATCCTGCTGGCGGGTACGCTCTGGCTCGGTGCCAGTCTAACCGCGCACGAGATCACAACAGGTGAGTTGACGTCGGTCATCACCAAGCCGGTGTCTCCCGCTTGCCTCTGGGTTGGCAAGTGGCTTGGTATGCTGGCGTTCAATGCCGCCCTGTTGTTGCTGGCCGCTGCAGTTTACCTTGCCGCCGTGACGGTCATCAACCGCCCCTATGCCGAGGCCTCTCCCCTGCACGGGCACCGGGTGTTTCGTCCGGATCACCAGGCCCTCTTCCAGCAAGCCACAGCACGCCATGCGGCGTTGCAGATGACATCGGCTGATGCCGCTCCATCCATTAGCCAAATCTTCACGACCCTCAAACAGGAGACGTTCCGTGTCGTTCCCGGACGCTCTTTTACATGGACATTCCCGATTCCTGACGAGCCCCGCAACACGGCCCAGAATCCGAGCCGTTGGTCATTGCGCTTCCACTTCCGCTGCGATGGCCGTGAGCGGGTCCCCTTGAATGGGCGCTGGATCGTGAAAACCGCGTCGGGCGACATCGTTGAACAGCCCACCGGGCCGATCCAGGACGGGATGCATCAGCGTTCCCTTTCCCTGCCTCCTGATCTTCCATCCGGCCCGTTAACCCTCACCTTTTCAAATCCAGCGGAATCCGCCGTCACCGTGTTCTTCGATCCGCAGGAGCCGGTCGTCCTGCTACGCGCCGTCAGCTCCTTTGGATCCAATCTATGTCGCACTTTTTTCGTGCTTTTCTGCTTCCTGGGGGCGGCGGCAGCACTGGCCTTGACCCTTGGAACGCTCTTTTCAATGCCCGTGACGGTGTTTACCGCGTTTGCGCTGCTGTTTGCAATCACCCTGTCCAAAGCCTTTGCCAGCCTCCCGGAGCCCAATCACAGCCACGGTCCAAGCGGTGCCGGAACCGCCGTCGGGCGCTTTGGCGAAATGCTGCTGGTGCGGCTGGATCAGTCCACCGAAAACATCAATACCCTGCTGCCTTTAAGTGCCTTTGCCAATGCCTATCACATCAGCAACCACCAGCTCCTGCTGGCCGTCGTCATTCTGCTGACGGCACTGCCGGTGCTGCTGGCCGCCGTCGGTGCCGCCCAGTTATCACGCAAGGAGTTTTTCTAATGACGCGTTGGTTAAAGAGAAGGGCACCCCTGCTGTGCGTGGCGGCACTGCTCGCGGCCACCGCCCTCCTTGGCGAACGACTCGCCACCGCACGCGGATCGGCATATACCTCGTCTCCGAACCTGCCGCCGTCCGTGGCTCTGATCACCGTTTTCCTGGGTGGCTTTAGAGGGCTGATCAACGATATGCTCTGGATCCGCGCCGCCGTATTACAGGAGCAGGGACGCTATTTCGAACTCGTGCAGCTTGCCGACTGGATCACCGCCCTTGAACCGCAGCACACGTCCGTGTGGGCCTTGCAGGCGTGGAACATGGCCTACAACGTCAGCATCCTGATGCCCGACAAACCGGGGCGGTGGCGCTGGGTGCAGAATGGACTGCACCTGCTACGCGACCGCGGACTTCCGGCCACGGGACAGGATTCCTCGATCTGCCTGGAACTCGGAATGCTCTTCCAGCACAAGATCGGCGGGATTGCCGACGAGTCCGCCGACTACTACAAATACATGTGGGCACGGCAGATCATGCAGGCCGCCTGCCGCGACGGCAGGCTGGAGACCGCCGACAGCGATGTGCTCAGTCACGAATTCAAGATGGACTTGGCGACGATGCAGGCACTCGAAACCAGCTATGGTCCCCTGGATTGGCGCATACCCGAAGCGCATGCCATCTACTGGGCTTACGTCGGGCGTTCCCGTGCAACCGACACAAAGACCACCGTCCTGTGTCAGCGGATGATGTATCAATGCCTCGCCACCCTCGTCGAGAGCGGGACCATGACCACGGAACCGCAAGGGCGTTTCATGGTCATTGCAACGGCCTTACCCCTGCTGCCTGGAGCCATTCGTGCGTTTGAGGAGGCACTGCCGGATGATCCGGTCGCCAACGAGGGCTTTGCCAATTTCCTGCGCCGATCGATTGCACTGCTGGTGTTCTATCATAATCCCGACGAGGCCCAAACTCTGTTCACGCTCCTGCATCAACGCTATCCTACCCAGGATACGGCTGCTGGCTTCGACCAATTCACACGCAACCGGCAGATGTTCATGCCTAAAATCATCACCGTCGAATAGACACAAGGAAATAAAATGAAGAATATCATGGTTGCGATGGTGCTTGCGTTTGGCCTGCCGTTTGTTGGTCTTGCGGATGATGCAGGCCACCGGCTTCTACTGGGCGGTTGCGGACTGGGTAGGATTCTCTTGCTAAATGCAGACAAGACGGTGGCGTGGGAGATGGAGGACGGCAGGGAATCGTCGGATATCTGGATGTTGGGGAATAGTAATATCCTGTATTCCACCAAGCATGGCTTCCAGGAGATCAAGCCGGATTACCAGTCAGGCAAGGGGGGCGAGGTTGTCTGGTCGGTCGCCGCCCCGGAAGGCAGTGAATGTCATACCTGTCAGCCACTCGGCCAAGATCGGTATCTGGTTGGTTACTCGTCCAAAACGCGGTCCTACATCGCGGAAGTGGATTCAACAGGCAAGGAACATAAGGTGATTGAGGTTGAAGGCCAGGTCGGGGCGCATAGTTCGTTCCGGCAAGTGCGAAAGACAGCCGCCGGCACGTATCTTACCAGTCAGCAATGTGGCGGTGGTAAATCGAGGGAGTACCGTGCCGATGGCACGCTGATGCGCACCTTTCCGTCGGGTCGTTATGCGGCCTGGCGACTTGAGAATGGCAATACGCTTCTGGGCTGTGGGGATGAGCACCGCCTGATCGAAGTGGACCAGGATAACGCGATGGTATGGGAACTCAAGCAGGGGGATCTGCCTGGCATCCAGCTTGGGTTCATCGCCGGTCTATGGGTCCTGGATAATGGCAACATCCTGTTCACGAACTGGGGTGGGCACGGCGGATCGACGGGCGGTGCGGTACTGGAAGTAAACCGTGAAAAACAACTGATATACAGCACTGGCGATGGGGTCAAGAATCGTGTCTCAAGTCTGTTTGTCGTCCCTTGAGAGGTCACGGGAAGGCAGGGCCGATCCCATCCGGGCCTTCTGGTACGACCTCAAGCGTGCTACCCACGCCATCCGTCGCGAAGTCCTCACCCTGTGGCGGTACCTGACCGGGAACGTCGCCGCAAGGAAGCGACCGCCACAGACGATTGATGTGGAGACGCCTGATATCCGATGACTGGGCGATGGGATGAGGGGTAGAGACGGGACTTCCATCGGTCAATGTTGCTGCCCTTCCTTCTGTGGCACGGCACCTGCTAACTATCCTGACGGAGCTTGGGATTGAGCTGGCACGAAACGAGAATGAACGATAGGATACCATCATGACGTACGCCGAACCATTGAATTTCCTGAAGGGATCGCGCATCTTGATCACTGGCGGAACGGGATCGCTCGGGCATGCCTTGACCCGGATCCTGCTGGAGAAAAGCCAGGCCGCCAGTGTCATTATCTTGAGCCGGGATGAGTTCAAGCAGTACCAGATGCAGGCGGGCATCCCCGCCGAGCACAAGAAGCGGGTACGCTTTTTCCTTGGCGATGTGCGCGATGGCGAGCGCCTGCGCCGGGCTCTGCATGGCGTTGACTATGTCATTCATGCAGCCGCGCTTAAGCATGTTCCAGCCGCCGAATACAACCCCTTCGAGTTTATCCGGACCAACGTCATGGGGGCCGAGAATGTGATCAATGCCTGCCTGGACAATGGCGTCAAGAAGGTGGTAGCGCTCAGCACGGACAAGGCCGCCAGCCCGATCAACCTGTATGGAGCCACCAAGCTCTGTTCCGATAAGCTGTTCGTTTCCGGCAACAACTACAGCGGCAAAAAGCCCACCCGGCTGGCGGTCGTGCGTTACGGCAATGTGGTCGGCAGCCGCGGCAGTGTCGTCCCGTTCTTCCTGAACGAGCGCAAAAAGGGCGTCCTGCCCATTACCGATACCCGCATGACTCGCTTCTGGATCACGATCGAGCAAGGGGCCTGGCTGGTGTTCAACGCCCTGCGCGAAATGGCCGGGGGCGAGATTTTCGTACCCCGGATTCCGAGCATGAATCTCGAGGAACTGGCCAAAACCATTGCCCCCGAGTGCGAGCGGCGGGAAGTGGGCATTCGCCCGGGCGAGAAGCTGCACGAGGTCATGGTACATGTCGACGACGGCCGTTCGACGATCGCCTTCAAGACGCATTTCGTGATCCTCCCGCAGCAGTCGCTACCCAGTTGGGCAATCAAGGAGGAAGACTGTCTGGCGCGTGGAGGAAAGCACTGTCCGACAGATTTTTACTACGGCAGCGACAACAATACCGAATGGCTCAAGAACGGCGAGCTCGGCCGCATGATCGCCGCCCTCGACCTGCCAGAGGCCAGGGAATGGGCCGAGGAACGGGGCATCCCCATAACGACATGAAAACCATCCCCTACGGACGGCATGAGATCACCGAGGCGGATATCGAATCCGTCGTCGCGGCATTACGTTCGGATTTCCTGACGCAGGGGCCCCGGATTGCCGAGTTCGAGGCGGCCTTTGCCGCTTACATCGGCGTTCCCCATGCCGTGGCAGTATCCAATGGAACCGCAGCGCTGCACCTCTGTGCCATGGCGATGAACGTGCAACCCGGCCAGAAGGTCATCACGACCCCGATCACCTTTGCCGCCACAGCCAATTGCATCCGCTACGCGGGAGGCGACGTGGTCTTTGCCGATATCGATCCCGATACCTACCTGCTGGATCCCCTCCGCGTGAAAGCGGTACTAGATGCTGCCCCACGCGGCACCTATGGCGGCATAATCCCCGTTGATTTTTCAGGGCAAGCCGTTGATATGGAAACCTTTAAATCGTTGGCGAATGCCCATGGATGCTGGCTGATCGAGGATGCCTGCCACGCCCCCGGCGGTTTTTTTACGGATTCCAGTGGCACGGTGCAACGCTGTGGCAATGGCGCGTTTGCCGAGGCGGCCATCTTTTCATTCCACCCGGTCAAGCACATCGCCGCCGGCGAAGGCGGGATGATCACGACCGCGCGTCGCGACATCGCCGACCGGCTACGCAATCTGCGCTGCCACGGCATCCAGCAGGATCCTGCCAAACGGCTGGAAAACCATGGCGGCTGGTACTACGAGATGCAGGAACTCGGCTATAACTACCGACTTACCGACATCCAGGCCGCGCTGGCCATCAGCCAGTTGAAACGAGCGGACGGGAACCTGGCACGGCGGCGGCTCCTAGCCGAGCGCTACCGGGAGGCTTTTGCTGGCAAACCCTTCCTGATCCGCCCGCCCGCCCCGCTCGACGGGCACGCCTGCCACCTGTTTGTGGCGGAATTCGACCGGCGCGACGCCCTCTACCAGCACTTGCGAGCCCACGGCATCTTCGCCCAGGTTCACTATATCCCGCTGCATCTGATGCCCTACTATCGCGACCTCGGCTGGTGCAAGGGTGACCTGCCGAACGCTGAAACCTACTACCAGCACGCGCTAAGCCTGCCCCTGTTCCCCTCCCTGACCGATCTGGAGCAAAACCATGTTATCCACACCACCAACCAATTCTACAACTAAGACCGGACCGCCCGCACCTGATCGGCAAAAAATGCACATCAAGGCAAAAAATGCCGCAAAGATTAAGATTGGCAGACTGGCATTTTCCATGCTAATATCCCATTGGTTGGTTGTATTTTATCAAGTTTGGATTCACAACCCTTTCACGATCGGGAGTGCAAGCGATTGAAGCCTAAGGCGACAACATTGTTTTCCGGCGGTCGAACAGGTACGGCCAGACGCCATCGCGTCCTGGCTGCGACCTTTACGGGCGTCTGCCTGGCGGTCATGCTGGCCATTCCCCTGGCCCTGCTTGCCGCAGAGGGTGGATCCAAGACGCAACCGGATCTACAGGTTGGCGGGTTCACCGTATTTGGCACCAACGTGGCCGGATCCACGGCGACAACATCCGGCTGGGGCAATGTCTATATCGACGGCAGTCTGCAGGTCAACTCCAACCTGCATGTCACGGGCAGCATCATCAGCACCAATCTCCTGCAGGCCAATCGCGTCGCCCTGACGCGGCGCGACCAGATCCTGACCCAGGGCGCCACCATCCAGCCTGCCGGTTCCTACCTCCGCATTCGCGGCGACACCGTCCCGGTCACACTCGGCACCCCCCAGATCGCCCCCGGCAGCCCCGGGCAGTTGATTACGCTGCAAGGCGTCGCCAACTCTGTCCGGGTGACGCTTGTTAATAGCAACGGCTTGCGCACCAATATGGAACAACCTTTCAGCCTGGGCGAGTTCGACACCATTCAATTCATTTTCGACGACAGTACAACCAACTGGATTGAGATCAATCGCAGTTTGAACCGATGGAATTAACCGGAGCAGATACCATGAACCAGGAAGGAACAGGATAATGTATAACCAACAGGAAACACGGTGGCAGGCGGCCTTTAATCAAGCCTGGGAAAGCGTTCACCTAGAACGTATCAACAATAGGACACAACACGGGAAAGAAGGAAACAAAATGAAACGGAAAGCGATCAGATTAGCTCTGGCCTTTATATTGGCAGGCATAACGAGCACATGGGCCGTCGAGGACGGGCTGGGGACGAATCACGTCCGCAACTTAAAGGTTTATAGCGATATCATCCTCGATGGTACGGCCATCAGCAACTGGACGGATGTGGCCAGCATTGCGCTGACCAATAACTCGGTCACCACGGACATGATCCAGGATGCGGCCGTCACCGCCGCCAAGGTGGCTGCGGCGGTCGCTGGCGACGGTTTGACCGGTGGCGCGGGCAGCGCCCTGGCCGTCGGCGCAGGCAGTGGCATCACGGTCTCCGCCAATGCGGTGGCTGTGGATTCGTCAGTCATTCGCACGAACGGGGCACAGACGATTGCCGACGTCAAGACGTTCACGTCGTCACCGGTCGTACCCACACCGACCACGGACATGCAGGCGTCGACCAAGAAATATGTCGACGACAAACTCAGCAGCTCAGTAGCCAGCGGCGCGACGGCCAGCGACACCTTGCGCTGGACTGGGGCGGCCTGGACCAATACCGCCGGACTGACGGTGGATGCCAGCTCGAATGTGGTCGTCACCGGCTCGACCCAGTCGACCGACAAGAATA
>JFJP01040967.1_pt1 | contig 10383 bp, 7 predicted proteins | sample 431651 | NCBI WGS metagenome assembly JFJP01 (sample SAMN02602958, study PRJNA72255) | Microbial mat metagenome, whole genome shotgun sequencing project. | biome: fresh water; feature: sink hole; material: water; isolation source: purple microbial (photo- and chemosynthetic) mats found in... | reverse complement strand
GGCTATATCGGGCGTTGCCAACAGCACACCCGCAGCTTGCCCGGCGAGCCCGACCACGCTGCCTGCATCCGCAGCCAGCGGCAATTTTTCAGTAAGAGTGGATTGCACAGCCAGCACCTACACAGAAGGTGCCCAGACCGTCAACCTGTTTCAAATTACGGCCGTGGCAAACAATGGCCTGACGGTCGGAGGTGCGGCGTACACCGAGCGCAGTCTCACCGCCAGCATGGAGCGCTGAAGGCCATGAAAAAAACATTCTTTTTGAGCTTGTATGCGCTGTTGATGGCGACAACGGTCCAGGCCGCCACCTACACGCTGTCGGGCACTTCCGGCACGGTCAACATCAACGGCGTGAGCTGCACGATCTCGGGCAGCACGGTGAGTTGCCCCAGCAGCGTGACCATTCCCAGCGGGGATAACCTGACCGCAGCGTCCAGCTACAACCTGAGTGTTTCCGGCACCCTAGATCTCAGTAACAACACGTGCATTGGCTACGGAAGCGGCTGCAGCAGCCAAACCTCGGCGATCAACGTCACTGTCACGGGCAATATCAACATCAACAACAACGCCAAGGTTTTCGGCAACCTGACCGCCACCAGCGGCACGGTGACCCTGGCCAACAGCAGCAACACCCAGGTGCTTGGCAATGTGGTGGCCAACGCCATCGCCGCGGGCAACAATGCCCAGGTCTTTGGCAGCTGTATGCCAAACAACGCGGTTTGCACGCAGCAGCTGATCGCCGAATGGCGCATGGACCAGCTCACTTGGAGCGGCACGTCCAGCGAGGTGCAAAACAGTGTCGGCAGTGGTTACCAAGGCACCGCCGTGGGCGGGGCCGCCACCGTGGCTGGCAAGCTGTGCCAGGCCGGTAGCTTTGACGGCAGCACCCAGCACGTGGATGTGCCGGGTTTAAACAACCTGTTGTCCGGAACAGCATCGCTGAGCTTCTGGATCAAAACAACCCAAACCGGCAACGACACCATGTGGATGGCACCGGGTGTGGCAGGGATAGAAGAGTCTGGTGGGGATAACGATGTGTTCTGGGGCTGGCTTGATGCCAGTGGGCGAATTGGTGTGATGGCGGGGAACACCGATGGGGCCAAGTCAACCAGCGCCATTAACAACGGGCAATGGCGCCATGTGGTGCTCACGCGCGACGCCAGCTCCGGCCAGACCAAGGTGTATGTGGATGGCAGTTTGCAAAGCACCGCCACCTCCCAGTCGGGTCTAATCACCAACAGCTTCTCAAGCATAGGGCGCATTGAAGACACCGGTGGAACTCCGGAGTACTTCAGCGGTGCACTTGACGAAGTCAAGATTTACTCTGCAGTTTTAGGTGATGCGCAGGTGGCCAGCATTTATACCAATGAAGGCGCCGCCAAAAACGCAGATGGTAGCGCCCGCAGCTGCCCGAGCTCCACCACTTGTCTGACCGACGACTTTTCCAGTGGCTCGCTGGACACCACCCTGTGGAACGTGAGCGGTATCGGCTACACGCCGCAGATCGTGACCACGCCAACGGTGAGCAGCAGCCGCTTGCGTTTGACGGACAACGTAGGCAATCGTGCGGCCTATGCCCAGTTGAGCCGGTGGTTTCCCGCAGCGAACAACAAGGTCGTTGTGGAGTTTGACTACTACGGCTGGGGTGGGAGTGGAGCCGATGGAATGGCCGTGGTGTTGTCGGACGCCAGCATTTCCCCATCTCCGGGTGGCTACGGCGGCTCGCTCGGATATGCAAACCGAGCTGGTTCCGACGGATTTGGCGGCGGCTGGCTGGGTATTGGCCTGGATGAATTCGGTAATTTTCCGAACACCAACGAATCGCGCCGTGGTTATCCCGCAGGCTATACCCCACCAGTGGGCGCTGCCGTGGCAGCGGGGGCGGCAAAAAACTCGGTGTCCGTGCGTGGTAGCGGCTCTGGCCAGAGCAGCGGTTATGCATTGCTGGCCAATTCAGGAAAACTGGACACGCCCGTCAAGACGGGTGTCAACAATACCGACAGCACCACCAAGCACCGCTACCGCATCACTATTGACCACTCCAACAGCGTCAATGCCTATGTCACCGTGGAGCGCGACACCACAGGCGCAGGAACCAGCTATGAGACGGTCATTCCCAGGTTTGATGTGAAGTCCGCCAACAGCGGGCAGGTGGCCATCCCCACCAATATGCTGCTGTCGTTCACCGCAGGTACTGGTGGGTCGACCAACAACCACGAAATCGACAACGTCAGCGTCTGCGCCACCACCATCAACCCAGTGGGTAACGCCAATGCCGCTCAGGGATTTGAGTGCATGGACAGCTACCTGGCCCAGTCCAGCTATGTGAACCGCCAGAGCACGCCCAGCGGCCGCAACCCCATTTACACCAAGCTCGCACGCACGGCGTTCAACTTGCGCGTGGTGCCGCTGGCCAGCAATGGCAGCATCGAGACCAGCTACATCCCGGCGGGTGGCAGCGCTAAAAATGTGACGGTCGAGATTTTCGATGCCACGACCTCCCCCAGCCCTGCCTGCGACGCCTACGCCCCCGGCAATCTGGTCGCCACCCAGACGGCCACACTGGTCAGCGGGGTCATGACCACCGGCAACTTCACGATTAACAAGGCCTATACCAAGCTCATGTGCAGGGTCACCGACAACGCAGTGCCGGCAACGCCGGTGTACGGCTGTTCGTCTGACCAGTTCGCCGTGCGCCCGGGCAGCGTGACGCTGTCCACCATTCCCACCATGGCCACGCCGCCTTCGGCCAGCACTGCCGCCACCATCAAGGCCGGTGCTGCGTTTACCTTGCGGGCGGCCACCAGCACCTCCAGCAGCGATGTGTATAGCGGCATCTTGACGCAGGTAGCGGGCAACCTGACCGCGCAAACCACCACCCAGGACACCACGCAGGTCACCGGGGGTGTGGTGGGAACGCTGAGCCCGGCCAGCCTGACGGCCAACGCCACACCAAGCAACAACGCCACTTATACCGAGGTGGGCTACCTCTATCTGGCGGCCGGGGCCTACCGCGATACGGCCTACACCGCGGTGGACCAGGTGGGAGACTGCGTGGCGAACAGCAACAGCATTACGTTGAGCAGCGGAAAATACGGCTGCAATATCGGAACGTTGGCAACCAGCAGCCTCGGCAGATTTATCCCCGACCGCTTTGTCATCAGCAGTGCCAGCGTGACGCCGCGTGGAAACATCTGTGCAGCGGCTTCGAGCTTCGGCTATATGGGTGAACCCTTGTGGGCCACGTTCACTCTGACCGCCCAAAACGCGTCTGGCCTCCCCACCCTGAACTACACCGGCAAGTTTGCCCGGCTGGTGCTGGCCAACACCGGCACCACGTCGCCGAACAATGTGCAATTGCGCGGGTGGGACGCGGGCAAAGCACAGGCCTTTGTGGATGACGGCACCAGCGCCGGTCGCCTGACCAACAACAGCCTCAGCGGCAGCTGGGTGGCAGGGGTTGCCAGTGGGGTGAAGCTGTGGTTTACGCCGTCCAAATCCGTGAGTGGTTCGGTGGTCACGCCGGACGGGCCTTTTTCAGTGGCTTTTGGCCTGGCCCCCCTGGACCCCGATGGCGTGGCTCTGGCTAGCGCAGCACTGAATCTGGATGCCGATGGTGTCGGCGGCAATGATCGCCAAAGCATCGGCACCCTGGCACTGCGGTTCGGAACCCTGCGGCTGGATAACGCTTACGGGTCGGAGCGCCAGGACCTTTCCATGCCGCTGCTGGCCCGCTACTGGAATGGGACCAACTGGCAAACCAATACCGATGACAGCTGCACCACCATCCCTTCCAGCGCAGTGGCCTTTGGTCGCTACACCGGCACCATGGACGAAAGCCAGACCAGCCTGGTTACGGCGTCCAGCGTGCTGCAGTTGGCCAATGGCGTTGGCAAACTGGTGCTGTCCAAGCCGATAGCGGCAACGCCGGCCAAATATGGCAGTTTTGACGTTGGTATCAACATGGCTAACCGGGCGGGGGCCAATCTGGGCAGCTGGTGTGGCGCGGCCTTCAATTCGGGCTCGGGCGACGCGGCCACAGGCAGTGTGAGCTTCACCGGACCGGCGGGAGCCACGGCAATGGACTATCTGGGCAGCAATGTATGCAGCACGAACTACGCCAATGACCCTGCCGGCAGGGCAACGTTTGGGGTTTTTAAGAGCCCTTTGATCTACCGAAGAGAAAATTATTGATCCAACCCCCGTCCACATTACGCAATAAGCTATTAAAATGAGAGCAAATAGCTTTGCGTGCCACTGTGTTGATGCCAAATACTTTTACCGCCGTTGAACGCTGCCTCTCTTGGGGGTGTGTCTAACCATGCGCTGGCCCTGGAGCCGCGTGGGTTCGCAAGACCAGTTGGTCGTGTCCTGGTCTGGGCAGGTGCTGGCCTATGTGTTGGCCCACAGCGGCCGGGGTGGCGCGCTGGAGTTACTGGCCATGGGTCTGGAGCGCCAGGGCACGGACACACCCGAGGCTTTCGCTGCGCGCCTGAGCGCCATGGGGCTAAGCGGCCACGCCGCCACGGTCATGCTGCCCATAAACCAATGCACCATGCTGCAGATAGCGGCCCCTGCGGTGCCCCCAGACGAGCTGCGGGCGGCCTCCAAGTTCCTGATTCGCGATATGGTCGAACAGCATATTGACGATTTGACGCTGGATGTGTTGCATGTAGGCGACGGTCAGGACAAGGGTGCGGGCCAGTTGTTTGTGGTGACTGCACCTAACGCGGCCATCAAAGATGCAATGGCGCTGGCTGGCAGCATGCAGTGGCCCGTCTCGGTCATCGACATCCAGGAAATGGCCCAGCGCAACCTGCAGTCCGCCCTGGCGTCGCGCCAAGGCCTTGGAGACCGCGCAACGGCAGCGCTGGTGGTGGTGAATGATCGGCATGCCTTGCTCACCGTTTGCGCCAAGGGCGAGTTGTACTACAGCCGCCGGCTGGACCTGCCGGAAAATTTAATGGCTATGGAGTGGGGCAAGGAGGCAGAGCTTTTTGACGATCCGCCAGAGGCGTTCACCCCTGTGGCGGAATACGCCCCCGCGTCCGATTACGCTCCGGTGGATGAGTACGTTCCGGCTTATGCAGGCGGCATGGGCGTTGAAAGCCCTGCTGCTGCCGTAGCCGCCGACCCGGTGCAGCGCTTCGTGGTGGAGGTGCAGCGCTCCATGGATTTATGGGACCGCACCTGGACGCAGCTGCCTATGGCTGGTTTGAGTGTTTATGCCGGTGAGCGCACGGTTGATCTGGCAGCTTTGCTGACGCAGGAGCTTGGGCAGGTCGTGGATGCTATGGAGCTGGACAGCCTGTACCCTGCATTGGCCAGCGCTGGACCCCAGGAAAAGCTGGCCTGCGCCCCCTTGCTCGGAGTGCTCTTGCGCGACGGAGGCGGCGCGAGCTGAAAATACATGCCCCAACAAATCAACCTGTGCACAGCGGCCTTTAAGCCGGCCACCCGGCAGTTTGCGGCTGCGACCATGTTGCCCTTGTTGGGCGCCTGCGTGGCGGTGGGTGCTTTGCTCAGCGCAACCTGGGTCTGGAACCTGAATCGCTCGGCTACTGGCTACCGCCAGACGCTGGATACCCAGGGGGGCGAAATCCAGAGCCTGCAAGCTGCCATCCAGCGCAGCCGTGCCGCCGCTTTGCCCGTAGACCCCGTGCTGCAGCAACGGTTGCAGGCGCACCGGGCCGAAGTTTTGCAACGCGAAAGAATCCTGGAGGTGGTGCAGCAAGGCATGTTCCACCCGGGCGAGGGGCATTCCGACCGTTTGCTGCTGGTCGCTAGAACTACGCCTTCACCTGCATGGGTTACCGCCATCAAGATGGATACAGGCCGGTTTGAAATCTCCGGATTCACACTGGAGCCAGATGCGCTCACGCCATGGGTGGCCCAATTGAGCGCAAGTCCCTTGATGCGCAACCTCAAGCTCAGTACCGTCAAGGTGGAAAGCACCGCTGTGGCGACTGGCGCCGCGGCGGCGGCTCAGACCGGTCGGCCGACGTGGGCTTTTAATCTGGTGAGCTTAGAGCCGCCTGTGCCTGTGCTGGCCTTGAACACGCATGGGGGTAAGCCATGAACGCAAAACAGCAATGGGAGAAATTGTTGGAGCGGGTCGATGCGCTGAGTCTGCGCGAGCGTGTGTTTTTGTTCCTGTCGGTGCTGGCCTGCCTGCTGGCGGTGGCAGACCTGCTGTGGCTCAGCCCTGCGCAGGCGGCATACAAACAGCTCACGCAGCGATTTGCCGCGCAAACCACCGAGCTGACCCGTCTGCGCGACGAGCTGCGGGCTTCGAGTGTGGTGCCCGACCCGTCCAAAGCCGTGCGCGAGGACATTGAGAAGGCCAATGCGCGCCTGGCTGCACTCAATGAGGAGATAAAAACGCTGGTGCCCCTAGCCCAGAATGGCCCGGCGCTGGAGCAGGTACTGGTGCAGTTGCTGCGAAAACAGGCCGGCCTGACTTTGCTTGGCGTCAGCACGCTGGCGCAGGATGCGCCAGCCGCGGCTGGTAGCCCGGCAGCGGCCAATGCCATGCCCCCCGGCTTGACCAAGCGCGGGTTGGAGTTGCGTGTAGCAGGCGCCTACCCGGAACTGGTGGCCTACATCAAGACGCTGGAAAACGCCATGCCCGCACTGCGCTGGGGAGCCCTGAATTTGAAGAGCGACAAGCTGCCCCCGGAGTTCACCGTGCAGGTTTATGTCGTTGGGGTACAGCCATGATGCACCGCGCACTGCGCATGACCACCGCGGCTTGCCTGGCTGCGGTTTGGGTTGTTTCAGTGCACGCCCAGATCCAGACCGAGACCCAAAAGTTACGCGACCCTACACTGCCCCCGCCCGGAGCGGTTTCTGCTGCCAACGGCGCAGAGTCCGCCGCCCCAGCCCCGGACTTGCCCTGGGGCGATGAAGGCGTTGCACTGGTGCGCCGTGGCGGCAAGCATTACGTGGTCAGTGGCACACGCCTTTACGGCGTGGGCCAGAAAATTGGCGATTACAAAATCGAACGCATTTCCGAAACCCAGATCTGGTTGCGCAAAGGATCCGAGTTGCGCAAGCTGCCGCTGTTTGCCGGTATAGAGCGCAAAGTGTCTAACCCCAAGGTACCCAGCCCATGAAACCCATGACCTACCGAAACGAGACCCTGATGGCGTCGCCCCGAAGCCTGCTGGGCGTGGCTGTGCTGCTGGCCCTGGCCACGTTGGCGGGCTGTGCCAGCCTGGATCGCCCTTTGCGCACGCCCGACGTGAGCGCTGCCATCAAGGCCGAGTTGCCGCCAGCCGCCCCGGTGCTTGCCAAGCCCACCGCCGTGCCTGCCAAGGTGATGGACGCGCTGGCCGAGCCGGCACCGCCTGCACAGCCGCTACCGCCTGAGCCGCGGCTGGACTTGCTGGTGAACAATGCCCAGGCCCGTGAGGTGTTTCTGGCCATCGTGGCCGATACCCGTTACAGCATGTTGATGCACCCGGACGTTAAAGGCACGCTATCGGTCACGCTGCGCGGCGTGACGGTGAGCGAGGCCCTGGAAGCCATTCGCGATGTGTATGGCTACGATTTCAAAATCGACGGGCGACGCATTACCGTGTACGCACCCACGCTGCAAACCCGTGTGTTCACGGTGAATTACCCCAACTCGCAGCGCACGGGCAACAGCGAAACGCGCGTGTCCTCCGGTGGTGGGCAGGCCAGCAGCAGCGGCTCTGCGGGCGCGGCCGGTGCCAGCGGCGGCGGATCAAACCAGCCGGAGAGCAGCAAGGTATCCACCTCGTCCAAAACGGATTTCTGGGCCGAATTGTCCGGAGCGGTTAAGGGCATGCTGGGTACCGCCGAAGGCCGCAGTGTGATTACCAGCCCGCAGGCCGGCATCATGGCGGTGCGCGCCATGCCGGACGAGTTGCGGCAGGTCGAAAAATTTCTCAAAGCCGCACAAATAGCCGTGGAACGCCAGGTCATGCTGGAGGCTAAGGTGGTGGAGGTCGAACTGCGCGATGGCTACCAAAGTGGCGTGAACTGGGCCGCCTTCGGCTCGGACGGTACCACCCGCGTGCTGACGGGCGTGCTGGGCAGCGGGGTCATCAATACCGAGGCGGCACTGACCAGCGGCGTGGCTATTGGTGGGACCGTTGCGATTCCTTCGGTGGCCACGGGGGGTGGTTTGTTCGGTTTGGCTTTGTCCACTACCAACTTCGGTGCGGTGCTGGGTTTTCTGGAAACCCAGGGGGATGTGCAGACGCTTTCCAGCCCGCGGGTGGCCACTCTGAACAACCAGAAGGCGGTGCTTAAGGTAGGTACCGACGAGTTTTTTGTGACCAACGTTTCCGGTGGCACCAGCACGGCAGCCAGTGGTACTACAGCGTCCACTAGCACCATGCCTACGGTGTCGCTGCAACAGTTTTTCTCCGGCATTTCGTTGGACGTGACACCGCAGGTGGATGAGGGCAACAACGTGATGTTGCACATCCATCCGTCACTGACCAGCGTGACAGAAAAAACCAAACAGATCGATCTGGGCAGCATCGGCAACTACCGCTTGCCGCTGGCTTCCAGCAGCGTGAACGAGACCGACACACTGGTGCGCATTCAGGATGGAGCCATTGTGGCGATCGGAGGGCTAATGCAGGTGGAGTCCAGTCGCACGTCTTCGGGTTTGCCCGGCTCCAGCAATCTGGGCGTGTTCTCTGCGCTGTTTGGCAACAAGGCGGTCAGCGGGCGCAAGAAGGAAGTGATTGTGCTGATCAAGCCCACCATCATTCGCACGGCGGCTGACTGGGACGGCCAGAACCGGCGCAACCGCGCGGCGCTGGATGACATGGATGCCACGCGCGCCCGCGTCATTCGCATGGACGGCATAGCCGCAGAGGGCACCGCGAAGTAATGTACCTGGGGCACTTTTCGCTCAAAGAAGCGCCGTTCTCCATTACGCCGGACACAGACTTCTTTTACCCGCACGATGGCGTGCAGGCTACGCTCAACATGCTGCTGGTAGCGCTGCGCAGTGGCGAAGGGTTCGTGAAGGTGGTGGGCGAACTGGGCTGTGGCAAAACGGTGCTGTGCCGCCAATTGCTTAAGACCCTGCAGGACGAGTTTGTCACCGCCTATATTCCCAACCCCGACATGGGCCCGGAGGATTTGCTGCTGGCTTTGGCCCATGAACTGGGTCTGGCGCTGGAGCCAGGTGTCAGTCGCCACCAGATTCTGGGGGCCCTGAAAGAAACGCTGGTTTCTCACGCCGACAACGGTTGGCCGGTGCTGCTGTGCATTGACGAGGCACAGGCCATACCCGTGCGCACAGTGGAGAGCCTGCGCCTGCTATCCAACCTGGAGACCGAAAAGAGCAAGCTCCTGCAAATCGTTTTGCTGGGCCAGCCCGACCTGGACGACAAGCTGTCCAAACCCGAGATTCGCCAGCTGCTGCAGCGCATTACCTTCAGTGAGTACCTGGGGCCGATGGCGGCCAAGCGGGTACCGGTGTACCTGGAGCACCGGCTAGCCCAGGCGGCCTTGAATGAGCAGACCGATACGCGTGTATTCAAGCCCCGCGCTGCCATTGCCATTGCGCATTACAGCGGCGGGGTGCCGCGCCTGATCAACATCCTGGCGCACAAGTGCCTGATGCTGGCCTACGGTGAAGACACGCCGCAGGTGACCGTCAAGCATGTGCACCTGGCGGCCAAAGATACGCCTGGCATCGCTGCCCGCCCACCTTGGTGGCTGTGGTTGCGCCCGGCGGTCGACCTGCGCCGGCGCAGGCCTGCCCGCCCGGTGGCGAATGCAGGCCAGCAGCTGCTGGAAACTCCGCAAGAGGAAATGCCATGAGTGTGATCAACAAGATGCTGCGCGATCTGGACAAGCGCAAGTCGCCCCCGAAAACTGCTGCCAGCCTGCCCGACCTGAGCTTGCGCAGCGGCACGGCCAGTGTGTCATTGGGTGCCATGAGCCAACGCGCCGCGCCACAAACGCGCTGGCGCAAGGTGATGCTGCCCGGCATGGTTGTCATTCTGGCGCTGCTGGTGTGGGAGTGGCAGACCGGTGGCCTGGATCAGCTCGAACGGGCGCTCAGCGGGCATAGCCGTGTGGCCCCCGTTGCGCCCCAGCCGATGGCACCACCACCCGAGGCGCTGGTAGCCCCGGTCCCGGCCGTTGCGGCCTCTGCGCCGGAAGGTGCAGCTTCAGCACCCCAAAGTGCGGCATCCGCTGCGGCTGTTACGGTGGCGGTGCCTGCACCCACACCCGCACCTGCAATCGCGCCGGTTGCCCCGCCCACGGTCAAGTTTGAGCCTGCGTTGGTTTTGCCGCCGGTGAAGCCTGTGCTGCCGCCGGCGCCGTCTGCCGCAGTGTCTGTGGTTAAACAACCTGGCGCTGAACAAGTCCTGACCAAAGGGCCCG
>JFJP01002427.1_pt1 | contig 10383 bp, 6 predicted proteins | sample 431651 | NCBI WGS metagenome assembly JFJP01 (sample SAMN02602958, study PRJNA72255) | Microbial mat metagenome, whole genome shotgun sequencing project. | biome: fresh water; feature: sink hole; material: water; isolation source: purple microbial (photo- and chemosynthetic) mats found in... | reverse complement strand
CATGCCGATCCAAAAACGCAGCGATGGAAGCTGGCTCATCGACGGGCTCTACGAAATCGAAAAACTTCCCGATTACCTCGAATCCTTCGAACTACCGGAAGGCGGCGGCGATGAATACCAGACCGTCTCTGGCTGGCTGGTCAAAGAACTCGGCCGCATTCCTCAAGAAACCGACAAAATCACCTCAGGCATCTGGACCTTCGAGGTCATGGACATCGACGGCATCCGCGTGGATAAAATTCTAGCCACTCGCCAACCTGACAATGCCGTGCCGCCAGCTACTACAGAAGCAGATTAAACTGTTAGTAAAGTGAGGGTTTTCCCACTAACGAAAATTTTGAACGCACATGGTGCTTAAGCGGGGCGGACATTCATGTAAAGAAACATCGTTTTCCTTTACAGATGGACGCGAACATTAAAAGGAAATGCCGCTTTTCTTTATATCAATGAGCCGCTTTATGCACTGCTGAGCGGGATCACTTTGGAACAACCATGAACGAAGCCGCATGAAGAAAACTCATGCGGACTGCGCGCGGTTCACCGCGGCGTGGAAGATGTCCTCGCGGTAAATGCGGGAAATCGAGCCACAAGTGATTTCCGGCAGTGAGCCGATCGCTCGCAGGCCGGCGAGGACCCAGGAGGCTTTCTCGACGGTTGGGCGGTTTACGGTTTCACCATGGAAAACGTGGAAGGAATCACTGTGAAATGTTTCCGAACCTCCTTCGAAGTCCCCAACCAGACTGTTTTTGAGGACCTCCTTGGAGGCACCGGTGTAGGCTTTCATTCCCAGAATGCTAACGAGTTCATTGCGAAAACTTGGGTCTTGGCACATCCGGCAGGCGTCTAGAAGGGCGGCGACCAAGGCGATGGTTTCGTCCTTGCGCTCCTTGATGAATGCTTCGGCGACTAACAAAACTTTTTCGGGATGGCCGTGTGACAATTCGTTGGAGGTCGCCGGGCACCATCCGGTTCCATCGAGGATCGCCTCGGAGTTCCATGGCTCGCCGACGCAAAACCCATCGATGTGCCCGGCCTTGAGGTGGCGCGGCATGAGCGGCGGCGGCAGGAAAATGATTTCCACCTCATCCGGGGCAACGAGGCCGTGACGCCGCAACCAAGTGTGGAGCAGAATGTGGTGGGAGGAAAACCGATGGGTGGCGGCGAGCGTGAAGGGGCGGTCTTTTTTCCATGAGTATTTCAAATGATCTCTCAAACCCTCACCGTGCTTGATTTCGGCGGGTTTCAGCGAGCTTGAGAGAGTGATGGCATTTCCATGCAAATTCAAAATCATCGGGACGGCCACTTCACGGCGCAACTCGCTGAAGCCCAAGCCAAGCTCCAAGGCGATGCCGGCGATGGATTGCGCGGCATCCAGTTCGCCATAGTAAATTTTGTCCCGCACACTGGCCCAGCCGATTTCGCGGGACAACGAGACATTCAGCCCATGGCGTTCGAAGAGGCCCATTTCGCGGGCGACAGCGATTGGCGCGCAATCGCTCAAGGGCACATAGCCGAGGCGGAGTGGAAAGCGGGAGTTGTTTTTTGGGGCGGAGGACTTGGGCATCGAGGTGTCATAAGCGCGTGGAATGCCAATTGCGCGACTTTGGCATAAGCGCTGCTATTTTCGCCATGTGGTTTTGATGAAAGTGATTCATTATGGATTGGGTACCTGACTTGAGACAATTGCGCGCATTTGTAGCCGTGGCGGAGGAAGGCAGCTTCACGCTGGCAGCGCGTCGGCTTTTCGTGACCCAATCGGCGGTAAGTCACTCGTTGCGAACGCTGGAGGAACAATTATCGTGCAAGCTGCTGGATCGGAGTGGCAAACGGGTGGTCGTGACGGCGGAGGGCGAGTTGCTGCTCAAACGTTGTCGGCGTGTGGTGTTGGAGATTGAACACGCCGGGAGAGACCTCGACGGTTTGCGGCGCTGGGGGCAGACGCGGATCCGGATCGGCGCGCCGCACACGCTGTGTCACTTTATGATCCCATCGGTGCTGCGCGAGTTCCGCGATTGTTTTCCACGCTGTGAGGCGATGATCGAAGCAGGAGACACAACCATACTTCTGGATCGCCTGACTGGCGGGGATCTTGATCTCGTGGTGGGCCTCAAGCCGCGCGGCAGCGGCGCGGAGGGTTATCGGCCCTTGTTTCAAGATGCGCTGTCCTTCGTCATTTCGCCATTTCACGCATGGGCGGTCGATGAATCCACGGTCGCTGCCACGCTCGGCGACCAACAATTTATTATTTATGCGAAAGCGACGGAGACTCATCGCTTGGTTCAGGAATGGCTAGAGCAGGCGGGTGTCCGTGGGAAAAAACCGATGATTCTCGGCGACATGCAGGCGATCAAGGAGATGGCCAAACTCGGAATCGGCGTGGGCATCGTGGCCCCTTGGGTGGCGACGCGGGAGGCCGAGGATGGCGGCCTGAAAATCATTCAAATCAAGGGGCCGGCGATTGAGCGGGAGTGGGGAGTTTTCCATTCGCCAAAGCGTGAGCCCAGTCTTGTGGAGGAGGCGTTCATCGGATTGTGCGAAATGGTTTTCGCCACCTTGCCCACCGGCCGGGGGCCGGAGGCGTGAATCGAGCGTTTGCGGAAATTCTTCCAACCCGCGTTCCCGCTTGACGGTGTTTCCCCTCGCCAACTAGCTTTCACGGATGAAGCGCGCCCCGCCCGGGCGGCTCATCCCAATCAACTCCCAACTCAGCCCGCACCGTGGACCTCCAGGAAATCCGTCGCATTGTCGAACTCATGAATGAGCACGGCCTCACGCTCTTCGATCTCTCGAAGAACGATTTTCATCTCAAACTGAAAAAAGGTCCGGATCTCGAAGATCTCCGCGGCCTATTCGCCAGCATGCCGGCCGCACCCGCTGCCGCCGCTGCCGCGCCCGCCGTTGCCGCTCCTGCGGCCGGAAGCCCAGCCCCTCCCGCCCTCGAAGGCGCGGAAATCACCTCGCCCATGGTCGGCACATTCTATCGGAAACCCGCGCCCGACGCCCCGAATTTCGTTGAAATCGGCTCCACGGTCTCCATCGGCCAAACCGTTTGCATCATCGAGGCCATGAAGGTCATGAATGAAATCAAAGCCGAAAAATCCGGCACCATCTGCGCCCTCGTCGCCGAAGAAGGAAACGCCGTCCAATACGGCGACGTCCTTTTCCGCATCAAGTGATCCATTTTTTCTGATCACTGCTCACTGATCACTTTCCACTTCTTTACCCATGTTCAAGCGCGTCCTGGTCGCCAATCGCGGCGAAATCGCCCTCCGCATCATTCGCGCCTGCCGCGAACTTGATGTGGAATCCGTTGCGGTCTATTCCGAAGCCGATATCGATTCGATGCACGTCCAGCTCGCCGATCAGGCGGTCTGCATCGGCCCGGCATCGAGCAAGGAATCCTACCTCAAGATGGACCGCATCATCGCTGCCGCCGAGATCACCGGGGCCGATGCGATCCATCCCGGCTACGGGTTTCTCTCGGAAAACGCCCGTTTCGCCGAAATCTGCGCCTCGTCGGGCATCACCTTCATCGGGCCCTCGGCCAAGGTCATTTCGCAGATGGGCGACAAAGCGACGGCCCGTGCCACGGCTGTGGCCAATGGGGTGCCGATCACGCCCGGGTCCGACATCATGCCGGATGCGGAAACCGCCTTTGAAGCGGCGAAAAAAATCGGATTTCCGGTCATGATCAAGGCGACCGCCGGTGGGGGGGGGCGCGGCATGCGGCCGTGTTTCAAGGAAGAAGAATTCATTTCGCTGTTTCAAGCCGCCTCCAGCGAAGCGATTGTTTGCTTTGGCAATGGCAGTTGTTATCTCGAAAAACTCGTGCTTAACCCGCACCACGTTGAGTTTCAAATCCTCGGGGATTCGCACGGCAACTACGTCCATCTTGGCGAGCGCGATTGCTCGATGCAGCGCCGCAACCAGAAGGTCATTGAAGAATGCCCGTCGCCGCTGCTCACCCCCGAGCTGCGCGCCCGCATGGGCGAGGCGTCGGTCAATCTGATCCGCAACATCAACTATCAGAATGCCGGGACCATCGAATACCTCGTCGATGAAGCTGCGGAAAATTTTTACTTCATGGAAATGAATACCCGGATCCAGGTTGAGCACCCGGTCACCGAGGAAGTCATGGGCTGCGAGCTGATCAAAGAGCAAATCCGCATCGCCGCCGGTGAGCCGATTTCCCACCACGTTCTGGAAGCCAACCCGCGCGGCCACTCCATCGAGTGCCGCATCAATGCGGAGGATCCCTTCAACAACTTCGCCCCAAGCCCGGGCACCATCGATCTCTGGTATGCTCCGGGCGGCAAGGGCGTGCGCGTGGATACCCACGGCTATTCCGGCTACACGGTTCCGCCGCATTACGATTCGATGATCGCCAAGCTCATCGTCACCGCGGCCACCCGTGAAATCGCCATTGCCCGCATGAAACGCGCGCTCGGCGAGTTCACCATCCGCGGCATCAAGACCACCATTCCATTCCAACTCGAAATCATCTCTCATCCGGATTTTATCAGCGGGAAATATGATATTGGATGGGTGGCTAGATTCTTGGAAGAGCGGAGTGCTCGGTAGTTTTATGGGAGTTATGGGAATTAGGGGAGTTATGGGAAAGGCAGGGCTCTATGCTATCCTTGACCTGGGTTATGCTTCTGAAGAAAACGCCGCAGCTACGACTGATTCGTTGTTAGCTGGGGGCGCGGATTTGCTCCAATTGCGCGCTAAAGGAAAAGATCTAGTCACCATCCGCCGCGTCGCGGAAACTCTCCTTCCACTTTGCCGCGCGGCTGGAGTTCCATTTATTCTCAACGACCACCCTGCCTTGGCTGCCGAGCTTGGAGCAGACGGCGTTCACATCGGCCAGGACGACGGCCCGCTCGCCGTCGCACGATCCATCATGGGCCCCGGCAAACTCATTGGCCGCTCAACCCATTCGCTCGATCAAGCCCGCGCTGCGCTCGCCGAAGGATTTGATTACATCGGCTTCGGTCCGCTTTTCCCCACACCTACCAAAGCCGGCCGTCCCGGGATTGGTGTTGATGACATTTCCACCATGGAGCGCGATGTTGGCAGCCGGATTCCGGCTTTTTGCATCGGCGGCATCAAGCGTGCCAATCTCGATCAAGTCATGGCCGCCGGAGCACGGCGGGTGGTCATCGTTTCCGACCTTCTGACGGCTGAAGACGTTGAAGCCGCAACCCGGGAAGTTGTGGTTAGCTTAGGTTAGGGATTGGGTGGACACAAACGTTCCTTACATTCGTCTCAAGGGTGCCGTGCCTTATTCGGAAAATCTTTTTACAATCCTTAAAGCCATTGGGCTGAAGCCGGGGCTTCGCAAGATGTGCCGCGCCAAATGGCGGCGAATTTCCTTGATGGCTTCCCCGGCACGGTCGTAAAAATCACCTGTCGACGCGAGCTGAAAGGCGCTTTCCAAACATCCCAAAAACGACTGATTTCTTCGAGGGTCTTACCAAAAGTCATCATCCCCCGGAAAAATCGCCGGATCAAAAGAGAATCGGAAGCCTTGAACCCCCGCGTCACACGCTGAAAACCAACAAGTCGGGGCGTAGCGCAGTCTGGTAGCGCGCTTCGTTCGGGACGAAGAGGCCGTGGGTTCGAATCCCGCCGCCCCGACCAGTTTTTATCAGGAAAACAAGCGCCTGCGATCCCCCATTCCACCATCCGTCTTCGCGATGCTATGCCGGGACAAGTAGACGCGCCGTTACAGGCGCGCACCCTTTCAGATTTCTGGCAAGACGGTGGCGATGGTGGGGGTGGTGGAGAAGATTCGAGCGGCGGTCTCGCGGACTTGGGTGGCGGTTAGTGCTTGATAGGTGGCGGCGAGGCGGCGGTGTTCGTCGGCGGGGTGGCCGAAGAGGAGGTCGAGCGCGACGTGGCGCGCGGTGTGTGCGGGCGATTGCTGTTGGATGGCGAGGCCACTGAGCACGGTGGAGCGGACGCGCTCAAAGGCGTCGTCAGGGATGCCAGCGGCGGCGATTTTTTGGATTTCCGCGAGTAATTCGAGTCGGGCGAAGTCGGCTTGTTCGGGCGAAGTGGCGAGGTAAAAGGTGAAGAGACCGGCATCGTAGCCGAGGAACTGGGTGGCACCGACTTGATAGGCGAGGCCAAGTTCCTCGCGGATGCGGATGAACAAGGGTCCGGCCATGTCGGCGGCGTATTCCTGGATCATGGCGAGCGCGTGGCGTTCCGGGCCGTTGACGGATGCTCCGGGGAAGCCGATGGCGAGCACGGCTTGTTTTTTCGGTAAGCGGACGGTGAGGTCCGCGCCGAGGCCGGGTGTTCCAGCAGGGACGGGCCACGGGGTTCCTGCGGGCAAAGCGGATAGATGGGCGGAGAGCAGATCGATCGCGGCGAGGGGATCAAAATCTCCGGCGAGGGCGAGGGTGATGTTGGAGGCGTTGAAATGGCGGGCGTGGTGGGCGGCGAGAGCGGCGCGATCCAAGGCGGTGAGGCTGGCAGGGGTGCCGAGCGAATCGAGGCCGTAGCCGGTGCCACTGAAGGCGGCGTGGCGGAGGGCGCGGAAACCGGCGTGCAGCGGGGCTTGCATAGACTCTTCGAGCGCGGCGAGTTGGCTGGCTTTTTCCCGGATAATGGCCTCCGCAGGCAGGCTGGGGGCGGTGAGGATTTCGGAAAAAACGGTGGCGATGGTGGCTAAATCGGGAGTGAGTCCGGCGGCTTGCACGAGCAGCGCGTTGTTGCCGGCACCAGCTCCGACCGAGGCACCGAGCGATTCGAGGGCGATGGCGATTTCCTGGGCGCTGCGGGTGGCGGTGCCTTTGGGCAAGGTGGAAGCGAGCAGTTGGTTGAGGCCGTTGGTTTCCGGGGTCTCGGAAGGCAAGCCGGCACGGGCGGCGGCTTGTAGGTGGACGAGCGGCACCCGGCGGTCCGGAATGAGCGCGATTTGCAAACCGTTCGGCAGGGTGTGAACTTCGATCTCTTCGCGGCGGTGGCGGATTTTCCCGGCGCGCGCGGGGGCGGCGGCATCGAGTGGATCGAGAATGGTCAGCGTGAGGCATTCATCGGTCAGGCGGGCAGCGGCGCGGCGGACGTCGACCACGGTCACGGCTTGGATCGCGGCGACGTGGCGGCGGGTGAAATCTAGATCGCGCGCTTCGTGCCAGTTCGATGCGAGGTCCGAGGCACGGCCGGAGGCGGTGGTGAGACTGCGGAATTGGCTCGCGGCAATCTGCCTCTTGGCCTTGGCGAGATCATCATCCAACTGGTCGGTATGTAATGTGGCGAGATCTAGGTGGATGGCATCGATGAGGGCATCGCGTTTTGCGGGATCGGCATCGGCGGAGATTCCGAAGATGCCCTCGCGTGAGGCGTTGGTCCATGAGAAGGCGGAAATTTCGAGGGCGAGGCCGCGTTCCTCGCGGAGCGAGCGGTGGAGGCGTGATGAGCGGCCTCGGCCGAGGATGGCGGCGAGCACATCGAAGGCTGGGGCGTCCGGGTGGTTGAGGGCGGGGGATTTCCAAGCGAGGGAGATCCGACTGGCGGGGATGGCGAAGGTTTCGCGGGCACGGCGAGGGCCGAGTTGTGGAGGATCGATGGCGACTAGGGGTTCGCGGCCGCAACCTTGAAGGCACTCAGCGGTGAGTGAGGCGGCGAGTTTGCGGGTCTCGTCGGGATCGAAATCGCCGGAGATGGCGATGAAGCAACGGTCGGTGGTGTAGCGTTCTTTTTGATAGCGGACGAGGTCCTCGTGCGCGATCGCATCGAAGCGGTGGCGATGGCCGATGACCGGGTGGCGGCGGGGATCGAGTTGGAAGGCGTTGGCGAGCAGCAGGCGGGTAGCGGCGTTGTCGGGATCGTCGAGGCCCATGTCGATCTCGCGGCGGATGACGTCTTTTTCCTTTTCGAATTCGGATTCGGGGAGGACCGGGAAAAACACGATGCCGGTGAGGCATTTCATGAACACCGGGAGCGAATCCGCTGGGCCGTCGATGTAATAGACAGTGCGTTCGAAGGTCGTGTAGGCATTCCAATGGCCGCCGGCGGCTTGCACGGTATCGGCGAGTTCGTCGGCATCGTAATCGCGGGTGCCCTTGAAAACCATGTGTTCGAGGAAATGCGAGAGGCCTGCGCCGAGGTGGCGGTCCTCGTGCATGCTACCGGTTTCCACCCAGATTTGGGCGCTGACCACGGGAGCGGTGGGATCGGGATCGAGAATCAGGGTGAGGCCGTTGGGAAGAGTCTCAACGGTGGCGGCAGTAACGGGGTATTCCATGAAATTTCCGGCTTGGATGGCGAGATGGATGCAGCATAAGCCCGCATCATGCAACGGTAAGCTGCTACCAAGCGCTCAATACGTCGGCATCGCCGCGCAGCGGAATACCGCATCCAGCACATTCTTGTCCGTGCGCGGATCGTAGCGCACCGTCATCGCCGTCCGGCGCTTTTCGTCCTGCCAGTCCTTCCAATAGATCATCAACGCCTTGCCGTATTCTTTGTGCTCCACCACTGCCTTGATCTGTGAGTCCAGCGAGCCGATGGCATGTTTTGTCTCGATCAGTAAAATTCCGTCCTGCGCCACTGTCCGGTTTTTCCCCCCGACGATGAAGTCTGGGAAAAACCTGCCGCCGTCCGGGCGGACGATGGCCACCGAGTGTTTTTTCTTCACCGGATTCCGGTGCCACCAGAGCACCATCCCATCCGGATCATTGTCGAGCTGCTTGGCAAACTCGACTTCCCACGGATTCAAATCCGCCGGGAACACGCCATAGACATTCTTGAACGATGGATTCAGCGCCACCAGCGAATCCACGAATCCCGGCAACGGTTCGGTTTCCCGTGTGAAGGAAAATCGCGCCGCGCAGGATTTCTCCACCTCGCGCAATAGGCCGGGATGGCGGACGAGAATCAAGGCCAAGGCGACTTCCAGACGCTCCTCATCTTCCGCCACTTCACTCATGCCGTGATTGCGAAACTCCGCTGCCAGACGCTTCAGCAAGTGATCCTGCAAATCCTTCGGGCTCAGATATTGTTGCCGCAGGAGAAGCTGCTGGGCCTGTCGCTCGGCTTTTTCCAGATCAATGCGGGCGCTGATGATCGAGCGCTGATCCTCTGCGACGTCGGAGAAATGGCCGCGCTCGATGCGGATGATCTGCACATCCTTGGCCAGTGCGGTGAGCAAGGCCCGGTCGTTGAATGACACTTGCTGCTCGATGCACGCCAGCAAATCCGCCACTTCCAGCGGCAGCTCCTGTGTTAGAAAACGCAATGGCATGCCCGGCTTCAGTTCGTAGCGATGCACTCCGGCCACCGGCTCAGTTGATGGTTTGTCGCCTACCAGCTCCTGCCGCGACAGCGCGTCCAACAACTCCAGCATGCCCTGCGACCGGGACGCCGTGACTTCCCCGCCGGACACCATCTCCGCCACCAGTTCCGGCGGCAGCTCGACGTTCTCCACTTCACCCGGCAGCAATTCCGGTTGGTGGTTCCGCACCACTTGGAACTGCGTTCCGCCACCCACGCGCGTCAGCATCGTGAACGGGCTGGTTTGCGTGAGCTGGCTTTTAAGCCGGTTGATCTTGTCTGCCGCCGTGGAAATTCCGGCTTGGCTGTCATGATCGGCTAGAAACAAATAGCCGTGTCTTAGCAGCGGCGGCAGCTTGCGGCCTTGCAGGCGCTTGTGCACTCGCATGATCCGCCCGATCAACTGCGTGCCGAAGTCCGTGTCCTTGATTGGCCGCATCGACACCATGCAGAACGCCCGTGGCGCATCGAATCCCAACGCCGCAGCCATCTTGAAAATCAAAACCTCTTTCGTCTCGTCCACCGCCATCGAGAGGAAATTTTCATCCGGTTCGTCCGCCGTATGGATCGAGATCGCGCCTTCGGCAAAGCCAAGTTTGAGCAGCGCGGCCTTCGTTTCCTCGATCGATCCCTTTTCCTTGCTCACCTGCACCATCATCAGCGGGACAAGCGCAATCCCAGCATTTTCCAGCTCCTGCTTGATCCGTGTATGCATCGTGCAGGCGTCTTGCAAAGCGGCCGCCTCGTAGTCGGCCAGCACCGCTTGATCCGGCGGAGAAATGTAGGCGATGGATTTTACTCCCTCCTTCACCAGTCCGGCCAACACTGCTTCCTCGCGGGAAACCGTTACCCGGTGCAAGTCCTTGATGCCCGCTGCTTTGATAAATCGATCCGCATCCGCATCATCCGGCGTGGCCGTGATCATCAGGCTGTAGTCCGGCACCAGCACTTCGCGGAAAAACTCCACCGATTGCGTCTGCGCGCCGATCCCGTGGTGCGCCTCGTCGATGATGATTCCGATGCGGAATCCTTTGGTTCTCAGATCTACCAGAAAATCATCCAGCGCCGGCAATTGCTCGTTGTCCTTGCGGATCTTCC
>JFJP01027662.1_pt1 | contig 10384 bp, 8 predicted proteins | sample 431651 | NCBI WGS metagenome assembly JFJP01 (sample SAMN02602958, study PRJNA72255) | Microbial mat metagenome, whole genome shotgun sequencing project. | biome: fresh water; feature: sink hole; material: water; isolation source: purple microbial (photo- and chemosynthetic) mats found in... | reverse complement strand
CCATAAAATTTAAGCTTTCGAGAAAACTATCGACTGGAAGTCTGTTTTCACAATTTTCACCTGTGAATTGAGATTGACATTGACATTTGGAATCTACCAACTTTCCTCTATAACCACATTCTGTGACTGGGGATGAAGTGTAAAGGGAAAGCGAGACTAAAATAAGAATGAAGACTCTTGAGTTCATGATGAAACAATGGATTTTTCAAAAAATAAATTATTATTATGAAGTCTTAAAAAATTGCGTTTAATTTTATAGTCAAAAAAAATTTACATAACGAATAACATAGCAAAATTTAATTAAATTAAATTTTTGAAATTTGCGTTATTCGTTATTCCTTAGAAAATTATATTTTTTCAAAATTAAATCAAAACCTTTTGATTAAATATCACAAAAAATGTTTTTTTTTTTTTTTGAAATACAGTTAAAAATAAAAAAGAAATGAACTGTTTTTTTGTCAATTTTTTTGTTTAACTGGACTAAAAGACTGCATTTTTTTTTAGTCATGAATTTTTTGATGAACGTGAAGGAAATGGTTGTAATTTGCAAAACCCCAATGTCAATTTAATCAATCTATTGTTTTTGACGTTTAGGAAAATTATTGTGAATTTAACATTTAAATTATTGGATAAGACCCAAATATTTCATAACCTTTGCTATTTAAAAAATAAAATGAACTTAATAAAATTTAAATTAACAATAGTTCAAAAAAAAGACAGCAATATATATTATAATATTAATTTATAAATGAGCTTGACAAGCTCACGACTACTTTCAGCTTCAAAATTGAGGTCCTCTCCTCCTACTCCTTTACTGAAACGTGTGGCTACTAAAGAATCCCTCTTCCTTCCTAATATTTCTATGGAAAAATTTATTCCAATCTCATTTGATTGTCAACAAGAGTTGCCATTGCCATCCATCACTGCAAAGTCATGGAGTATTTCCACTGGTAAAAATGGTGAATCCCTATGGAATAAAGCTCCACATGAGCGTTTGGAAATGGCCAGCCTCACAAAAATTATGACTGCATATTTGGTTTGTGTCTTGAGTGATCGGGTTCATTTGAATTTAAACATAACTATCATAAAAATAACTAAACCGATGGTAATGATCAGTGGAACCACTGGAAATTTAAAAGAAGGAGATCATTTGAGTTTAGTTGATTTGTTATATGGATTATTATTACCAAGCGGAAATGATTGTGCTTTGGCTTTAGCCAGCTATTTTGGATTTTTGTTGCTTGAGAAATTCTTAAGAGGAGTTAAATCACATGTAAAAATAAGTTTTGATCAAAGTGTTAAGAGGTTCATAAAAGAAATGAATATACAAGCTATGAGATTAACTTTAAAATCAACATCTTTTGCTAATGTACATGGTCTTTCCCATAAAGGAAATAAGTCAACAGCAGAAGAATTAGGTAAACTGGCTTATCATTTGCTAAAGAACTCTTTATTAAGAGAAATTATTAATAAAAAAACACATGAAATTTCAATTTTTAACATTTTGCTAAATCAAACAAGAACTCTTTTATGGACAAACACAAATAAATTGCTTTGGAAGAAAGGATTTTTTGGATTGAAGACAGGAACAACACCTAATGCAGGGGCTTGTCTGATAGTTTTATATATAGTAGAAGAAATAGAATTAATCATAACACTTTTAGCATGCAATAGCACGCATCATCGATGGGAAGAGGCCAAAATTTTGGCTGATTGGGGTTATAAAAATTACAATTTGATGGGGATTAAACAGAAAAGAAGATTACTGAAAACTTCAAGTTTTAAAAAATTAATTATTAACTAAAAGTTTTTTTTTAAATTTTAAAAATAATCTTTTTTTTCAAATTATTAAAAAATTGAGAAAAAATTTATTTGGACTATTAAGTAAAAATTTTTTTTTATTTTCCTCTCGCTTCAATTTTTTAATATTTAAGAAAAAATTTGGATTAATATTTATAGTTGAGAATAATATTCTTCCTCAGTTTCTGGCTTGTTCTTAAAACAACAAAATAATTGAGACAAACAAGAGCACACATTTCTTAGGATAGTATTTGGTTTTATTTGAGAGCGAGGGTGCCTTGTTTTAATAAGATTTATGCTTGGGTTGTCTTCATTTAAGGCATAAAACCTCGAAAAAACACTGTCTTCTTCATCATCTTGTCGAGTTTGTGTAATTTTCAAGATATCAATTGATCCACTATTTTCATTATTAAAATTGTAATCATTGACATCTGATTCAGAAGGAAAATTATTAATTTGTTGGTCATTGTTTTCTGGAAGACCCCTTGCTTTATTTATCAATTGCACCCATTTATCACGATCCTCCTGAGTTTCAGCTTTGAATTTATATTTTTTTTGATTTATAACCTAAAACTAATGTCAAATAAATTAAAATAAAAGAAATACCAATAAAAATTGATTTTCTTTATGAGAATCACAATTCTCGATATTTTTCACTTGTAAGAGGGTCTTTGGTTCATTCTTTTGAATGTTATTTTTGACCCAAAACAATTTTTCATCTTTTAAGCATAGATATCTTTGTTCCCAACCAATCAATTTGCTTAATTTATTGATTGCTTTTTTGAATAAGTAGCCTTCCTTTGCGAAAACAATCGGTTTATTTTGTAATTCATTTGCATTTTCAATTTTTTCCATATTAATTAATGGAGGAAAATCACTTCCTTCCAAAAATTCACAAGAATTATTTTTCAAATTAAAATGTTTTCCAGGACTCACATCATTCACAGCGATATCATCTTGAATGAAATTTGGATGTAAATCTTTGTAATTTTTCAAAGATTGTCCGATTGCGATGATCCATTTATTCATTTCTGTGATCAAATCTGCATAGAAATAATAGGTTCTTTCTTTGGTAGTTAATTTGAACCCAAAGCCATGTTCTGGTTTTGTCAATCCAAGTTTCGTTTCCCATGAAAACAAGCCTTTCATAATACATAAATTACTGCTGAAATCCAGGAAATCCTGCTTCAGATTCTCCAGAATATTCTTATGCTGATTATCTTCAACAGTGATACTAAGACAGTTCCTAAGAGAAATTTTTCCAATAAAAGGGGAACTATCATCAATGCTTTTGCATTGGAAATAATAAATCGTTTCTAATTCAAGCCAAGGGGGGAGATCTTCGTCTTTAAGGATAATATCGTCTTTTAAACAATCGCTCAGGGATTTTGCTGATAATAAAACAAAGAATCTTTTCTGATAACGAGTGATATTGTTTTTTCCTTTCTTTGATAAAAATCCCATACAGAGTCTTGATTTCACAACTTTGGGGTCTAATTTATCAATAAAAGATTTAATGCCTTTGATATCAAGAATTCGATTGAAATCATCTAATGAATTCGTCACTTCTTTTTGCTCTTTTTTCTGGTTAATGATATTTCCTTAAATTTCAATTTCAGTTATTTTATTTTTAAAAAAAATAATATTTTGAAACTTTCATGTTCTGCTTGAACTTCATTAAATGTTTGACTATCGAGATTGTTAATCCTCCATTTTTCTTTCTTTTTCTGGGATTGGGAAGGAGAAGAAAATCTAATTTCTATTTTTTCTTTTGCTTTTTGGTTTTCAAGATTTGTGACAAATCCTTTTAAGAAATCGAGAGAAAATATCCATTTATCGCATTCTGCTTCATCATTCGCTCTCAGCTCAAATTTTCTCTCCTCATATTGAAATGAAAAACTTTTGAAATTTTTAATAATTTCAAGACAAAATAAACAAAAAATGGTCTGGCTTAATGATTTTTTTAAGAATATGCAGATCTCTTTAAAATATTTATTTTTTAAAATACTCAGTTTTATTCTTCTTTTCCATATTTGAAATATCCTTTACTTCTAGCATTCCCTTTGGTTTGGCTTTGAGCTCCTATAAAAGAATTACAGTTTTTAAAAGAAAAGTCATAGTAATACGGGTTTTGATTTATAATAAATAAGCTTCTGACCCCCATCTCTGATACAGAAATATCGCCTTTGAAATCCAACTAGAAATTGTGGACTTAATTTCTGAAGGTAACCCTCTAAAGAAGAAATCTATCAAGAAATTTTAAACAAAAGTGGAATTTTGAGGTGCAAAAATTACTTGAGAGAATTTTTCTTCTTTGGAGAAACGCTTTTTTCTAGTGCACATTTTTCGTTTTTTTTCGGAGAAAATATAATTTTTTATTTATTTAAAAATTTTTTTTTTTAAAAAAAAACATCTTTGTTATTTTACTTTAAATTTCCCACAAAAATGGATAACCTGATAGAAATTAAAAAAAACATGCCTGAAATGGATGATATCAGATTTCAAACCAAAGTTTTAATCCAAAAAAAACAAATAGACCAATTGCGAGACACTCATGGTTCTCAATTGGAGCGTTTATCTCGCAATAAGGTGTTTTTTCTCTTATACATCTAAATTAAAAAAAACTTACAAAAGGAAAAACTCAAAGCTTTACAAATTGAACTTGGAGAAAGAGTCAAATATCATAAAAGATTATTAGATAATTATAATGAAGAGACTCAAAATTATAATTATGAGGTTTCTTTTATTTTATTTTTATACTTTTGCTGAAGTTTCTCAATCTTTTCATTAGGAAGAAGGTTTGGAACTACGAACTAGATATGATCAATTGGGCAAAGAAGAAGATAAAAAAGATGAGCTTCATTTGAAGATATTGGACAAATTAACCATGAATTTAGACAATTTGACATCTCAAATCGAAAAAACTTTAAAAGAAGAATTTCAGTCAATCCATTTTTTTCGAAAATTTTCTTTATTTTGTTTCTTTAAGGTTGAAAGAAAGACAATTTTGTGAGGAAAAAGAAGTTTATTCGAAACCTTTTTTCGTTGCAGTTTGTGTGAAATATATAGAAAAAATTGAAAATCAAATTTCTGAAAAAAAGAGTAAAGCACTTGATCTTTTCCAGGATCATGCTGATGAAGAAAACCTTGCAAAAGAAAAGCAAGAAAAAGTCTATTTTGCAACTTTCCGAATTTCGAAAACCACAACATTTAAAGATTTAAAAATACAAGCAGGAGAGTTTTGGGTTTTTCATAATTTAATTTTTTCTTTTAAAATTATTTTGCTTTGTTTTTTTTTAAAAAAAAAGAATTTTCCATCAAATCAAGAAAAAAATAAGGAAATGGAAGAGACAATTGCACCCACCACAATAAAATCAAAGAATTTGAAATATAACAATTTTAATAATTATGAACTCCTTGATGAAAATTACATTGAAATTAAGGAGAATAATATTCCAATAATTGAGAATTTCTTTCAGCAAAAAGGTGCTGAATTCAATCAAGCAATGGTCATCTTAAGATTAAGAGAAAATAGCTTGCTAATCAATGAAGCTGATGGCAAAGTAAATAAAGATAAAAAAGGCGAGATTCAAACATATAAACTACGAAATGATGAGGATTTTATGTATAATGAATTTCACAGAAGATTTCCAGGAATGAAGGTTTGTTTATTTAAAGCAAATGAGATAAAAAACAAAATTATATTAGAAATATATACAAATAACAGTGTCGAAAGTGAAGAAAAAACGAACTGAAGTTGAGGGTTTCATTTTCAATGACAATCATTTTTGTGTTTTCTTTTGGTTGATGATCATGTTAATCCTAAATCTACTCGCTGTTTTATTGAATTTGAATGTTTTTCGCACCTATCTCAACAACGAAAATATATCCACTCTTCTCTCTGCAAAGCCCAATTTTAAAGCTCGGTTCAAAAAAAAATTAAATATTTTCTAAATAAAATACCACAAATTTATATTTTTATATGAAGTAATCCTGAAAGTGATTCCCGATTTTATTCCATCATAAATTCAGAATCTTATTATGATTATCTAAAGGAGTACATCGCTCCTCAATTATTCTATGATGAATCTGATAATGAGAACACTGAGCCAAGAATTTATAAATCATATGTTATAACAGGCAGTATCCTGCTTCGACAAGTGAAAATTTCAAGCCGAACTTGCACGATGTTTTCTGTCAGCGGCTCTGATTGCACATACCCATATTATACAAAAGATTTGAGGGATGAAAATTCTGGGGATGAGAAATTTGAAACTGAACAAACCACTAAAATAACAGAAGTTTTTGATGGAGAATTCGGCTCCTATGATGGTTCTGGTTATATTGATCGGTTTGGGCCTTATGAATCCCCAGAGAATATATCAGCGTTAAAAAATTTTAAGAACTTTTTGGAATTTTAATAAATTAGACGCCAACACTTCCTAAATACAATCGCAGAACTCGAAAATACATCTTATATTGATACTCACACCCAAGCTATCTTTTTGCAGTTTAATCTTTTTAATCCTAATCAAGATTTATGGACTTATGTTGCGTTGGTATTTTTCTATCGAAAGAATTATTTAAAATATTGATGTTTCTAAATAAAAAGATCGTTGAGGTATGTCCAACAGGCACTTTTTTTGCATTTCCTGCGCAAATGAGCCATTTTAAACTCAATATTTATGATTCACAGAATGGAGTCGTGATAAAAGTTTCGGATGTGCTCAAGGGCATTATTTGTGTTTTTCTTTTGTTCTTTATCCTTTATTTTGTGGTAAACAACAAAATTAAAATATAAATAAAACTAATTTATTTTCTTTTAAATTTGATTAGTTTTGCAGCAGACAAATGGGAGAGTTTAATTTCTCATATTTGACCTCATTTCAAGGTATTTGCAACCTCTTAATAGTTGTATTCAGTTACATTACGATCTACTATTCAAGTCAGCAAAGCGTTCTAAGTAATAATGAAAATGAACTTTTCACTGAAGTGAATTACACTGATTTGAGCACTCATGCTAATTTTTTCAACAAATATTTTCTCTATGAAGGCATTCTTATTGCGGTTTTAATTCTTCGAGTTTTCTCCGTTTTCAAAATCAACAAACGTTTCAACATAATGATAAAAACCTTAGAAAATGCTCAAACTGACATCTTTAATTACAGTATAATCCTATTTCCTATTCTTTTAGGTTTTGCGATGATATCTCAATCAATTTATGGGAGCGATTTGGTAGATTTCTCAACATTTGGCAGATCCTTTATCTCAGTTCTTTTGTTAACTGTGGGGCAAGTCAATTGGACAGCTATGAACGAAGCGGGACCTACAATTACCTTACCATTTCTTTTAATTTTTTATATGATCATTGTCTTTTTCCTGTTATCATTGTTTTTGGGAATATATATAGATAATTATAGAACTGTAGTTTTAGAAGTAGGGTTCTTTGAGAAGGAGCTTTCTTGGACTCCGAAGGATTACATTAAATGGATGTTGCATTGGATGCCAAAGAAATGCCTCAAAAATTTGAAGTTAATCAGTTTGGATGAGAATATAAAGAAATATAATTAAATTTTCTTTGGAAATAGTTTTATTTTTGTTTAAAGACTAACTCCATAAATTGTTAATGCACATAAAATCTCATCATTTTCCCATGTTAAAGATAACTCTCCGTCTAATTCCGTGTCCCATTGAACCGAACGCGATATTGATAAATTACATTCGGTCTTTTGCATGATCAAGCAATTCACCATATATTTGAAATTCCCATTATAATCTGAAAGATATTTTAACGTCTTTTGAACTATTTGATTACTCCAAATGCGAGCCTCAGCGTGATTATACTCCTTTTGAGCTAGATGCTTCTCTATCAACCCAGAAATTTCTTTATTAATAGTGCTGGTTAGCAAGGAAAACGAAATCTCATTATTCATAATTTTTTTCTTCGAGTTTTAAAAATTAAAAAAAAAAATAAACAAAAATTAAAAAAAAATTAAAAGAAAAAAAAAAAGGAAAGAAAAATCAATAAATTCCAAAAAAACCAAAAAATAAATCAAAATATCCTAAATGCTCAAAAATTTCAATTTAGTTAATCTTGTCAATAAAACCATCGAAGCAGAATGGACGTGGAATGGAAAACGTTTTGAATCTGGCATTCAATTAACAATAAATTCCAATGGCCGAATCTCTCAAATCGGTTCTAAACTCGTCAAAAATCCAATTCGACTGCAAAACCAGCTCATATTGCCAGGCTTTGTCAATGCCCATTCCCATAGTTTTCAAAGAGCTCTTAGGTAATTTTTTCCAATAAGCCTAATTAAAAAAAACTTTTGAAATTTTCAGGGCCAAGTCAACAAAGCAAGCCTTGACTGAATTAAAAGAAAAGAATTTTTGGACATGGAGACAAGATATGTACAATTTGGCTCTATCTTTAACAGAAGAATCTTTCTATGAAACCGCCAAATCCACTTTTCTGGATATGCTGGCTTCAGGTATTACTTCATTGGGTGAATTTCATTATCTTCATCATGAATTCCCTTTGAATTCGGCTGAATCAAAACCATATAATTTTGACAGAGTTATTTTGAAAGCTGCAAGAGACGCACATATCCGAATAGTTCTTCTTCTTACTTATTATGAACAAAATGGAGTCTTACCGAATAAATCTCAATTGGAACCTGCCCAATTGAGATTTCAAACTCCCAGTTTGGAAGATTTTTGGTTGAATTTCGATTCTCTAAAGAAAGAAATCGAAAAAGATCATGAAGGTTTACAGACTTTAGGGGTTTCTGCACATTCAATTCGAGGTGTTAAACTCGAAAATATTATGAAATTGAGAAAAGAAGCGGAAATTCGAAAAGTTCCTTTCCATATTCATTTGGAAGAACAACCCCAGGAAATAAAGGATTGTTTGGAAGTATATGGTAAAGTTCCTAGTCAATTATTATTGGAAGGGATTGAAAAATATTCTGATAATATGACTTTAATTCATTGCACACATACAAGAGTAGAAGATTTGAAGCATTGGATTCAGAAAAAAGTCAATATTTGCGTTTGTCCTTTAACAGAAGGGAACCTGGGAGATGGGGTATTCCCTTTTCCTGAAGATGATGATGGAGAAATGAGGATTTCTTTGGGAAGTGATTGCAATTATCGTTTATGTTTCTTTGAAGAAATGAGATGGTTGCTTTATTCGCAACAGATGAAGAATGGGAAACGAGGACTTTCTCAGAAACTTTTTAATCCTAATGAGATTTTTCCGCTTCTATTGAATTATGCGACTTTAAATGGTGCAAAATCACTCGGATTGGAAAAATGCGGGGCTTTATTGCCAAATTTTAATGCTGATTTCTTTACTGTAGACCTCTCAGATCATCATTTCCTAAACTATAATTCAGATAATCTTGCTGAAAACCTCATTTTAGGATCTGCAACTGATGCATGTATCAGTGGAACTTGTGTTAATGGGTTATTTCGAACATATAGGCAGGGAATCTTTGAAGATGAAGGGGCATTTTATAAAGAAAAAGGTGAATTTGAAGATTTAGACGGAAGTTCTATAGAAAAATTCTTGATATCAATGATGCAGATCCCATCAATAACAGGCTCAGAAGGATGTGTATCTCAAGCACTGGTGAAATATTTAGAAACAAAAGGATGGATAGTGAATAAACAATACCTTATAAATTCTGATACCCGTTTTAATATATATGCTCATCGTCCTGAAATGACCTCAAGTCCCAAGATCATAATGAACAGTCATACAGATGTTGTTCCTCCCCATATCCCTCCAAGCTTTGATGGCGCTATTATCAAAGGTAGGGGTTCTTGTGATGCTAAAGGACCTATTGTCTGTCAAATCCTTGCTGTTGAAGAACTCTTAAATGTTTATCCACAAATTGCAAAAGATATAGGACTTCTTTATGTTGTCGGGGAAGAAGTGGATCACATTGGAATGATACAAGCCAATAATTTAGGACTTAATCCTGAATATCTCATTTGTGGAGAACCAACAGAACTAAAACTAGCAGCTCGACAGAAAGGAATACTCAAATTCAAGCTTATTTCACAAGGAAAACCTGCTCATTCAGGATATCCTTGGAAAGGAATCAATTCTTTGGACCCTTTATTAGATGTTCTTCAAGATTTGAGAAGCGAAAAATGGATAGAAACAAAAGAGCTTGGAAAAACTACGATGAATATTGGGGTGATAAAAGCAGGAGAAGCAGCTAATGTACTTCCTGCGAACTCAGAAGCCTTGATTTTAATAAGAGTTGTGTCAGATCCTGAAGAATTATTCAAAAGAGTTGAAGAAATTGTGGATGGAAGAGTAAAAATTGAAAGGATGACGAGCAATGGACCGTTGAATTTAGAGGTTATGAAAGGTTTTGAAAGTGATATTGTAGCTTTTAATACAGATATTTCTTATTTGAAGAAATATAAAGAAGGGAGTTGTCGAGCTTTTCTTTATGGACCAGGTTCAATTACCGATGCACATGGACCAGGGGAGTATGTAAGAGTTGAAGATTTGAAGGAATGTGTGGAGGGTCATAAAAGAATGATAACAAAGTTATTGAAATTGAAA
>JFJP01010656.1_pt1 | contig 10384 bp, 10 predicted proteins | sample 431651 | NCBI WGS metagenome assembly JFJP01 (sample SAMN02602958, study PRJNA72255) | Microbial mat metagenome, whole genome shotgun sequencing project. | biome: fresh water; feature: sink hole; material: water; isolation source: purple microbial (photo- and chemosynthetic) mats found in... | reverse complement strand
CTTCCACCTCCAAGTAAGTGCGCCCTGCCGGGCGCACCCAGAAAAAAGCGGGTCCCGAGGGACCCGCTGAAAGCACAGAGGTCTGTGCCAGGAGGAGACAGGAAAGAACAATCACATGCTGTCATGTGTATCGGCCATGCCGAGGCGTGTTTGAGCGGCGGCAGCGTGAATCAATGCGCATGTACGGCGCCGCTGCCGGCCGCGCGGCCCGGCGCCGACGGGATCTGCAGTGCGCCGGCCAGCTTGCCCTTGCCGGCGCGCGCCGGCGGGTTGCACATGCCGCACACATAGTGCTTGGCAATCTCGTGCGGGTGCGTGACGAAATGTCCGCCGCAGCAGCTGCACTTGGTCAGCGTCAGCATGCCGTTGTCGACGAACTTGACCAGCCGCCAGGCGCGCGTCACGCTGAGCAGCGGCTCCAGCGCCTGCGACTGGGTCTGCTCCAGGTACAGCTGGTAGGCCTTGATGACGACGTCGATCTCGTCCAGCTCGGACACCTTGTTCAGGTATTCGTGGATGTTCAGGAACAGGCTGGCGTGGATGTTGGGCTGCCAGGTCATGAACCAATCGGTCGAGAAAGGCAGTTGGCCCTTGCTCGGGCTCTTGCCGGCCACTTCCTTGTACAGGCGCAACAGCCGCTCGTAGCTGAGGTCGGTCTCGGATTCCAGCACCTGCAGGCGCGCCCCGAGCTGGATCAGCGTGACCGATCGCTCGATCTGCCGCGCCTCGGTGAGGATGCTCTTGTTGCGGGCCATGGTCAGGCGGCCTCTTGATGGCGGCCGGCCATCAGGATGGAGGCATGCAGGCGGTTGACGCTTTCGTTGGCCGCCGCCTTGCCGTGGCTGGAGAGCAGGCCCCAGACGATGTCGTCGTCCATGCGGAAGCGGCACAGCAGCGTGTTGCTGGCAGCGATCTTCATCATCTGCGCCGGCGTCAGCGCGCCGATCAGCTTGGCGGTGTCCTCGCTCACGCCCAGGCGGTACAGCGCTTGTTCGGTGTCCACCCGGATCAGGCTTTGCGCCAGCATCAGGTACGACAGGTTGGCTTCGCGGATTTCGGCAAGGATCTGGTCGGCGGTCATTGGAAAGGCTCCTCGGGGTGGTGGGCTGGTGTTTCGCTCTGGGCGTGAACGCACTGTAGTTTCGAGAATTGGCCCGTCCCATCAGGTCAGTTCCGTGGCTTGAGTCCCGGTTTTTCCATGGTGCTTGTCAGATGAATTCCTACAACCCGGGCGCGCACTGAATACGTCCGTGCGGGATTTGCGCCGCCGGCGGGGATGTATTCGGGTGATCTGCGATCGGCAGGAGTCCTATGGTTCAAGCACCGCAGACTCACAGGCATTTTCATGACGACGACCCCGCTCACCGTGAAGCACGAAGACTGGGCCCTGTGCCTAGGAAGTGGCCAGACGATTTACGTGCCAAGCCGAATCTCCAGCATGACGACATACGTACTTCTTGAACAGGAGCGATGGTTCGAAGCTGAGATTGACTTTGTTGCACGCCTGCTCGAGCCAGGCGATGACGCCCTGGACATCGGTGCCAACCACGGGGTGTACACACTGGCCCTGGCCAGGTGTGCTGCGGTGGGACACGTGTGGGCTTTCGAGCCGACGATCGAACCCCGTCTGCGGCTTGAACGCACGGTGATCGCAAACGACCTGCTGGGACGCGTGTCCGTCGAAGCCTGCGCCCTGTCCGACCACCGGGGATCGGCAGTCTTCCATACCTCTGCGCAAAGTGAACTGAACTCCATGCATGCGCAAGGCGGCGCGACGGAAGAATCGGTCACGCTCGACACACTCGATGCCTTTGCGCAGCGGGAACTCGCGGGGCGACAAGTCGGCTTCGTAAAGATCGATGCCGAGGGCGAGGAGCCGCGGGTACTGCAAGGCGGGCACGAGTTCTTCGAGACGCGCGCGCCGATCGTCATGTTTGAAATGATCGCAGGTACACGCCCTCAACTGGGCCTGCTCGATGACTTCGCGGCGCGCGGCTTTGGGATCTTTCGACACCTCCCAGAGCTGGACCTGCTGGTCGAATACAAGCCCTCCGGAGATCAGAATGACAGCTGGGTGCTCAACTTGTTTGCCATCAAGCCCGAGCAGCAGGCGCGGCTACACGCGAGCGGCCTGCTCGTGCGCTGGTCGGACCTGGACGGACGCCCCGGCGAACCGGCACCTCACGGCGATGCTCTGCGCCGCCTGTCTCAGCAACTCTCGATGCGGGGGCTGACTGTCCCTGCGCCCGAAACCGATGGCGCAGCGTATTGCGCGGCGCTTGCCCACGCCGCCACCGCGCAACTGGGTTTGGCCGTCTGTGCGACTGACCGGGTGCACCACCTGTTGGTCGCGCGCGACACCGTCCAAGCCGCCTTGAATCAGGACCGCGTGTCGCATGTCGCGGCCTGGACACTGCTTGTGCACTGCCTGCATGCTCTGGGATCGCGGCAGGCGGCACTTGCAATCGCGGGCAAACTGCTCGAGCTATGGCCCGCCGCCAATATTGACCAGCGAAGCGCATTCCTGCCCGCACTAACCGTCGATCTGACGCGACCACGAAGCACCGACGCGGCCAGCTGGATGCGGCAATCGCTCGCCGAATTCGTGGAATGTCGGGCTCGATATTCGTCCTTCTTTGACCGCAGGCCGGATGGATTGCGCACCCTGCTCGAGCATCCAGATCACAGCGCAGAGATCGAGCGCCGGTATCTGCTTAGCGAACTGTGTCGCGACCGCATGCCGGATACCACCGCACTGCGCCTGCTGCCGGCCGGCACGGCCACGGCCAACCCGCAGATCTGGTCCGCCTGGATCCGACATGCCAGGGAGTCTGCCCAGAAAATGGCCGCCTGAGATTTTCTTGTGGAATGCCACGGCACGTGGCGCAAATACCCGCGCGATCCTGGCAGACGCGCGAACCGACGCTGCAGCTTCAATCGGTAAGCAGGTTTTCAGGTGACTGGCCCGACATCCAGCGCAGGTGCATACGCTCGAACAACGCCAGCAAGTTGGCTGAATAGGCGTCGCTGTCGAAGATCGACAAGTGAAGCCGATCGCGGCGGAGGGCTTCGCGTGCCGCGGCCAGCTCTTGCGGCCTGTGCGCCAGCCAGCTCAGGCGTTCGCGATAGGCATCGACATCACGGCAGACAAACTGCTCCAGTCCAGCGCTGAGCATGATGCTGGCCCCGACGCGAGATGCAAATGTCCGCCCGCACAGCGTGAGCACCGGCAGGCCGGCCCAGAGCGCATCGGACGCCGTGGTGTGGGCGTTGTAGGGCCAGGTGTCAACGAAGATGTCGGCCAGCGCCAGGCGACTGAAGTGATCGTCGTAGGGCACCTTGTCGGGCGCAAACACCAAGCGGCCGGGTTCGACGCCCCGGGCCAGGGCCTCGCGCCGCAGATTGCCGATCACGTCAGGGTTTGGCGCCTTCAGCCACAGCACTGCGTTTGGAACGTCGCGCAAGACGTCGCACCACACCGCAAAGGTCTGCGGCAGGAGCTTGTAGGTCTGGTTGAAGGCGCACATCACGAAGGCGTTGTCGGGCAGCTCGCATTGCGCGCGACTCATCACACGCGGCATCGGCCTGTGCCGCGACGCAGGCAGCAGACAACCGGGCAGCTGGGCCAACTTCTCGGAATAGTCTGCGGCATGGTCGAGGGGAGTCACGATGCCGTCGCCGACCAAATAGTCGACATGTTCGCTGCCGGTGCTGCCCGGGTAGCCGAGGAACGAGACCTGCACCGGCGCGGGCCGATACGCCAGCACACCCAGCCGGCTGCCGCGCGTGTGTCCGCCCAGTTCGACCAGCACATCGACAGCATCGTCACGAATGCGGCGGGCCATCTGTGCGTCGCTTCCATCACCGAAGTCCACGAAGCTGCCGTCATCGAAGTCCGAGAACACGTCCGCCGCAGATCGCAGTCTTGTACGCCAGGACGAGTCGTCCGCGGGGCCGTGGGCATAGAGGTGGACCGCGCATCGACGCCGATCTAGCTTCTCGAATGTCTCGCACAGCAGTTGAGTCACCGGATGTTCGCGGAAGTCACAAGACAGAAAACCCAGCCGAAGGGGGCCGGGTCGGCGTTGCCCAGGACCTGCCATCGGCATCGCCGACGCGCCGCGTGCGAAGCACAAGGACGCGATGCGTGCTGTCTTCAGTGCAATGGCAGGCTCGACATCTGCCGACAGAAGTGTGAATACCGGTAGCGGCAAAGGCACAGTGTCGGAGGCGGCGTCGACGGCCGCCACGAGCTGGTCGCGGGTGGCGTCCAGTCCGGTCCAGTCGCAAGCGCCGCGCTGGTCGAACATCAGGTGCATCCGCACGGCCACGTGGTCGGGCTTCAGCGCAAGCACTGTCCTTGCGCATTCCGCGGCCTCATTCTTGAGGCCCAGATCGCGCATGCAATACAGAAGCATCTCGTGCGCGTCCACATGCGCCGGTGCGGCCGCCAAGGCTGCCATCAGCACGGTGACGGCATCAACGGTGCGCCGCGCCGAAGACAAGCGCTGAGCAATACCAGTGAGCAAGCCGGCGTCGCGGCGCAGTACCTCAGGCAGCGACGCCAGTTGCTGCGCGATTGCACCGCGCTTGACCATCTGTTGCGGAAGCAACTCGGCCGCGAGATCACGCGCCACCTTGTGATGCGGATCGCACGCCAGGCACCTGAAGACGGCATCGACAGCACCATCGACATCAGCTTGGTTGCGCCGCGCGTGGCCCAGGTTCAACCACATCAGCAGGTCGCGTGGCGAGTGCGCGGCAGCCCGTGCGAAGGCCGCTTCCGCCTCCTTCCAGGCGCCGCGTTGGCCGGCGGCCACTCCGACCTGCCAGTGGCGTTGTGTCTGCGCCTGGGCCATCTTGTGCCGGCCAGCGGTGCGCGATGGGGGGATCTGGGCATGCCCCATAAGAAACCTCGAAGAACCTGTCGTTGATCACGGCCAGACCCGCGCCTGCCCTGTGGACATACATCTTGCGTGAGCGGCCACCGCGGCACTCCGCGGAGTTGGCAAGGTTTGCGCGACCAGTTTGCCTTCCAGCGCTCAACTTCCAGCCAGGGGTTCCGATATCGCCGCGGATGCAGCCAGGCCGGCAGTACCAACCGTCCCTACATATCACCGGGCCCAATGCTGCAAACAGCCTAAAGTTTTCCGGTCAATCGAACGATAAGCATCCCAACGGGTCGAGACATCGGTCCCGTGGTCCGGTAGCCAAGCGTTTTGTCGTCGAAGTGCCCACTGGACCGAGTCGGACCCATTCTTGACCATCATCGGAGTCTCACCATGCCCCAAACCATCAACACCAATCTGCAGTCGCTGAATGCGCAGCGCAACTTGAATACCTCTCAGATGTCGCTGGCCACCTCGATGCAGCGCCTGTCATCGGGCCTGCGCGTCAACAGCGCCAAGGACGATGCCGCCGGCCTGGCGATTGCCGAGCGCATGAACGCCCAGGTGCGCGGCATGAACGTCGCCATCCGCAATTCCAACGATGCCATTTCGCTGGCGCAGACGGCCGAAGGCGGCATCGGCAAGATCGGCGAGATGCTGCAGCGCATGCGCGAACTTCGTGCCAACCTGAATGCGGAATTCCTGCAGCTCGGCGCCGAAATCACGCGCACGATCGGCGCCACGAAGTTCAACGGTCTGGCGATCCTCGGAACTGACGCCACGACCACCGGCTTCGTATTCCAGGTCGGCGCGAATGTGGGCGACACTGTCGGCGTGACCACCACCAACCTGGCGAGTACGAGTGCACCCGGCATGACGGCCGCAACCGCCGGCACCATCACCGACGCCACCACCGCCGCCACGGCGATGACCAACATCGATCTGGCCCTAAACACCGTCAACTCTCAACGCGCCCTGTACGGTGCCGTACAGAACCGCTTCGATGCCATCGTCAGCACGCTGCAGGTGGCCGCGGAGAACCAGGCTGCGGCGCGGGGCCGCATCATGGATGCCGACTTCGCGGCAGAAACCGCCAACCTGTCGCGATCACAGATCCTGCAGCAGGCGGGCACCGCGATGGTGGCGCAGGCCAATGCGCTGCCACAAGGAGTGCTGGCGCTGTTGCGCTGATTTCGCGGTCGGGTTCCATCCCTCTGTCCAAGTCGGGCCCTTCGGGGCCCGCTTTTGTTTGTTTGGGAGAAAACAGGCGGCGCTTCGGCCTTCTGTTTGCTGCATTGCGCGCGATTTCGCTGCCGAAAATCATGATCATGCAGGCAGAACTCCCTCGAGCCTGTGACACCAACCTTTAGGGGTCGGTCAGCTTGCAACCGATCGGAGATGCCACATGCCCCAGACCATCAACACCAACGTTCAATCGCTGAATGCACAGCGCAATCTGAATACATCACAGACGTCGCTGGCGACGTCGATGCAGAGGCTTTCCTCCGGCCTGCGCGTCAACAGCGCCAAGGACGATGCCGCAGGGCTGGCGATTGCCGAGCGCATGAACACCCAGGTGCGCGGCATGAATGTGGCCATCCGCAATGCCAATGACGGCATCTCGCTGGCGCAGGTCGCCGAAGGCGCGATCGGCAAGGTGGCCGACATGTTGCAGCGCATGCGGGAACTGGCGGTGCAATCTGCCAACGCCACCAATGGCCCCGCCGACCGCCTGAACCTGAACGCCGAATTCCAGCAACTGGCCGCCGAAGTGACCCGCACCGTCGCAGGGACGCGCTTCAACGGCCTGGCGATCTTGGGCAGCGACGCCGGCGTTCCGCTCGTCTACCAGGTCGGCGCGAACGCTGCCGACACGGTGGGTGTGACCACCACCAACCTGGCGGCCGCCGGCACCATCGTGGCCGTGACGGGAGGCAACATCACCGACGCCACGACCTCGGCCACGGCGATGAACAACATCGATTCGGCGCTGACCACGGTCAACTCCGAACGCGCCCTGCACGGCGCCACACAGAACCGCTTCGAAGCCATCATCGGCACGCTGCAGGTGGCGGCGGAGAACCAGGCCGCCGCCCGTGGCCGCATCATGGATGCCGACTTCGCCGCCGAGACCTCCAGCCTTTCGAGGGCTCAGATCCTGCAGCAGGCCGGCACCGCCATGGTCGCGCAGGCCAACGCGCTGCCCCAGCAGGTGCTGCAACTGCTGCAGCGCTGACCGGCGCCCCGGATACCGCAGGGCCGGTGGAAGCCGTCGGCGACCGGCGGCTCACAACTTTCCGCTCAAGTTTCCCGCCGCGCGGCCGAAACGACGATTGAGCGCGGAAGGAACCGTCATGGACATCGGAAAGATTTCGTCGGCCGGCATCGGCAGCGGCATCGACGTCAACAGCATCGTCACGCAACTGCTGGCACTCGAGCGCAGGCCGATTGATCTGCTGAGTGCAACCAAGACCAAGCTCGACGCGCAGTTGTCGGGTTACGGCAAGTTGCAAGCCAGCTTGAGCGCCGTACGCGACGCGGCACGCGCTCTGACAGACGCTACTGCCTGGACGCCCACCACCGTGGCTTCGAGCGACGCTGCAGCGGTCAGCGCCGTCAGCAGCGGAAGTTCGCCACCTGGCAACTATGCGGTCGAAGTCTCCCGCTTGGCAGCCGCGCAGTCCATCACCAGCGCCACGGTGCCCGCCCCGGCCAACGTGGTGGGCACCGGCACGCTGACCATCGAGATGGGCCAGTGGTTCACCAACCCGCCCGACTTCACGCCCAATGCAGGCACCAATTCGGTCAGCATCAGCATCGGACCTGGCGACGACACGCTGACGAAGATTCGCGACAAGATCAACAGCTCGGGTGCAGGCGTCACGGCGTCCATCGTCAACGATGCGTCCGGCTCGCGGCTGGCGATCCGATCGAAGGAAACTGGCGAGATAAACGGCTTTCGCATCGCCGTGACCGACGACGATGGCAATGGCGGCGACGCGATCGGCCTGTCGATGCTGGCTTTCGACCCCGTCGGCGGCTCGAGCCAGATGACACAGGCGCAGGCGGCATCGAATGCCGCGCTGACGATCAACAACATTCCGATCAACTCGGCCAGCAACACGCTGACCGACGTGCTCGATGGCCTGACCTTGCGCGTCTCGCGCCTGACCACAGGGCCGGTAGGCCTGAGCGTGAACCGCGACGCCGAGACGATCAAGAAGACGGTCAGCACCTTCGCCGACGCCTACAACGGCCTGGTCAAGCTGATGCGCGAGCAGACCGCCTACAACGACACCGCCAAGACCGCCGGTACGCTGCAGGGCGACAGCACGGCCGTGGGCCTGATGAACAAGCTGCGCACGATGGTCGGCAGCAGTTCCGGCGCAACCACCGCGTTCACACGCTTGGCCGACGTCGGCCTGGAGCCGCAACGCGACGGTACGTTGTTGGTCAACGCCAGCAAGCTCGACAGTGCGCTCGGCCGCATCGACGACCTGAAGGCCTTTTTCGCTCGCGACGACGAGGGTACGGCCAGCGACGGCTTTGGCACCATGCTGCGCCAGTTCGCCGACCTGACGCTGGGCGCCGATGGCGCGATTTCCACCCGGCAGGAGAGTCTGCGCGCCCGCATCGACGGCATCGCGGAGCGCACGACGAGGATGGAAGACCGGCTGTTGATGACCGAGAAGCGCCTGCGCGACCAGTACACCAAACTGGACAGCAACATGGCCGCGCTCAGCAGCCTGCAGGCCTACGTGAGCCAGCAGGTCACGCAGTGGAACCGCAGCACCGGCAACTGAGCCGGTAAGGCGCGGTCTTCAGGCGAAAAGCACCGCTTACGCCTGTGAATGCGGGACTAAAGGCCCCAGTGCGGTAGCCGATAAACAGTGCAAGGGACACGACTGTCCCGCCTGACATACCGGACACCTCGACCGCCATGATGACAGCCAGCCCGTTTACCACCGGCCCCGCCAATCCGGCCGGCCACATGTACCGCCAGGTCGCGGTGGAAAGCCAGATTGGCGGCCACGCCGACGCGCACCGCCTCGTCGCGATGCTGTTCGATGGGCTCTTCGAGTCCATTGCCCAGGCGCGCGGCGCCATCCGCAGTGGCGACACCGCTGTCAAGTGCCGCGCCCTCAGCCGCGCCGCCGCCATCGTCGAGGAAGGTCTGCGCGCCGCGCTGGACCTGCGCAGCGGCGGAGCGCTGGCCCGCGACCTGCACGAGCTCTACGCCTACGTGACCATGCGTCTGACCCGGGCCAACCTGTCATCCGACGAAGCGGCATTGGATGAGTGCGCGCGCCTTATGCAACCGCTGGCCGACGCATGGTCCTCGATCGCTCCGCTGAACAAGCCTGCCGCCTGACGCCATGAGCTCAACCTATCTGGAGCAAGACCCCACGATGAGCACCTCCGTCCTGAGCTACTACGAGGCGATCGAGAAGGCCAGTGCCGACATGCTGGAGGCTGCCCGCGCCGGCGACTGGGATCAGGTGGTCAAGCTCGAAGGCGCCTGCGTGCTGCTGATCAGCCAGCTGAAGGCGGCTGCGCGCGAGGTGCCGCTGGCGCAGGACGATGCGCGCGTCAAGTCGCGCATCATGCAGCGCATCCTGGTCAACGACGCCGAGGTGCGGCACCTGGCCGAACCGTGGCTGCCCGACCTGCACCGGCTGATGCAGGGCAAGAGCACGACGCTGCACTGAGCAGCGCCGGCGCAGCGGCCATGTTCCAGGACACCCGACCGGCTGCGCTCGGCCCCGAGGGCAGTCTCGACCCAGGGGCCGACTTTCGCGTCGAGGACGGCGTCGAGCTGCTGCGGCTGCTCAGGCAGCTGTGTGACGGCAGTGTGCCGGTGACGCTGAGCGCGCCGCAGGGCGTGACTGTGAGCAGCCAGCTGTGGTCGGTGGACGCCGCACTGCGGCAGATCAGCTTCAGCGCCGATGCCAACAGCGTGCACATGCAGCGTCTGACGCAGTGCGACGAGGCGGTGGCCGTGGCCTACCTGGACAGCGTGAAGCTGCAGTTCGACCTGACCGACCTGGTGCTGGTGCATGGCAGCCACGGCTGCGCGCTGTGTGCGCAGCTGCCCGCCGTGCTCTATCGCTTCCAGCGCCGGGCCAGCTTCCGTGTACGCACCTTCGAGCGGCGTGCACCGCAGGTGCAGCTGCGCCATCCGTCGATGCCTGACATGAGCCTGTGCCTGCGCATCGTTGACATCAGCGTCGGTGGCTGCGCGCTGGTGCTGCCGGACGACATGCCCGCGCTGCAGCCCGGCAGCCGCCTGGGCGGCGTGCGCATCGAGCTCGATGCCGACACCGGCTTCGATGCCACGCTGCGCCTGCAGCATGTCAGCGCGATGCATGGCGGTGGCCCGGGCCTGCGCTTAGGCTGCGAGTTCATCGATCTGCAGGGCCAGGCGCAGCGCGCGCTGCAGCGCTACATCGACCAGACGCAGCAGCGGCGCCGGCTGCTGGCGCCGCGCTGACGGC
>JFJP01010634.1_pt1 | contig 10384 bp, 9 predicted proteins | sample 431651 | NCBI WGS metagenome assembly JFJP01 (sample SAMN02602958, study PRJNA72255) | Microbial mat metagenome, whole genome shotgun sequencing project. | biome: fresh water; feature: sink hole; material: water; isolation source: purple microbial (photo- and chemosynthetic) mats found in... | reverse complement strand
CCGCCGCCGAAGCCACCCGGGCGCTCTTCACGCGGACGGGCTTCGTTGACGACCACGGCACGGCCGTCGATCGGCTGACCGTTCATGCCATTGATGGCAGCTTGCGCTTCCGGGTCGGAGCCCATCTCCACGAAGCCAAAGCCCTTGGAGCGGCCAGTTTCACGGTCCATCATGACCTTGGCGGACGTGACGGTGCCGAATTGCGAAAAAGCCTGGAGCAGCGAATCGTCGCGCACCGAATAGGCCAGATTACCTACGTACAGTTTGTTTCCCACGGGGAGCCCTCAAAAGAACCTATCAAAAACCATGCGGAGCTCAACCCTGCGTGAACCAATCATGCGAAAGGTGCGGCTGCCAGACACAGACTTCCTATTAGCTCACTTCACAACGCAGCATGTAAAGAAGCCGCGCGTCAAGTGTTGTTTTCGCGCCCCGCGGATTAACCCGGCCGCGTCGGTCTGCCCCGTCCGCCCGGCGCTGGTGCCCCTGCGGCAACGCCTACCATTGCGCCATGGACCTGCTCAAGCCCTTGATCGCCCTGCTGGCGATCGTGAACCCGATCGGCGTGGTGCCCTTCTTCATCCACTTCACGCAGTCCTTCAGCCGCGAGCAGCGCCAGCGCACGATCCGCATCAGCGCCTTTTCGGCCTTCGTGGTGATCGCCGTCAGCGCCATCGCCGGGCTCAAGGTCATCGAGTTCTTCGGCATCTCGCTGGCGTCGTTCCAGGTCGGCGGCGGCACGCTGCTGTTGATCAGCTCGCTGGCGATGCTGAACGCCGAGCAGGCCGACACCAAGCCCAGCGACCTCAGCGAAGGCGACCAAAAGATTGACGCCGGCGCCAGCATCGCCGTGGTGCCGCTGACGATCCCGCTGCTGACCGGCCCGGCCACCATCTCGACGATGGTGATCTACGCCGAGAAGACGCGCCACCTGTGGCAGATCGGCGTGCTGGTGGGCTACGGCATCGTCATCGCGCTGGTCACCTACGCCGTATTCACGGCGTCGGGGCGCATCGCCAAGGTGCTGGGCCGCACCGGCATCAACATCATGACGCGGCTGATGGGCCTGATCCTGGCGGCCATGGCGGTCGAACTGCTGGCCGACGGCCTGACCAAGCTGTTCCCGGTGCTGGCCAGCCACGTCGGGCGCTGAGCCGGCCTTGCCAGACGCTTCGCTCACCGTGAAGTCCACGATGTCCGCCCTGAACGACAGCGCGCCGGCCTTCGACGTCGTCATCGTCGGCGCCGGCACCGCCGGCTGCCTGCTGGCCAACCGGCTGTCGGCCGACCCGCACTGTCGCGTGCTGCTGCTGGAGGCCGGCGGGCGCGACGACTACCACTGGATCCACATCCCTGTCGGCTACCTGTACTGCATCGGCAACCCGCGCACTGACTGGCTCTATGCCACCGAGCCCGACGCGGGCCTCAACGGCCGCTCTTTGCGCTACCCGCGCGGCCGCGTGCTCGGCGGCTGCAGCAGCATCAACGGCATGATCTACATGCGCGGTCAGGCGCGCGACTACGCCGACTGGGCGCAGCGCACGGGCGATGCAAATTGGGGATGGACAAGCTGCCTGCCCTTCTTTCGGCAACACGAAGACCACTGGCGCGGCGCCGACGAGGCCCACGGCGCCGGCAACGAGTGGCGCGTCGAGAAGCAGCGCCTGCGCTGGGAGATCCTCGAAGCCTTTGCTGCCGCGGCCCAGCAGGCGGGCATACCGGCCAGCGACGATTTCAACCGCGGCAGCAACGAAGGCGTCGGCTACTTCGAGGTCAACCAGAAGCGCGGCGTGCGCTGGAACACCAGCAAGGCCTTCCTGCGCCCGGTGCAAGGGCGGCGGAACCTGCAGGTCTGGACGGGCGCCACCACCGCGCGCGTGCTGCTCGACGCGCAGCGCGCCGTGGGCGTCGAAGTGCTCCGCGAAGGCGGCGGCGCGGCGGTGGCCGTGCGGGCCACGCGAGAGGTCGTGCTCTGCGCCGGCGCCATCGGCACGCCGCAGCTGCTGCAGTTGTCGGGCATCGGCCCCGGGGCGCTGCTGCATGAACACGGCATTGCGGTGCGCCACGAGCTGCCCGGCGTCGGCGAGAACCTGCAGGACCACCTGCAGATCCGCGCCGTGTTCTCGGTGCAGGGCGTCAAGACGCTCAACACGCTGGCCAACTCGGCCTGGGGCAAGCTGGGCATCGGCCTGGAATACCTGCTGCGCCGCAGTGGCCCGATGAGCATGGCGCCGTCGCAGCTGGGCGCCTTCACGCGATCGTCGCCCGGGCAGGCCTGGCCGAACATCGAATTCCACGTCCAGCCGCTGTCGCTGGACGCCTTCGGCCAGCCGCTGCACCGCTACAACGCCTTCACCGCCAGCGTGTGCAACCTGAACCCGACGTCGCGCGGCAGCGTGCGCATCCGCAGCCCGCGCGTGCAGGACGCGCCGCGCATCCAGCCGTGCTACCTGTCGACGCCCGAGGACCGCCAGGTCGCCGCCGATTCGTTGCGCCTGACGCGGCGCATCGCCGCCATGCCGGCGCTGGCAGCTTATCGGCCGCAGGAGGTGAAGCCCGGCGTGCAGTTCCAGAGCGACGACGAACTGGCGCGGCTGGCCGGCGACATCGGCACCACCATCTTCCACCCCGTGGGCACCTGCCGCATGGGCCGCGCGGGCGAGGCCGGTGCCGTGGTCGACCCGCGGCTGCGCGTGCAGGGCCTCACCGGGCTGCGCATTGCGGACGCCAGCGCGATGCCCACCATCACCAGCGGCAACACCAACTCGCCGACGCTGATGATCGCCGAGCGCGCCGCCGCCTGGCTGCGGCAGGCCGCCCCTCTCTGAGGGCGACCGCATTGCGCGGCGGGTATGTCCGAATGGCAGCCACCGGGGGCGTCGCTACATTCGGTCCTCCTGTGGCAGCGGGCTCGCGGGCCGCGCTGTCCCACGGGGGTCTGAGGAGACATCGGACAGAATTCGAAAGCCAGGAACAGCAGACCTGCCCCGCAGATGGGTGGGCTTTTCGGGCGCCGCTGGTCGGCGCCTTTTTCATGGTCGGCTGCCAGGCAGCGCCGGCTTTGTCGTTCACTTCGCCACTCCCGCTTCGTGCGCCTTGTCTACGATGGCGCTTGCTGCAACCTGAAGGTCCGCCATGTCCGTGAACGCCGAACTGCGCAAGCTGGACATCGACATCCCGTCGCAGCCGCAGTCGCTGGTGCGGCTGTCGCTGTTGCTGGCCGAAGAGGACATCAACCTGCAGGCCGTGGCGACGCTGATCGAAACCGACATGGCGCTGGCCGCCGCGGTGATGAAGGCCGTCAACTCCTCGCTGTATGGCCTGAAGGGCCGCGTGCAGAGCGTGCACCAGGCGATTTCCTACCTCGGCATGCGCGAGGTGGCCGCCATCACCTTCGAGATGGGCCTGCGTGCCGCCTTCCCGCCGGCAGCCGAGCTCGAACCGCTGTGGGAACGCGCCGGCCGGCGCGGCCTGCTGATGGGCCGGCTGGCCTCGCGCCTGTCGCTGGACGCCTGGGCGGCGCACTCGGCCGGGCTGTTCGAGGAATGCGGCAAGGCGGTGCTTTTCCGCCACGCCACCGACCACTACCGCGCCATGCTGCGCGCCGCCAGCAGCGACACCGAGCTGGCCGCGATGGAACACGCCGGCTTCGGCGTCAGCCACGACGCCCTGGGCGCCGCGCTGTGCGAGAGCTGGGGCCTGGGCCCCGCTGCCGTGGCCAGCGTGCGCCACCACGTCGACGCGCAAGCCCACCTTCGCCTGCCGGAGCTGGACGGCCGGCGCTCGATCTGCGCACTGTCGGTACTGGCACACAGGCTGATGCACGACCCCGAGGCACTGGACGCCGCCGCGATGGCCATCGCACCGGTGGCCGACCTCGACGTCACACTGGTGCTGCGCGCCGCGCGTCAGACGCAGGAGCAGCTGGAAGCGGCGCTGGCCCAGGGCCGCTGACCCTACGCCGACGAGGGCATCCCCCTCGGTAAGCTTCAGGAAAGCCCGCCTGTCTTTGCCGCCCCGGCTTCGGTAGGCTCGCGGCCTTCCACCTTGATTGGGCCTTCCGGCCCGCCACCCACCATGGCTTCCACCGTTTCGGCCGATATGCTGGCGCTGCAGCGCCTCTTTCATCTCGAGAAAACCGCGGCCGACCAGGTCGCCTTCACGCAGCCGCAGGGCGGCGGCGCGGTGCGCGACTACACCTGGCGCGAGGTGCTCGACAACGCCCGCCGCATGGCCGCGCACCTGCAGAGCCTGGGCGTCGGGCGCGGCGACCGCGTGGCCCTGCTGTCGAAGAACACCGCGCACTGGATGATGACGGACTACGCCATCTGGCTGGCCGGCGCTGTCTCGGTGCCGCTCTACCCGACGCTGGCCGCCGGCACCATCCGCCAGATCCTGGGGCACAGCGGCAGCAAGCTGCTCTTCGTCGGCAAGCTCGACGGCTGGGCCGGCATGAAGCCCGGCATCCCGGCCGGCCTGCCCTGCATCAGCCACCCGCTGGCCGAAGCCGACGCCAAGGCCAGCTACCCGCAGTGGGACGACATCGTCGGCAAGACGGCGCCGCTGCAGGGCGAGCCCGTGCGTGCCGGTGACGACATGTCGACCATCATGTACACCTCGGGCACCACCGGCGCGCCCAAGGGCGTGATGCACAGCTTCGCGAACTTCGCGATGGCCGTAGACCGCGGCCTGCGGCGCATCCCGATGCACAAGGACTCGCGCATGCTGAGCTACCTGCCGCTGTCGCACGTCGTCGAGCGCGCGCTGGTCGAGCACGGCCAGCTCGCCAGCGGCATGCACGTCTACTTCGCCGAAAGCCTGGAGACCTTCACGCTCGACCTGCAGCGAGCCCGGCCGACGGTGTTCTTCAGCGTGCCGCGGCTGTGGGTGAAGTTCCAGCAGGGCGTGCAGGCCAAGATGCCGCCGCAGAAATTGGACCGCCTGCTGCGCATTCCCATCCTGGGCGGCATCGTGCGCAAGAAGGTGCTGTCGGCGCTGGGCCTGCAGCACTGCGTGTTCGCTGCTGGCGGTGCCGCGCCGATGCCGCTGGAGCTGCTGCGCTGGTACGCGCGCCTGGGCCTGAACGTGGCCGAGGGCTACGGCATGACCGAGAACGTCGGCGCCAGCCACATCACCACCGGCGACCCGGCCAGTTTCGGCACCGTCGGCCGGCCCTACGACGACGTGATCTGCCGGCTCGACCCGGTGACCAGCGAGATCCAGGTCAAGACGCCCTGGACCATGCTCGGCTACTACCAGGAGCCGGACATGACGCGCGACAGCTTCACCGCCGACGGTTTCCTGCGCACGGGGGACAAGGGCGGGCTCGACGCCCAGGGCAACCTGCGCATCACCGGCCGCGTGAAAGACCTGTTCAAGACGAGCAAGGGCAAGTACGTGGCGCCGGCGCCGATCGAGGACCGGCTCGTCATGCACCCGGCGGTGGAGGCTGTCTGCGTGACCGGGGCCAACCTCGGTCAGCCGCTGGCGCTGGCGATGCTCAACCCCGACGGCGTGAGGAAGTCCAAGGACGCTGCCGGCCGCGCCGAACTCGAGGCCACGATGGCCGTGCACCTGAAGGCCATCAACGAGACGCTCGACCCGCACGAGCAGCTCGACTGCATCGTGCTCATGGCCGAGGCCTGGACGGTGGACAACGACATCATTACGCCCACCTTCAAGGTGAAGCGCAACCGCATCGAGGACCTGTTCGCGCGCAACTACGACAACTGGGTCGGCATGCGCAAGAAGGTGGTCTGGTACTCGAACTGAGGCCGGACCGGCCGCCCCGGTTCGCTGGAGCCGGCGCTCAGGGGCGCGGTGCGGAGGCGGCAGCCGCCGCTTCCGCCGCCGAGGCCGCGGCCGATGCCGCATGTGTCGGCACGACGACGCCGGCGGCGAGCGGAATCTCCCTCGCCGAAGCAGCTGCCGGGCAACCCGACCTTTTCCTCGTAGTGCAGCGAGACACGCTTGCCCATGGCGCGCGTGACTTCGACCGCCACCGCGTCGTCCCAGATCGTGAAGGCGAACTTCTCGGGTGTCGTGCCGGGCAGCGACACCAGCGCCAGCTCGCCTTCCCAGGTCTTGCACAGCCAGCCCTTGTTCGACAGCTTCTGCACCCAGCCGGCGCGTTCGCCGCTGGAGTAGCTCCAGCTCAACGCCGCCCAGAAGTACACGGCCACCAGGGCCGCGAGCACGAACAGGGGCAGGACGACGCGTTTGAACATGGCGGTGAAGCGGGCGGCAGCGGGCGAGGGACGGCGGGATTATCGGTGGCCGCCGCGGCCTGCCCCGGCGCGCCTTACTTCGTGTTGGCCTTGAAGCTCGTGAACACGCGCGTCTGCACGCGGCGGATGTCCTGCGGCACCGCGTCGGGCACGGTCAGCTTGGCGATGTCGGCTGCCGGCGGAAAGACGGTGGGGTTGTCGGCCACGCTCTTGGTGACGAACTTCTTCGACGCCGCGTTCGGGTTGGCGTAGAAGACCTTGTTCGTCAGCGACGCGTGCACCTCGGGGCGCAGGATGTAGTTGATGAACAGGTGCGCGTTCTTTACGTGCTTGGCGTCCTTGGGGATGGCCATGGTGTCGAAGAACAGCGTCGCGCCGCTGGGCGGGATGAGGGCCTGGATGTCCTGGCCGCTCTTGCTGTCGATGGCGCGCTGGCGGGCGATGTTGATGTCGCCCGAGTAGCCCATCACCACGCACAGCTGGCCGGCGGCGAGGTCGTTGATGTAGCCCGACGACGAGAAGCGCGTGACGAAGGGGCGCGCCTGGGTCAGCACGGCGCGTGCGGCGTCGTAGTCCTTGGCGACCTTGCTGTATGCGTCCTTGCCGGCGTAGATCATCGCCACCGGCAGCACTTCCGACGCCGAGTCGAGCACGTTGATGCCGCAGCCCTTCAGCTTGCTGGCGACCTCGGGCTTGAAGATCAGGTCCCAGGGGTTGCTGGGCAGTGGCGTGCTGCCCAGTGCGGCCTTGACCTTGCCGGTGTTGATGCCCACCGTGACATAGCCCCACAGCCAGGTGACGAGGTGCTGGTTGCCGGGGTCGACGCCGGCCAGCTTCTCGAGCAACGCCGGGTCGAGGTTGTTCCAGTTCGTGAGCTGGGCGCGGTCGAGCTTCTGGAACAGGCCGCCGGCGATCTGCGTCTTCGCGAAGTGGGCGCTGGGCACCACGATGTCGTAGCCGCTCTTGCCGGCCACCAGCTTGGCCTGCAGGATCTCGTTGGCGTCGTAGTTGTCGTAGCGGACCTTGATGCCGGTCTCTCTCTCGAAGTTCTTGAGCGTGTCTTCGGCGATGTAGTCCGACCAGTTGTAGACGTTGAGCACCTTGGGCTCGGTGGCCTGCGCGCTGGCGGCCAGCGCCGTGCCGGCCAGGGCCAGCGCGAGCAGGGAGCGGGTGAACAGGCGGGGCTTGGACATGGCAGGAGCTTCCTCTGGGTGGGTGGTCCGGGCGCGGGAGCCGGGGGGATAACGCGGCGGCGCGCATTTTGGCCGACTGCTGCGCCGGCGCCGGCGACCGCGGCGGTATAGCCCCTCGGGCAGGCTCTTCATGCCGATGCGGCAGGCGTCTCGGCAGGCCGGCGCAGGAACATGCCCCAGCCTTCCATCGTCAGCACGTCGTCGCCGTGCTGGTTGCGCACCGTCCAGCGGCTGCGCACCAGGCCGACGTGCGGCTTGCTGTTCATCGGCCGCGCTTCGAGGATGTCCATGCGCACGCGCAGCGTGTCGTCGGGGAACACGGGCTTGAGCCAGCGCAGTGCGTCGATGCCGGGGCTGCCCTGGCTGGCGGCGTCGAGCAGGTAGCCGTCGCACATCATGCGCATCGCCATCGCGCAGGTGTGCCAGCCGCTGGCACACAGGCCGCCGAACAGCGTTTCGCGGGCGGCTGCGTCGTCAAGGTGGAAGGGTTGGGGGTCGAACTGGCGTGCAAATTCGATGACGGCTTCGCGCGAGACCGGCATGTGCCCGAATTCCATGACGTGGCCGGCGGGGAAGTCTTCCCAGTAAAAGCGGTAGGTGCGTAGGGCGTTCATGTCCGTCAGCATAGCGGCGCCACAATTCGGCATCCTCCACGCACGGCATCGCCACCATGAGTTTGTTGATCCTCGGTCTGGTCCTCTTCCTGGGCGTGCACTCGGTGCGCATCTTCGCCGACGGCTGGCGCACGCGGGTGCGGGCGCAGGTCGGCGAGATGGCGTGGAAGGGCGTCTACACGCTGCTCTCGGTGGCCGGCTTCGCGCTCATCGTCTGGGGTTACGGCGCAGCGCGCCAGCAGCCGGTGGTGCTGTGGGCCACGCCGGGCTGGACGCGGCACGCCGCCTCGCTGCTGACACTGTTTGCCTTCCTGCTGCTCGTCGCCGCCTACGTGCCAGGCAACGCCATCAAGGCCAGGCTCAAGCACCCGATGGTGCTGTCGGTGAAGGTCTGGGCCATCGCCCACCTGCTGGCCAACAACACGCTGGCCGATCTGCTGCTGTTCGGCGGCTTCCTGCTCTGGGCGGTATTGGACTTCCGCTCGGCGCGCCTGCGCGACCGCGCCGCTGGCACCGTCTACGCACCGGGCCGCAGCGTGCCGACGGTCATCGCGGTGGCGCTGGGGCTGGTGGCCTACGTCGGCTTTGCGTTCTGGGCGCACAAGGCCTGGATCGGCGTGTCGCCATTCGTGCGCGCAGCGGCCTGACGCCCGCGCTGGCGACCCGCTGACCGAAACGATGAGCGACGTGCTGCTCTGGACACTGAGCGTCGGCCTCATCGTCGCCGGCGTGGCCGGCACGGTGCTGCCGGCCCTTCCTGGCACGGCCTTGGTGCTGGGCGGCATCGTGCTCGGGGCGTGGATCGACGACTTCACCCGCGTCGGCGCCGGCACGCTGGCGTTGGTCAGCGTGCTCGCGGTGCTGGCCTGGGCGCTGGACTACGCCGCCGGCCTGCTTGGCGCGCGCCGCGCCGGGGCCAGCCGGCAGGCGCTGATCGGCGCTGCCGTGGGTACCGTCGTCGGCCTCTTCATGGGGTTGGTCGGCGTCTTCTTCATGCCGCTGGTCGGGGCGGCGGTGGGCGAGTACATCGCGCGGCGCGACGAGCAGCGCGCGTGGAAGGTGGGCCTGTCGACCTGGCTGGGCATCATGGCCGGGCTGATCGCCAAGGTGGTGATCGCCTTCATGATGATCGGCATCTTCATCGTCGCGCTGGTGTTCTGACGGCGCGGGCTACACCGGCTGGCGCTGCCCGTCCTCGAGCTTGAAGACCTTCGGCGTGGCGCTGCCCTGGCCGGGCTCCGGCAGGCAGACGCCGTAGCGGAACGGCCCTTCCTCGCGCCCCGGAAACTCGAAACGCAGGTCGCGGAACCAGGCGCAGCGCTCGCCGCTCGCATCTTTCTGGGCCTTCAGCAGGGCCGGTGTCTGCGCAAACCAGCGGTAGAAGGCGAAGGGTTCGGCGTTCCACGCCTCCTGCACCCAGGCCGGCGTGCCGGCTTCGCCGAAGCGCGGCACCGCCTGCCAGGCGGCCTGGCCGACCGGCAGGTAGGGCGCCGAGAAACGGCGCAGGAAGTGGCTGTCGGCGTCGGCCAGCAAGGCTTCGCTGCGGCGCGTGTTGACGTGCGCGACGTGGTAACGCTGGCCGTCGAAGACCGTCACCGTCCAGTTGAAAGGCGAGGCCGGACGCGGCATCACGGTGACCACGGGTGCCGCCACGCCCATCGCACGCGCCTGGCGTTCACCGATGGCGATGGCTTCGAACTGCCCGACGGTGGCCAGCCCGACCCAGGCCGTTGCGGCGCTCAGCCCCAGCGCGGCCGGCCACCGCCGGCGCGGGAACACTCCCGCCAGCACCAGCCCGGCCAGCAGCGCGCCGGTGAAGGCCAGGTCGATGATGAACATCGAGCCCAGCCCGAAACGCTGGTTCGAGAACGGCGCCAGCAGCATGGTGCCGAACTGCGTGATCCAGTCGCCGGCGATGTGGATGGCGATGCCGGCGGCCGCGAAGACGTAGAGGCTCTTCCAGCCGCCGCGCTGGCCGCGCGTGACGCCGAAGGCCAGCGCCATCAGCGCCGCAATGCCCCAGGCCCACAGCGGTAGCAAGAGCAGCGAATGCGTGATGCCACGGTGGTGCAGCAGGTAGGCGACATCACCGAAGCCCTGGGCGACGACGTCGATGTCCGGGAAGGCGCCGGCGACCAGCCCGACCACCACGCCCTGCCAGGGCAGCGGTGCGGCGGCGCGGCCGTCCCAGGCGGCCGTGAAGCGGCCGCTGGGGGCGATGCCCGGCAGCGCCGCCAGGGGAACCGGGCCGCGCGCGGCAATGAGCCGGGCCACGAGGGCACCCGACAGGGCGTGGGTCAAGGTGTCCATGGACTCGCAGCATGGCGCAAGCGCGAAGACGTTGCATCGG